>Ga0123335_1005341_pt1 | contig 15751 bp, 16 predicted proteins | sample BiotimSIPDNA_2_FD_89707 | JGI IMG/M metagenome (GOLD analysis project Ga0123335, IMG submission 89707) | Anaerobic biogas reactor microbial communites from Washington, USA - Biogas_R2 time_0 SIP DNA | ecosystem: Engineered > Bioreactor > Anaerobic > Unclassified | place: Washington, USA...
ACGTTTCGGCATCCGAATCGGGGACAAGGAGAAAGGGTGGATCATTCCCGGCAATCAAACCTAGCGTGCGCCTTCCTCTTTTTCCGTGGAAGGAGACTGGAGCAACGGCGCATTCTGGCTGGCGGCGTCCGCCCTGGGCTCCGAAGTGGAGGTCCTGGGCCTTTCGGAAGAGTCCCTTCAGGCAGACCGGCGGATCCGAACCATCCTGGACCGCGGTGAAACCGACACGGATGTGCGGGAGATTCCCGATCTGGTCCCGATCCTGGCGGTTCTTGCCTGCGGGAAAAAGAAAACCACCGTTCTGCGAAACTGCGGGCGCCTCCGGCTCAAGGAAAGCGACCGGATCGCATCGGTCAAAGCGATGATCCGATCCCTGGGCGGCCGGATCCGAGGCGATGGCGACGATCTAATCATCGACGGGACCGGAAGTCTGGCGGGCGGCACCGTGGACAGCTTCGGCGACCACCGCATCGTGATGGCCTCGGCTATCGCCGCCACGATATGCCGAGAATCGGTGATGATCCGGGAGGCTCAGGCGGTCTCCAAATCCTATCCCGACTTCTTTACCGATTACAATACACTTGGAGGGAATGCCCATGTCATCTGATTTCGGAAAGCATCTGAGGATCCAGCTCTTTGGCCAGTCCCACTCGGAAGCCCTGGGTGTGGTCATCGACGGACTTCCTTCCGGCGTCGAGCCGGATATGGACCGGATCCTGCACTGGTTGAAGCGTCGAGCACCCGGAGGGAGCGCCCTTTCTTCCCCGCGGAAAGAGCCGGACCTGCCGGAGATCCTGTCGGGTCTTGCCGAAGGGAAAACCTGCGGCGCCCCTCTTTGTGCCATCTTTCGGAACAAAGACACCCGCTCCGAAGACTATGATGCGCTCAAGCACATCCCCCGGCCCGGTCATGCGGACTACACTGCCTACATGAAAACGGGCGGCGCCAACGACATCCGGGGCGGCGGCCACTTTTCCGCCCGGCTTACGGCGCCGCTGGTCTTTGCCGGCGCCCTGTGCGCGCAGCTTCTGGAAGAGAAGGACATCTTCCTGGGCGCCCACATTCGGTCCATCGGTCCCCTGGAAGACCGTCCCTTCGATCCTGTGCACATCATGCGAAAAGAACTGGATACCCTCAAAATCGCCGATTTTCCCGTATTGGATCCGACGGCCGGTCACAAAATGAAAGACTACATTCTGGAAACCGCCGCCCGAAAAGATTCTGTGGGCGGCATCGTGGAATGCTGCGTCCTGGGCTTGCCCCCCGGGTTGGGAGAACCTATTTTTGACGGCCTGGAAAACCGGATCTCCGCCGCCGTCTTCGGAATCCCCGCCGTCAAGGGCATCGAGTTCGGCGACGGCTTCGAAACAGCCCGGTCCACCGGCAGCGTCAACAACGATGCTTTTTTCTATGAAGCCGGCCAGGTCCGCACGAAGACCAACCACAACGGCGGCATCCTGGGGGGCCTGGCCTCGGGCATGCCCCTGATTTTCCGAGCGGCTTTCAAGCCCACGCCTTCCATCGGCCTGCCCCAGGATTCCGTGGACCTCTCCACCGGACAGAATACCACGCTCACCGTCAAAGGACGACACGACCCCTGCGTCGTGCCCCGGGCCGTGCCCTGCGTGGAAGCTGCCGCCGCCATTGCTCTTTATGATTTATGTTTGGGAGACAGACGATGATGAACCTGGAAGAATGCAGAAAAAAAATCGATCGCATCGACGATCAGCTGGCGGATCTATTGAAAGAGCGGATGTACCTGGCTACCGATGTGGCCCGCCATAAAAAAGAAAACGGGCTGAATATCCTGAACCGGGAACGGGAACGGGAGATCCTGGACCGGATGACCGAAAAAAACGGCGATGACCTGGCCCTCTACACCAAAGTCTTTTTCAACACACTCTTCGATCTGTCCCGCTCGGCCCAGGTAAAGCTCCTCGCCCAGGAAACGGCTTTGGAAAAGAAGATCCGCACCGCCATCGAAAGGACGCCTGTGCTCTTTCCGCAGAAGGCTGTCGTGGCCTGTCAGGGGGTGGAAGGCTCCTACTCCCAGCAGATCTGCGACAAGATGTTCGCTCTGCCCAGCATCATGTACTTCAGCAGTTTCGAGTCGGTGTTCAACGCCGTGGACAAGGGTCTGTGCAAATACGGCATCCTGCCCATCGAAAACAGCTCCTACGGCTCCGTCAACGAAGTCTACGACCTGATGAAGAAATATCGCTTTTCCATCGTCCGCAGCAGCAGACTGAAGATCAACCACTCCCTGCTGGCCAACGAAGGGGCACAGATGACGGACATCCGGGAGATCTACACCCACGAACAGGCTTTGGGCCAGTGCAGCGATTTCATCAACGCACACAAGGAAATTCGCTTCATGTCCTGCGAGAACACGGCGGTCGCTGCCAAGCGCGTGGCCGAAAGCGTACGAAACGACCTGGCCGCGATTTCCTCCATGGCCTGTGCCCGGCTCTACGGGCTTTCCCCTCTTCAGCACGACATCCAAAACAGCGATGACAACTATACCCGGTTCATCTGCATCGGAAAAGAACTGCAGATCTTCCCCGGCGCCAACAAGATCAGCCTGATGATGGCCATTCCCCATACTCCGGGCTCCCTCTACCAGACAGTAGCCAAATTCGCCTCGCTGGGCCTGAACATCTGCAAGATCGAAAGCCGGCCCATTCTGGGCACGGATTTTGCCTTCATGTTCTATTTCGACATCGACGCCAGCATCTATGCACCGGAAGTGCTGCAGTTCCTGGGCGACCTGAAAGGGTACTGCGATCCCTTCGTCTTCCTGGGAGCCTATTCGGAGTATTGACATGAGATACGGTCTGATCGGAGAAAAACTGGAGCACAGCTACAGCAAACTCATCCACGAAAAACTCGGGCATTACAGCTACGAGCTGATCCCCCTGGCACCGGAAGAACTTGAAACCTTCCTCCAAGAAGGCGACTGGAACGGACTGAACGTGACGATCCCCTACAAACAAACCGTACTTCCCTATTGTGACGAACTGTCGGAGCAGGCAGCGCAAATCGGCAGCGTGAACACGCTGGTGAGAAGGGCTGACGGATCTATTTTTGCAGACAACACCGATCACGACGGATTTCGTGCACTGGCCGGCGAAGCCGGCATCGATTTTCGGGGCGGCAAAGTCCTGGTCCTGGGCAGCGGCGGGACTTCTCTGACTGCCTGCACTGTCATCAAAGAAGAGGGCGGCCGCCCGGTGGTCATATCCCGCAGCGGCGACGACCATTACGAAAATCTCCCTCGACACCGAGATGCGGATCTGATCGTAAACACCACGCCGGTGGGCATGTATCCAAATACCGAGGCACAGCCTGTGGATCTGGAGAATTTTCCCCGGTGCCGGGGCGTCCTGGACGTGATTTACAATCCTTTTTCCACCCGCTTGATCCTTCAGGCAAAGGCTCTGGGGATCCCCTGCGGCGGAGGTCTGACCATGCTGGCGGCCCAAGCCAAACGAGCCGCAGAGTTGTTTACGGGACTGTCTCTCCCCGACGGACTGATCCGAGGGATCCGGGATGATCTGATCAACGATCTGTCCAACCTGGTGATCATCGGCATGCCCGGCTGCGGAAAAACCACCGTGGGCAAGCAGCTGGCGGCAGAGCTGGGCATGGATTTTGCGGACACCGACGAAGAGGTGGAAGCCGCCTCGGGACTTTCCATTCCGGACATCTTCGAACAGATGGGAGAAGATGTCTTCCGGAAAATGGAAGCGGAACAGACCCAGAAATTGGGCAGGGAAAACCGATTGGTGATCGCCACCGGGGGCGGCGTCGTCAAGGACCCGCTCAACTACGGACGGCTGAAACAAAACGGGATCCTCATCCTTTTGGAACGGGATCCGCAGCTGCTGTCCCTCAAGGGCCGCCCCCTGTCGAAGGACCGGGAAGAGGTGATGGAACTCTACCGGGAGCGGATCGGCCTGTACGAAGCCTTTGCGGACCTCCGCATCATGAGCAACTGCTCCATTGAGGAGGTAGTGAAGCACATTCGGGAAAGGATCGGGAAATGAAGAAGCTGCTGATCATCAACGGCCCCAACCTCAATCTGCTGGGCCTTCGGGAGCCGGAGCTCTACGGCCGGGAAACTTACGAAGATCTGGTCCGGCGTGTGGAAAATGCCTGCAAAGAACACGGCTTGGAATGCAAGTGTTTTCAGAGCAATCACGAAGGCGCCCTCGTGGACGAGATCCAGGAGGCCCGGGGACGATTTGACGGGATCGTGATCAACCCGGCCGCCTACACCCACACCAGCATCGCCATTCTGGATGCGCTGCGGGCCGTGGGCATTCCCGCGGTGGAGGTCCACCTGACCGACATCTCCGCCCGCGAGGAATACCGAAGGATCTCCTTCGCCGGCAAAGCCTGTGTCCGCACCATTGCCGGCCACGGCCCCGCCGGCTACGAAGAAGCCATTACTTTTCTGGAGGACTATCTGAAGCATCCTGCTTCCAAATGATCCTTTTGAGCATCACCAAAATCGGCAGAGCCAGAAACCAGCTCCCCAGCACGTCGCTGGGCCAGTGGACGCCCACGTAGATCCGGGAAAAGCCCATCAGCCCGATATATAGAAAGAGTATGCCGCACACGACCTTGAGACGCCTTTCCGAACGAATGAAGGGAACGGCGCCCTCTTCTTTTTTGTACAAAGGCAGCTCGGCGCCGTCTGTGCCGTAATAATAGAGCAGAAGCAGGATCAAAGTGCCCCAGACCAGAAAGCCGGTCAGGCTGTGGCCGCTGGGGAAACTGTATCCGCCCTGTTCCAGCAAGTGCAGGGACACATCGGGCCGCACCCTGGAAAACAAGTGTTTCAGCACCTGGTAAGAAAGCACGGCGGAAAGCGCGGCCAGGGTCAGGGGAATGCCATAAGCTCTCCGGGCTCTCGGGATCAGAAGCAGAACCAGGCACATCGGAGTGACTGCCTGCCAGTTTCCGCTGTAGGTGAGGGGAATCAGCAACGACGTCAGCGTCGGAGTTCTTCCCTGCAATACACTCGTCTGAATCATCAGGTCCAGGCGCTCCAGGCTGCCGTTCATCATGAGCAGGGCTGTTGCGGCAAATCCCGCCGCTCCGAGAATAAAGATCCATCGGTCCTGCATGCGAACTGTTTTTTTCAATGATCCCTCTCCTTTGTTTTCATCTCTCTAAATATTTTGCAAGCTCTATGATATACTATATGGCAACGGTCGTTTTGTACAGGACCACTCTTTTGAGACGACCATATTTTTTAGAGAAAGCTGGTATTTTATGAAGAAAAACATCCCTTTTCTGTTGATTCTTGCCCTCCTGCTTGCACAAGGCCTCTCCTATCTCAAGATCGCCGAATTGGAAAGACAGCTTGCGCAAACCACTTCTTCCTTGTGGACACTGCAGGACTCCGTAAACACGCAGATCAGCTCCATATATACGAACGTGGACGATAGGCTGGAAAAACAGGCAAGTTATATCGAACAGATCCAAACGACTATCGGGGTTCCGGATGCAGCCGATCTCACCGTCCCGGTCACCTATACCCTCCTTCCCAAAGAAGTCCGTAACGGAACAGCCGTGAGCTTGGATTTCGGGGACAAGATTCTTCCCATGGAAAGAAACGGCACGTCTTTTTCGCTGACGGTGAACGCAAAGATCTTTGACGCGGAGCTGGATCCCACCCTCGTCATTGCCGAAGGAGATGTCACGAAAACAGAGAAAAACGACGCCCTATCCCTGCGTCGGATCCAGGATAAAATCTTTCCTTACATGCATATCAGATTTATGGGCTCCTATGGCGGCAACGGTCAGGGCTTCCACATCACCGGAACGCTTGGCGCGGACATAAAGCCGGTATCGTCGTCCCCGGACACCGTAACTTATGAAGAAGCTTTGTTTGTCATCCAAGTAGACGACACCGTCCTTTCGGAGACGCCGATCGACATCGGCCTCCTGGACGGACATGAAATCGACGAAAAGATCCCTCTGCAGGACGGAGAAACCTGCACGATGCTCGTAGTGATCACCGACAATCTGGAACTGGAACATCACTATACGATCGCATCCTATGTTCAGGGCAACCAAGCGCAACGGGAGCCCCTTTTCGATGAAGCCGCTATTTACATGAAAGACGGTACGCTGCTCCAAGACCCCGCGTATTAGTCGGTATTAGAAAATAAGGAGGAATTATGGACAAGAAACCTGTATTGGTCATCATGGCCGCCGGCATGGGCAGTCGGTACGGCGGGTTGAAACAAATGGACCCCATCGGCAGCGACGGAGAGCTGATCATCGACTTTTCCTTGTACGATGCCTGGCGCGCCGGATTTGAGACAGCCATTTGTATCATCAAAAAAGAAATCAAAGCGGACTTTAAGGCAATCATGGATCGGGGGGCTGCCGGGCGAATGAATCTCCTATACGCTTATCAGGAGATCGACGCGGTGCCGGAAGGCTTTTCGATCCCCGAAGGTCGTAACAAACCCTGGGGGACCGGTCACGCCCTGCTCCAGGCGAAACCTCTGATCGACGGGCCCTTTGCTGTGATCAATGCGGATGACTATTACGGACGCGATGCCTTTGTTTCCGCTTACGACTACCTATCTCGAGCCGAGGATCAGGAACGGTACGACTACTGCATGATCGGATACTCCATCGAAAACACCCTGACGGAAAACGGCCACGTGGCCCGGGGTGTCTGCGCTCTGACGCCGGAGGGTTATCTGAGCGATATCAGGGAGCGGACAAAGATTCAAAGAAATCAAGGAAAAATACAATTCACACAGGATGACGAACACTGGACCACGCTGGCGGAGGGCACGCCGGTTTCCATGAATTTCTTCGGGTTTACCCCTTCGTTTCTGGAGGAATTGGAACGGCGGTTCCCCATCGTTCTGACGGAGCTCCTGAAGACGAATCCCGTCAAAGGAGAATTCTACATTCCGCTGGTGGTGGGAGAGCTGATCGAAGAACATCGGGCAAAGGTTAAAGTGATCCCATCCCAAGACAAATGGTACGGCGTCACGTACAAAGAAGATAAGCCCTTGGTGATGGCGGCCATGGAAGAAAAAAAGAAAGCCGGCGAATATCCTGCCCGCCTGTGGGCAGCTGCGGAACCGTTCGAAAGGAATACGAAAGCATGACAAACACCAGAAGCCTCCTGGAGACTCTGAGCAGTCTGGCCGGCCCCTCGGGTTTCGAGGCCGAAGTCGTTCGGACCGCTGTAGAACTTCTGAAACCTCTCACCGACGAAGCCTATGTGGACGTTTTCGGCAACGCCGTGGGGATCCTGCGATGCGGGAAACCCAATGCCAAGCGCATCCTTTTTTCTGCCCACCTGGATGAAATCGGCTTTATCGTCACCGGCGCGGAAGAAGGATTTCTGCGATTCGCCCCCATCGGAAGTATCGATCCCCGAATGCTGCCGGGCAGAGAGTTGACGATCATGACAGACCCGCCGACCTTCGGCATCATCACCTGTCTGCCGCCTCATGTGCTCAGCGCCGAGGAAATGGACCGATCCTTTCCAATGGAAGATCTGCGCATCGACCCGGGTCTTTCCAAGGAAGACGTGTTAAAAACCATTCCGGTCGGAACGCCGGCAGTTTACCGGGCAGGATTCTTTTCCATGGGCAAAGACGCAGTCTGCGGCAAAGCCATGGATGACCGCGCCTGCTTTGTCGCAGCGTTGCTGGCGCTGGAAAAGCTGAAAGGAAAAGCGCAAGAGCAGGACATTGTTGTGTTGGGCAGCACTCGGGAAGAAATCGATCACGGCGGCGCAACGGTGGGAACCTTCTCTCTGGATCCGGACCTGTGCGTCGCGATAGACGTTACGCATGCGGAGACGCCGGACGGCGGGCCGAAGCACACGGATTGTGTTCTGGGCGCAGGTCCTGCCGTGGCCTTCGGACCCAACCATACACCATGGGTGCGGGATCGATTGTTTTCCCTGGCGAGACAAAAGGAAATCCCCACTCAGCGGATCGTCATGGAAGGCAAAAGCTATACGGACGGCTGGGAAATGCAGATCTCCCGGGAAGGGATCCCCACCTGCGTCGTTTCTCTTCCTACCCGTTACATGCATACACCCATGGAAACCATTTCCGTTCAAGATATCGAGTCGCTGGCAGATCTGCTGGCAGCATTGATGGAAGCGCCGGGATGGGAGGGTGACTGCCGATGAAAGAACTGCTCAGAGAACTGTGTCAAGTCCCCGGGATATCCGGCTTTGAAGAAGAGATCCGCGCATGCATCGCGGAAAAAATCCGTCCCCACGTTCAAGACATGAAGGTGGACGCCGTAGGCAATCTGATCGCATGGAAAGCGGGGCGGCGCAAAGCGAAAAACGAATTGCTGATCACCGCGCACATGGATGAAGTCGGTTTTATCGTAAAAAGGGTAGACGACAAAGGCTATATTCGCTTCGCCCCCATCGGCGGAATCGACCGGAGAACTGTGATCGGCAAAAAAGTCCTGGTGGGCAAGGCGCGCATTCCCGGCGCCATAGGACTTCGCGCGTATCACCTGGTAAGCGCCAAAGAAGAAAAAATCGTTCCGGATATGGCGGACCTGTATATCGACATCGGCGCTACCGGGAAAGAGGACGCCCAAAAGCTGGTCCAGATAGGCGATGAGATCCTCTTCGACAGCGACTGGGTCGAATTCGGGAAAGATCGAATCAAAGCGAAAGCCCTGGACGATCGAGTCGGCTGCGCCGCTATGATCCGCTTGATCCAAAGCGAACTGCCCGTGGATTGCACCTTCGTGTTTTCCGCCCAGGAAGAAGTGGGCGCCCGAGGTGCTTTCGGCGCCGCTTTCGCCATCCGCCCCCACATCGCGCTGGTTCTGGAAGGAACCACAGCTGCGGATTTGCCGGAGCTTAAAGAACATCGGCAGGTGACCCGGGTCGGCGCCGGTCCGGTCCTGGGGCTGATGGACCGTCAGACCCTCTATGACCGTGAGTTATTTGAACGCCTCAGAGCTTTGGCCGAAAAACACGGCATTCCCTGGCAGACCAAGCGGACCATTTCCGGCGGGACCGATGCCTCAGCGATCCAAACCACAGCGGGCGGCGTTCGCGTGGCTTCGATCTCTGTTCCGGTGCGCTACATACACACCCCCTCTTCCACCGCTTCACTGAACGACTGCGAGCAGTTGTACGTCCTGGCTGAGCGCTTTATCGAAACCATCGCCAACGAGAAGGAGGATCTGTAATGGATATACTGACCGCTTTGCAGGAGCTGAACGCCTGCCATGCCCCTTCGGGAGAAGAAAAAGAGATCCGGGATTGCATCCAGCGCATGACATTGGATCGCGTCGACGAGACTCACGTGGATGCCCTGGGCAATCTGATCCTTCATAAAAAAGGAACGGGTCCCAAATTGCTGTTTGCGGCTCACATGGACTCCATCGGATTGATGGTGACCCACATCGAAAAGGAAGGATTCCTGCGCTTCGGCTGCATTGGCGGCCTCCCGGCCGAAAACATCCTCTACACGCCGGTGCGCTTCCTAAGCGGAATCCGGGGCACCATCGTGCCGGATCAAGCCGCAGACCGGTCCAAACTGACATTGGATGACCTTTATGTGGACATCGGAGCTAAAGACGAGCAGGAAGCGGCAGAGCAGGTACGCATCGGAGACACCGCCGTCTATGATACGCCTTTGAATTTGCTTGGCAGCCGGCTCCTTTCACCGTATCTGGACAACCGGATCTCCTGTCTGGCCCTGCTCAAGGCTATGGAAAGCATCGACAAAAGCCCCAACGATCTGTATTTCGTATTCACCGTTCAGGAAGAGCCCGGCCTGCGGGGCGCCAAGCCCGCAGCCTTCGCCATTGATCCGGACTATGCTGTGGTATGCGACGTGACGCCCGCCGGCGACCAGCCCGGCAGCAAACACTACGGCAGCAGCCGGCTGGGCGGCGGCGCCGCCATCAAGGTGATGGACACCTCGGTGATCTGTCATCCGGAAATGGTGGACCGACTGAAAGCGCTGGCCGAGAAGAACGGGATCACCGCGCAAAACGACGTGATCGTCAAGGGCGGCACCGACGCAGGCCCCCTCCACATTTCCCGCAGCGGGGTCCTGACCGGCGGCGTATCGGTCCCCTGCCGCTACATCCACACACCACAGGAAATGGCGGATCTCCGGGACGTGGAAAGCTGCGCGGCGCTTTTGTCCGCCTTTGCCGAAAGCGCTCTGCCGGCTCTTCGCTGAACAAAGCATCAAAAATCCGGCCGGATCTTTCCGGCCGGATTTTCTCTGTTTTCCATTCTTTTTCTATGCTTCCTTCTTCATTTTACGGAAGGACTCCACCGCATTTTCGTGGCGGACCTTCTTGACGTCAAACTTGAGAAATCCGAAAACCAGCTGGATGATGAAGCTGATGCCGAACATGGAAATGATCGTTCCCAATCCGATTTTCGCACCCAGAAGAAAACCGACCACAACCGCCGAACCCTCGATGATTCCGCGAATCACGCCAATGGGCGCATTGGGTAAACGCTTGGACAAAGCAGTCATGAGTGAATCTCTGGGACCGCAGCCCAAGCCGTTGCTAATGTAAAAATAGCTTCCCATGGCCACGATAAACTGACCCACCAAAAGCAACGCGACGCCTCCGGCAAATTTCTGGAGCTGCGGCAGGACATCCAGATACAAGAGCAGATCCACGAATTTCCCGATCAAGATCGTATTAAGGACCGTTCCGATCCCGATCGGTTCCTTGAGAAAGTAAACGAAGATCATGATCACAAAGGCGGTCAGGACCGATATGTCTCCGTAGGAAAGTGGAATATGGTAGGAAACGCCCATGTGGAAGGCTTCCCAGGGTCCCAATCCCACATTGGCCCGAATCACGCAATAGGACCCGCACGCAAAGAGAAAAAGACCGAATATCGTCCGCAACATTCTTTTGATGTAACTGGTTTTATGGTTTTCAACGTTCATGGTTACCCCCTGTCGAAAAATACGCTTTTACCGCTTACCGAAAGGGGCACGCCGTATGCTGCTTTGATTTTTTTGGAAAACAATCCGATGTGGATGGCTGTTTTTCCCGCCGAATACATGACCCGGTTATCGATCCGAAGATCCGCGGCTACCGATACGGCAGAACCGATGGCTATGCCCAGGTCCGTTATGGCAAAAGCGCAGGCAATGCCGTCCGCCGCTGCTTCCTCACAGGTTTCTTTTCCGCAGTAGCCGCAGTTCAATCCATGCTGAGCATCCTCGACTCCCAGTAGGAGCAGTGCCGCCGCCTGATCGATATTTTTCGCATCTCGCAGAAAGAAGTCTGCGCCGATCTCTTTGCCGTATGTTCGCATGCTTTCGGCAAAAGCGTCTTTTTCGGGCCCATCCAGAATCCAGGTTTCCAGACGATCCAGGCCCCTTCCTTTGGGCGCCGTTCTGGCAGCCGCCGCCATCGCGTCGGCAGCAGACAATACTGCTCTGCGCTCCGCTTCTTTGCTTTCGTGTTTCATAAAATCCTCCTGATCTTTTTAAATGCCCAATCCGAACCGTTCCTTGACCCGCGTCATGGTCTTGCGGGCGATGACATCCGCCTTTTCCGTTCCTTCCTGAAGCAGGTCCTTCAGCTCCTGCGCGTGACGGATCTCCCGATAGCGCTCCTGGATCGGCGTGAGCGAATCCACGACGATCTCCACCAAATCCTTTTTAAAAGCCCCGTATCCCTGCCCGGCATACTGCTTTTCGATGTCCGATACGGGTTTTCCGGAAAAAGAGCTGTAGATGTTCAGCAAATTGCTCACGCCGGGTTTCTCTTTCGTGTCAAATCGGATTTCACCATCGGAGTCCGTTGTGGAACGCATGATGGCTTTCTTGATCTTTGCCGGCGCGTCCAGCAGAGAGATCCGACTGGCTTCGTTAGGCGCGCTCTTGCTCATTTTGCTCATCGGATCGTCCAGGGCCATGATTCGCGCGCCTTCCCGAAGGAACCTGCCCTCGGGCACAATAAAGGTCTCACCGTATTTATTGTTGACCCGCAGCGCGATATCTCGAGTCAGTTCAATGTGCTGCTTCTGGTCGTTTCCCACCGGAACGATATCCGCATCGTAAAGAAGGATATCCGCGGCCATGAGCACCGGATAGCAAAACAGTCCCGTGGGCGCCGATTCACTGTCCCGGCTCTTCTGTTTGAATTGGGTCATGCGGGAGAGTTCTCCCGTGTAGGAATTGCACATCAGCACCCAGGCCAGCTCCGCATGGGCCGGCACAGTGGACTGCACGAATACGATGGATTTCTTCGGATCGATGCCGATAGCCATGTAGAGAGATGCAATGTCCAGGATATGTTCCTTCAGTACGACGGGATCCTGTTCCACTGTAATGGAATGCAGATCCACGATGCAATACACACAGTGGTTTTCCTCCTGCAGATCCACAAATTGCCGAAGCGCGCCCAAATAATTGCCGATATGCAGATTACCGGTAGGCTGAACTCCGGAAAAGACTCTTTTCATGAATTGGTTTGCAGAATTTTCGTAATAAAAAACAAGATCCGTACGTCAATCCTGCTTCTCCTTTCTGTCAAATAACAGTTCCTATTATACTCCGAAGAGCTTGTATTTCCAACCCTCTTTTATTCGAGAGAAAAACCGGAGATGCCGGAGGTCTCCAAATATTCGATAATCTGCGCCGATACTTCGTCGATGTGCTCCCGGTTGCTGATGCGTAAACGGATATCGTAACGGTCTGTAAGATATTCGATCAGCTTGCAGAAGGCCTGAACGATGCGCACTGCCGGAACGTGCCCTTCGGTGGCCGCCGCAACGGCTTCCAGCGGCTGCCCGGTGGTCTTTTCGTAGCAGATCAGGAGATCCCGCTGAATGACACTCAGATCCCTTACATAATCCTTTTCGAAATCAGCCAGAAATCCTTTGTCCACAAAGCGAAGCAAAGCCGAGATCACATCGGAAATCAGAAAGTAATCGATGTTTTTAATGCAGTGCCCGTTGATTTCCAGTGTGGAGCGCGTCTGGACCTGGATTGCTTTCTTCGTCGAATGCAGACTGTCGCTTCCGGAAATCAGGTCCCGATGCAGACGCTGAAGTTCTTCGTTGGGCGCAATGTTCAAATTGTCCCATAAGCCGGTCTCAAACTTTTTATAGTGGTTGATGGCGGCCACTCGATTGCCCATTTCATAATAAAGCCGCACGATGTTGTACGCGGTTTCTTCGTTATCCATATCCACCTGCGCCATTTCCTTCCAGGTGGTCAGGGCATCCTCAAGCCTTCCGCTTTCCTCGTAGCGCCGCGCCAGCGCCTTGAGCAGTTCTACCTGAATGCGTTCGCAGTTCATGCGTTCAAAGAGGATCATTTCGTTGAACTCGTTGCAGTTTTTAAGGTACCATCCCTCCATAAAATCTCCGCAGAAAAGTCCCTTGGTGTGCGCCAATTCCTCCAGATCTCTGGAATGGACCGAGCAGGCCTGGATTTTAAGGAGATCGCACTGAAAACTGTAACGGGAATCGATGGAGCAGCCGTCCTTTTCCGACAGGACCAGCGATCGGTCGGCGCCGTCATGGGGCAGCAGTTTTTTCAGCTGCCAGAGATTGTATCTCAAGTTGTACCTGGCGGCATCCGTTGTGCTGTCGGGCCATAGATAGGCCATGATCTTGTCTCTGCTGATAAATTTTCCGTTGTGGGCAATGAGCAAATAAACAAGCGCCTGCGCTTTTGTGCTCAGCTGCTTGTCCAGCAATTCTCCGTTGCAGGATATTTTTGTTTTTCCCAAAACATTGATCTGCAGCATACTTCCCCTCTGCGCGGCTCGGCGAAATCGAATGGGTTCAGGCGTGGTACACCAGTTCACCGGACTTGAAGGTATAGGTTACGTTCAGCTCTTTGATCCTGTCTGTTTCCGTTTCTAAAATATTTCCATCCAACACGACGATATCCGCAAGATATCCTTCTTTCAAATATCCTTTTTCCGCTTCTTTGCCGATCGCATAGGCGCCGTTGCATGTAAACATGCGCAGCGCTTCGGGCACGGTCACCCGATGCTGCTCCACAGGGTGGTTCACGGCAGCGTGGATTCCCAGCAGAATATTGGCTTTGCACACGTCGCTGTCCGTTCCGCCGCAGAGCAACACGCCGCCGTCCAGGCTTTCCCGGAAGGGATTGCTGTTCTTGTAGTTCTCTCCCAGCCGCTTCTCGTACATTTTTCCTTTTCCGCCCCAGCGCAGCTCATAAATGGGGCGCACGGAGAAAATGACCCCCAGGTCCGAAGCCATGCGTATATGCTCCGCATTGGGCAGTTCCACGTGCTCCAGGCGATGACGAAGTCCCGTGATCCCCGTGAGCGTCACGGCCCGTTCGTGGGCCTTCAGCGCCAGTTCAATGGCCCGGTCTCCAATGGTATACAGAGACAGTTGCAGATTTCGACGATAACAAAGCTCCACAAATTCGTTCATGCGGTCTTGCGTAAAATTGAGACAGCCTTTTTCGCCCGGCGCATCGGCATACTCGAAGGAAATAGCCGCCAGTCTGGCACTGAAGGTCCCGTCCACATACAGACAACCGCCTACACGGTGCAGACCCATGGATTCCACTCGATCCAGATCCAGCGTTTGGAAAAACAGCTCCATATCCAGATATACGCTCTTGCGTTTGATGATCTCATTGATGAACTCGGCGTCCTTGTCGCAGTAGATCGGTCCGCCCTCCACCGCACATGCCGTGGTGATACCCGCTTCTGCCACTTTTGGCATGATATTCTGCAATGCGTCCATCCGGTAAAAATCGCTGTATTGGTTGGAAATGTTTGCCCGGAGCATGGCGTTGGCCTGACGCTGGAACACGCCGGTCGGCATCCGTTTCTCATCGAATAAAACGCCTTGAACCGTAAACGGGATCTTGTAGTACAGCAGGGCGCAAGTGTTCAGTACGCTGGTCTGGTATTCGCTGGAGTTGATCCAGATCGGTGTATCCGAACAGATTTTGTCCAAATCCTGCCTGGAAGGGAAGCGCCGCTCCTTGAGGTTGTGAATATCCATTCGTATGGCCTGGATCGGCAGGTTCGGTTCTTTCTTGTATCGTTCATAGATCAGATCGCCGATATCCTTGAAGCTTTTGGCGTCACCCAAATCTACACACTGGGAATTCAACGCAGTCTGCACCACGTGGAAATGGCTGTCGATAAAGCCGGGGAGCACCGTCCCTTTTCGCGCATCGATCAGCACCGTCCATTCCGACAGCACGTCCCGATAGGTATCTCCCTGCCCCATCGCGACGATCCGTTCTCCGTCCACCGCGAGCCAGTCGCAGATCCTGTCCTGGTCCTGGGTCAGGCAGCGGCCGTTGATGATCAAGATTGAAGCCTTCATTGTTTTCTCCCGTATGTCTGTACTTTCTATGATTATACCACTAATTCCCCCAAGCCAAAAGGGAAGCCGAAGCTTCCCCTTTTGGTTGCGGATTATTCAATCCACCAGCACACGAACCAGAAAGTCATAGAGGATTTTTGCGGTTTCATAGACCGATTCCAACTCCGCATATTCGTCCTTGCCGTGGAAATTTTCTCCCGAAGCCCCGAAGATCAGTGCCGGAGCGTCGATCCGTGTCCCCAGGTAGTTGAAGTCTCCGATGCTTTGGAAATAGGAGTACGACGGCTCCTTTTGGCTGACGCTGCGCACCGAGTCCACAAACTGCTTCACCAGAGGTTCGTCAACGGATACCGTGTAGGGCATAAATCCCCTGGATCCTTCCGACGGCGCCTCCCGAAAACTGCT
>Ga0123335_1005345_pt1 | contig 15744 bp, 20 predicted proteins | sample BiotimSIPDNA_2_FD_89707 | JGI IMG/M metagenome (GOLD analysis project Ga0123335, IMG submission 89707) | Anaerobic biogas reactor microbial communites from Washington, USA - Biogas_R2 time_0 SIP DNA | ecosystem: Engineered > Bioreactor > Anaerobic > Unclassified | place: Washington, USA...
CAATACCAATATTGAGGAGCTTAAAAAACAGCTTAAGGAAAAACCAATCGATGTAACGCCAATTATTAAGGAAGTTGTACCGCCTGAGGTCGAGGAAGAGTTGGAAAGGATGCGGAAAGCACTTGCAGTTCCCTTCCCAAGCGCTGCTGAAACACATTTTCAGGTGAGGCTTGAGGTATTGGTCAGTAACTTCAATGAACTCCTAGCTGCCCTTGACGATATCGAACCGGAGAAAAAAGACAAATATAAAGCGGCCATTAGGAATCTTGCCAAGGCGATCACTGACCAAATTATGTGAACAAAAAAACGCTCCGGGCACTAAATTTGCTCGGAGCGAAACCGTGAAAAAGTTATTAAACTACCTGTGGATAAGTATAACAAAAATCACGGTAAAAGTCAAAAGAACCACCTATTTTTCGAGCTCGTATGGGGTATTAAGATTTCAACCACACAGAAAAGGGGTGAGAGTTTGAAGTGAGAAAAGTAAGAAACTTCATCCGGGAGAAAAAGATTTATTGCGGTGATAAATATTTAGAAATAGACATCATACCCAGAACAGAAAGTGAAAAACTGAAGACCGGGATCCGGAGTAAAAAAGTCCAGGAGTCAATGCCGAAGCAGAAGAACCTCAATGATAAAAATGCCAAAAGATATTTTACGCAGCTGATCAATTCAAATTTTGACCAAGATGATTTTCATACCACAGTTACATATGCGAAAGAGAATTTGCCAGGATCCACTGAAGAGGCCGAGAAAGAGGTTAGAAATTATATACGGAGGATATCAAACCGAAGAAAAAAAGAAGGGCTGTCTCCACTGAAATATATATTAGTGACCGAATACGATATGGACGAAGAGGATAAGCCAGTCAGGATTCATCATCACATTATAATGAACGGCGGCCTGGATCGGGACACAGTCGAGGAGCTATGGAGAAAGCCAAAAAGGAAAGGCCAAAAACAAGGAGACAAAATAGGGTATGCGAATACCACACGGCTCCAGCCAAACGAATATGGTCTGGAAGCCATAGCCAGGTATTTAACCAAATCGAAAAAAAAGGGCAAAAAGAGATGGAGCTGCTCACAGAACCTGATCAAACCATGGTCAAGATCGAACGATCATAAATACTCGAGGAGGATGGTTGAGAAGATCGCCAAAAATGAAGTCAATAATCCGGACTTCTGGAAAAAGCAATACCCGGGATATCAGTTGACCGAATGCCATCCAGAATATAATGACTTCACCGGCTGGTCACTGTATCTAAAACTTAGAAAGGAGTGATATAAATGCGCATCAGAAAAGTTAAAGTCACCAAAGAGAAAAGGATCAGCATGGCTTATGAGGTTCCGAACAAGAAAGGCAGCTGGGATGAGTTCACCTTTGTTTGTTCTGACGAGCCCAGGCAGGAGTTCTTCACTGCCCTGGCAGTCCTAGCCGAGCATGTTATTGAAATGTGCGAGCTGCCGGCGGCATATCTTGAAAAGATCAAAGTAAGAGGAGTCTCATTTTCTTTTGGCGGCGAGAATGACACTATGGGAGCCACTATATCTGCATCAATGGTGTTAATAAATTCACACCCGGATCTCAATATCAACACGCCGCATAAAGCAGTTGAAATGTATAATCCGGAAACCCCGGAAGATGACATGCAGCTTTTGAGCGGTGAATGCATCGAGGCACTGAGCGAATTGATCACTGAATGTGAAGCTTACATTAAGGGCGAGAGGGCTCAGGGTTCTTTGTTCCCAGTCGAGGAACAAATAGCTGAAGTTGATTCGACTGCAATAGGTATAGTAAATTGACCAGGATCACTGAGAAGCAAGCCAAGCAGCTGCTGGGAGATAAATACCATGAGCCGAAAAGGCATAAGTATAATGCGAAAAAGACCACGATAGATGGCATTACTTTTGATTCGAAGAGAGAAGCAAATTATTATGCTGAATTAAAGCTGCTGCTTAAAGCCGGAGTAATAACCAGGATCGATATGCAGCCCGAGTTCATCCTTCAACCAGAATTCAAGTATAGGGGAAAGAAATATCGGCCGATCATTTACCGTGCTGACTTCAAGGTTTATTACCCTGACGAACGGGAAGAGATCATCGACGTAAAAGGTCATAAGACTAAAGAATACCAGATTAAGAAAAAGCTTTTACTTAAACAGCACCCGGAAATAATCTTTAGGGAGGAGTAGCTATGTTGCATGTAACCAGGGAGGGTGTCGTGACTGGATCATATTGGGATGATATACGGAAAGTTGAGCGTGAACGTGTCGGCATATACCTAAAACAGAAGGAAGATAAAGACCGCAGCAACTATATAAACGCGATGAAAGCAGCGACGATCATATCTGATATACCCAAACCACCGGAAAGCAAAGTCAAAGGCCGGCAAAAACGTAAGCCTTCACCGAAAACCAAACTATCACTATATGATATCCATGGCGACAAAGCCGAAAAGCTATATGTTGACGGATTCACCATTAAACAGATAGCCGATGAGTTGAATATTAAATATGTCACTGCCCAAAAAATATTAAATAAAAGAAGCAGGGAGGCGATGAAGTTCTTGCGCGATCACTCATTGTAATCTAGGGAAGGAGGGGTTGAATTGTCTTTTTATAGCGAGGCAAACCTTGTGGCATTATATAATAGTAAGATTTGGATTTGTACTGAATGCTGTACTTCCGCGGAATATATTCCGGGAGAAGGAATTTGCTGCCCTAAGTGCAAAACATGCTGGTGGCCAATGCCAAAACAAGATCCACCTGAGGTAAACAAAGCCAAGTGTTACCAAGGCGGAGCAATAGTGTATAGTGGCGAGAGTAAGGGGAGAAAAAGAAAGAAACCCAGGAAGAGAACAGAATGGGCTGGAATTTATGGTGATGTATAAATACTTGACATATATTTGACAGCATGGTATATAATAACTAATAGCTGTCTGCCAGTAAAGCAGGCGGCTATTTTTGTTGCGCTTATTGCCCGTAGAGATCCGGGCCTTTTTTATTGGCGCGGCAAATGGCGTTCGGCCCGCAATAAATAAACAAAACAATATATATAGTGGTAAACTGGGCCGTTGGGAAAGTCCGCTATGCATTATTGCGCGTTCCGCCTGGCCAGCTGAACAGTAGTGTTTTTAAACATGCGCATGAATTAAGCAGGGGTGGGAGCGATGTAGCGGTGATATTTCATAAGACTAAAACGTGGCAAAAGAAACGGAGTAAGATCCTTCGCCGGGATGGATACTTATGCCGGAACTGCAAAAGGTTTGGTAAAACCATTGAGGCCAAAGTAGTTCATCATATATATCCGATCGAGGATTATCCTGAGTGGAAGCTGGCCAACTGTAATTTAATTAGCCTTTGTGAAGACTGCCACAATGCTATGCACGACAGACTTACAAATATATTAACTGAAACAGGAAAGAACTGGAAGGAACGGACCCCCCCACCCTCTGAAATAAAAAAATGAAACACAGGAGACCGGAGGGAGGCGACATATCCAATAGAACGATGATATAAAACTTTTTTACTAATTACATTAATAGTACGTTGTTTGTTGGGAGCGAGGAGTAAAAAAGCCCCTTTTTATACCAATTATTAATAAACAGCTATATTGCCCGAATGGGAGGAAAGTTATCTGGTTGATCACCAATAGATCTACTAATCGGAAAGGATGGTAAGCGATGACCTTAAAAGAACTAAAAGAAATGACCGAGTTGAAAATCCCGCAAGTTTATGACGCTGCAAAAGATGCGTATGAAGTTATCCAGGGGAGAAATGGAGCTGCAAGAGTTGAGGTTTCTGACCCGGACGGAGATCCGTTAGACGTATTAACCATCACAGAATTCATCGCCAAGGTCGACATCACGCTATCAGCATTAAGAGATGCGATCCGGGGCACCAGCAGTAAAACTCTGACAGATCTTGCGACTGCCCTGGCGTCGATCGTGACCAACACCGCCAATATCAAGATAGAAGCAGAAAGTGTGGACCTGAATATGGACGGAGTTGAAGCGCTCCTTGCTGATATCCTGGCCAAGATCATAGCAGCCCCATCGACTGAGGCGAAGCAGGATACCATCATTGGCCATGTGGATGGGCTGGAAGCAGCCGTTGACAAAGTAAATGTAAAAGACCTGGTTGCAGTGGCCCCGGCCGTCGGAGTAAAAACGATCACCGCCACCGCTGCGGAAATATTTGCCGGCGCATCAGTGAAAGACAGCCGGCGGATGATGAAGATCAGAAATGAGGATCCCGTTTTAAGACTGCGCGTAGGGCCATCATCTGTCACCCAGCAGAACGGATATCCGATCGAGCCCGGAGGAACACTGGAAATCCTGTTCGACCCAAATGCCCAAGTAGCGATATATGGAATTTCTGAAGGAGCGGCTATGTCAGCCGCAATAGTGGAGGTGTAAAAATGACGCATAACATCATCGAAAACCAGAACGGGACCACTTCAATTATTATCGACTTCATTGCAGAAGGCGTAGATCTGCAATGCGAAACATCAGTTAAAGGTGATGCGGCAGCTGCTGAACAGTATCTGCCTTTCTTTGAGGCGGACATGCGTAAAAACTTTGCGGATCGCTGGCCCGAACCCGAACCAATAACACCTGAAGGAGGAATCGAGTAATGAATTATACACCCGGACCCTATACCCAGGCGCAACTTAAAGCCGCGATCGATGCGGCAGAAATTGCCCTGACCAACCGGTACCTGAAAGACGGAGCCGTGACCGACGCAGAGGAAAAAAGATACTGGCGTGAAGCGGTTGAAAAAGCCAGCTTCGGGCGGAACACTGTCATGTATGATGACCAGGGCTACCCTTCGGTAATGGTCGCATTTCCAATGCTGACCGAAAAGGATCTCTTAACCACCGGAAGGAATTATGCCGCCCCGGCGTATCTGATCAACGATAAAAATATACCGATGCTCTATATCTCGAAGTATCAAAACATAGTGCAAGGAACCGGAGCCAATGCAAGGGCTTTATCACTGAAAGGAGTAGATCCAAAGACAACGATCAACCATGACGACGCGATCACCGCCTGTCGACAAAAAGGCACCGGCTGGCACTGTATGACCAATGCCGAATGGGCAGCTGTTGCTTTGCTATGCAAGGTCAGAGGATTCCAGCCGAGGGGGAATAACAGTTACGGCAAAGATCATAGTGTGACTTCTGAAGCGGGAGTACCAAGCCACACCTATGATTCATCCGGCACCAAATATATAGGTAGAGTCGCGACCGGTTCAGGACCAGTAGCCTGGACTCATGACGGAACACCGTTCGGGATCTATGACCTGAATGGAAACATTTATGAATGGACCCCAGGGTTGAGGCTGAACGGCGGCGAAATCCAGATCATTGAAAATAATAATGCAGCCGATAATGCTAAAGATTTGAGCGCAACCTCTGATTTATGGCGGGCCATGCTGCAAGATGGTACCCTGGTCCACACAAAATGGGTGACTGGTACTAATTATGCGCTGAACACCTATATCAGTGTAGGCGGCAAAGTTTACAAGGTGACCACTGCCGGCGTGGCCGGAGCAATTGAACCGACATGGCCAGACAATGTAGATGAAACTGTTGAAGACGGAGCAGTTGTATGGACATGCGTGGCAGATGCGACGTTAAAATATGATGTAGAGAACACCAATGATCCGCCGACAGGTATTCAGATTAATACGGTTTTCACCGATAAGACTTCCGGGGATGAATACTTGAGTAAGTCCTTCCAAACAGTGGCGGCGGCATCAGGCGTAACTGTACCTGACGTCATAAAACTGTTGGCTCTTGCGCCGATTGATTCAAATCATGGCAGTGATGGGTTATATATTCGTAACCATGGCGAGCGTTGCGCGTTTCGCGGCGGCAGCTGGTACAATACGTCCATTGCGGGCGTGTTCTATCTGGTCTTGAACTACACCCGCACGAGCACGTACAACAGCCTGGGCTTTCGCTCGGCATTCGCCAGTCTGTAATCTGCAGGCTGATAATCTGATGAAGGCGCGGTCGCGCCTTCCCAAAAGGGGGGTGATCCAGGCAACTGAGGATCTAAAGATAAAGCAGAAGATTGAAGACATGATGGCTTATGCTTATCCTGCCCTGGCGCAATTTCCTAAAGCGGAAAAACATGCCCTGGCAGCAGAAATAAAAGCGTCCATAAGAAGGCTGCTACAGCTGACCATCATTTGCAATAAAAAGTATTTTAAAAAGACGACCTTGCAGGATCTGGACGTCGAACTCGATATTTTAAGATCCTATGTGAGACTAGCGTTCAACTTGCATTTCCTACCGCCGAAAAAATATGAATACTGGTCTCGGCTCAATGATGAGATCGGGCGCATGATCGGCGGATGGATCAAAAGCCAGAAAGACAATGTTAAATAATTTGGGGGCGGGGCCGTTTTTGTTGCGCGTATCGCGGCGGCAACTGGAACAATACGTCCAATGCGGGCGTGTTCTATCTGAACTTGAACAACACCCGCACGAACACGAACAACAACCTGGGCTTTCGCTCGACATAGTCTGCTGGCAGAAGTTATAAACTCAAGGGTTTATATCCAGACCAATGACAATGCGGGTCCTTGCTCCCTGTCGCGCCCAGTTGGGCCGGCAAAATATCAAAATACATTGCGGGCGATGAGTACCCTATAGAGAAAACCGTCCGCAATAAACCAAAGAAGGCGATTGCATACCGGTAACACATAATAATCTTTACCAAAAGATTTATGATTTTGAGAATATTTACGATGCTTATAAAAAATCGATCAAAGAAAAGCGATATCGAGCAGAGATATTGCATTTTAGCCTGGATTTGGAAGGCAACCTGATACAGATCCAAAACGAATTGATCTGGAAAATCTATAAGCCGAGTCCTTATTATGAATTCTATGTATATGAACCAAAGAAAAGGCTGGTATCCGCACCGGCCTTTCGTGATCGTATCGTGCATCATGCTCTTTGCAATATCGTTGAGCCGCTGTTTGAAAAGAAAATGATCCATGACAGCTACGCCTGCCGCAATTTTAAGGGAAGCCACCGGGCAGCTGACAGAACACAGCGGTTTCTTAGGACCGCGATCAAAAACTGTGGAGAAGTTTACTGCTTAAAATGCGATATCAAACAGTATTTTCCCAGCATACCCCATGATATTTTGAAGCGGATCATAAAGCGAACCATATCATGTAAGGATACATTATGGTTGATCGATAGAATTATTGACAGCGGCGCGACACCTGGCCAACTAAATCCTATAAAGCTTCCGATCGGAGCGTTAACAAGCCAGTTATGGGCCAATATTTACCTTGGCCAGCTCGATCACTTCATAAAAGAAGAGCTGCGGGAACGGTTTTATATCAGATACATGGACGACTTCATAATAATTAACCACAGCAAAGAACGGTTATGGCAAGTGAAAGACCAGATAGAACGCTATATCAACCACGAATTATTACTGGAGTTTAATAATAAGACCGGTATTTTTCCGATCACCCAGGGGATTGATTTTGTCGGGTACCGGATCTGGCCAACGCACCGGCTGCTAAGAAAAAGATCAGTCAAGAAACTTAAACATAAGCTTAGAGTATTCGAAAGAAAATATGCAACCGGTGACATCAAGTTAAAAGACATAGACTGTTCGATACAGAGCTGGATGGGGCACGCCCAACATGCTGATACATATAGATTGAGGAGTAAAATATTCAATGAATTCAAGCTAGTAAAAACCGGAAAGGAGGAGGCGTGATGGCCAGACTGCCGGGTAAAGAAACGATCAGGCGGACAACGATTGCCGACATGAAAAAGCTGGGTATATATAAGCCGCAATACAACCGCATCATTGAAATATACGCCGAGCTCTATGCCCAATACGCACTCCTTGAAAAAGAATTTGAGCAGGGAGGGTACCAGTACGAAGTAGAAACGGCCCAGGGCGGAGCTAAAAAGTCTCCAATAGTAGCCACATTAGAAACATTGCGCAAAGATATCCTGGCATATTCCGACCGGCTTTGTCTGAACCCTAAGGCGCTGGAAACCGTGACCGCGGATACAGCCCAAAAATCTAAACTTGCCCAGGTATTAAGCGAGTTGAAGTAATGTGGCCAAGAAATCTAATACAAATTATAAAAACTATAAAAATGTTTTAAAGTATGCCAACGATATCATCGACGGAAAAAAACTGGCCGGAAAGGAATTGATCCAGACCTGCCAGAGATTCATTGAGGACCTAAAGAACCAGATATATGAATTCAAACCACAGGATGCTGAATTTGTGATCGGAGTGATCGAGAAAACCATTGTTCATGACCAGGGGGAAAAGCTGGACGGTACCTCATTAAGAGGAGAACCATTCCTGCTCGAACCATGGCAGAAGTTTATCATATATAACCTGGTTGGATTTTATCATAAAGGCACCAAGATCAGACGCTATAAAGAGGCGTTTATTTTTATTCCCAGGAAGAATGGCAAGACCAGATTTGCCGCTGCACTGGCCTGGGCCCTGGGACTGCTGGAGCGCCGCTCCGGATCTAAATGTTACATTGTGGGGGCGGCCCTGGAGCAAGCCCTGCAAAGCTTCAACTTCATATTATTTAATCTGGAGGAGCTGGGCGAAAAAGAAAACTTCCGCGTGCTGGACAATAATCAGGAACACAGCATCGGAGGAAATCTGGGAGACGGGTCCATATACATTAAAGCCCTGGCAGCCAACCCGGACCGGCAGGATTCTCTCAACTGCAATTTAGCGATTGCGGATGAGATCCATGCGTATAAGAAGCCGAAGCAATACAATATCATCAAGGAAGCTATGAAGGCTTACACCAACAAATTGATGATCGGTATTACTACGGCCGGAGACGACATGACCAGCTTCTGTTATCAGAGGCTGCAATACTGCATCAAGATACTGGACAAAACGGCAGTGGATGAGCAGTATTTCATATTCATATGTAAAGCAGACCAGGATCAAGGAGGCGATGTTGATTATACTGACCCGGTCCAGCATGAAAAAGCCAACCCCAATTACGGTGTGACGATCAGGCCGGAGGAGATTGCTAATGATGCCTACCAGGCACAGCAGGATCCACAGCAGCGCAAAGACTTTTTTGCCAAATCGCTGAATGTTTATACCGCTGCCATGAAGGCGTATTTCAACATTGAGGAGTTTAGAGCATCAGACAGGAATTATAAGTGGACGATCGACGAACTAGCCAAGATGCCTATTGATTGGTTCGGAGGAGCCGACCTGTCCAAAATGCATGACTTAAGCACGAGTGCCATCCATGGGCGCTATAAAGGAGTGGATATAGCAATCACCCATTGCTGGTTCCCGATCGTGGCCGCCGCCAAAAAAGCGGAGGAGGATAATATACCCCTGTTTGGATGGCAGGACGATGGCTGGCTGGATATGTGCAACAGTCCAACGGTGAACTACAGTGACATCGTCAACTGGTTCTGGATGATGAAACAAAAAGGGTTCCGGATCAAAAAGGTAAGCTTTGACAGAAAGTTCAGCCGTGAATTCTTTCTAGAGATGAAGAAAAAAGGATTTAAAATGCATGACCAGCCCCAGTATTTCTACAAGAAATCCGAGGGATTCAGACATATTGAGAAGGCTGCCAAGGATGGCAAGTTCTATTATCTGCACAGCCAGGCTTATGAATACTGCGTGCAGAATGTCCGGGGCATCGAGAAGACTGACGACATGATCCAGTATGAAAAAGTGATGCCCAATATGAGGATCGATGTTTTCGATGCCGATGTTTTTGCGACCATCGGGATGCTGGAGGACCTGGAGAAGGCCAATAAGGCAAAAGAATGGCTGAAAGGAGAGTAGGTAATGAGCAGAAAAAATAAAGCCCAGGGACAACAAAAGATCAGGGCCGAAACTACATCGACATCGACATTACTAAGCATGTTCTTAAGCGGCGACCTGGACGATTTAAGCGTCTTGGGCTATACCAAGCTGAGTGACAACGCTGAAGTAAAGATAGCGGCCCATAAAATAGCTGAGCTCATATCATCTATGACGATCTATTTGATGCAGAACACCAGCGATGGAGACATCCGCATCAAAAATGAACTGTCGCGCAAGATCGACATCAACCCATATCGTTTAATGACCAGAAAAAGTTGGATATATAATATCGTTTACACCCTACTCCTGGATGGAAAGGGGAACAGCGTGATATATCCGATCATCAAAGATGGATTGATCAACGATCTGATGCCGCTTAAACCTTCGCAAGTCAGTTTTGTTGACACGAAGGACGGATACCGGGTGGCCTATGGAGACAAATCATATGGATATGATGAGATCATCCACTTTATAGTCAACCCGGATCCAGAAAAACCATATATCGGCAAAGGCTACCAGGTGGTTTTAAAGGATATCGTGGATAACCTTAAACAGGCCACCAAGACCAAGAAAAGCTTCATGTCCGATAAATGGAAACCGTCAATCATCATTGCGGTTGATGCCATGACTGAGGAACTGGCCAGCGAGGAAGGCCGGGATGCGATCCTTAAAAAGTATGTCAGCGAAACCGGAGGAGGCAAACCATGGGTCATTCCAGCAGAACTGGTCAAAGTAGAACAAGTCAAACCGCTGTCACTTAATGACCTTGCCATAAATGATGCGGTCAACCTGGATAAACGCACAGTAGCAGGAATATTTGGAGTTCCTGCTTTTTTCCTGGGCGTCGGAGATTACAAGAAGGATGAATACAACAATTTCATAAACTCGACCATCCTGCCGATCGCCAAAGGCATTGAGCAGGAATTAACCAGGAAGCTGCTATACAGCCCGGACTTATATTTTAAGTTCAATCCCAGATCATTATATGCTTATGAACTTAAAGAACTGTCAGATGTAGGCAGCAATATGTATGTGCGAGGCATCATGTCGGGAAACGAAGTGAGAGACTGGCTGGGCATGTCGCCCCGGGAAGGATTAACTGAATTAGTGATCCTGGAAAATTACATTCCACTGGGGATGATCGGCGACCAGGCAAAACTGAAAGGTGGTGATAACGGTGAGGGATAAAAGGCAGACCAGGAGCCTGCAGGCAGAACTAAAAACCCGGGCAGAAAATGATCAGGATCTGGTCATTGAAGGTTATTTTGCAGTCTTCAATCGGCAGACCGAGCTCTGGCAAGGGGCATTCGAAGAAATTGCCCAGGGAGCCTTTGGAGGCACGATGGGAAATGACATCCGCGCCTTGATCAACCATGACACGACTCTGGTTATAGGCCGCAACAAGGCAGGCACCCTGGAACTCAAAGAAGACAGCCATGGGTTATGGGGCAGCGTCAGGATCAACCCCAATGACACCGACGCCCTGAATGCGTATGAAAGGGTAAAACGAGGCGACGTTGATCAATGCAGCTTCGGGTTTAACATCCTGAAGGAGGAAACCGACTGGCGGGAAGATGGGACAGTGAAATGGACCATTACCGAGATAGATTTACATGAAGTATCGATCTGCACTTTTCCGGCATACGAAGAGACTGGCGTCCAGGCCAGAAAAGCAGAAGTTGACCAGCACCGGCAGCGGCAGCTGGAGCAGCGTAAAAAACAATTGAAAGAGAGGTTAAAACCAAATGCTTAGACAATTAATGCTTTCCCGGATAATTGAACAGCGTAAAGCAGACCTGGCCGCATTGCTCGCAAAAGACGATGAACTGATAACCAGATCTGAACAACTGGAAACGGCCATCGAAGAAGCCAAAACCGATGAAGAAATTGCAGCAGTCGAAGAAGAGATCACGAAGATGGAAAACGAACAGGCTGCCCATGATGAACAAAAAGGCAAGCTTGAAGGCGAAATCCAAGCTCTGGAGGGAGAACTGGAAGAAATAAAAAGCAAGGAACCAGGCAAAGAAACCAAAACGCCACCGGCAGAAGGTCGGACTAAATATCAAGGAGGAGAAGTAAGAATGAGAACTGGATTTTTCAGAGCCGCCCAAATGACCATGGAACAGCGCGATGCATTTCTGGCCCGCGACGACGTCAAAGATTTCCTGGTGCGGGTACGTGAACTGATCGGCCAGCAAAGAGCAGTTACCGGTGCGGATTTAACCATCCCAGATGCCATGCTGGGACTACTCCGCGACAACTTGCACCGTTATTCCAAATTGATCTCCAAGGTCAATGTAAAACCTGTGTCAGGTAAAGCCAGGCAGACTGTTGCTGGCGCCATCCCTGAAGGCATATGGATGGAAGCCATCGCCAACCTCAATGAGCTGGATATAAAATTTAATGAGGTTGAGGTTGATGGATACAAAGTTGGTGGATTCATCCCGATCCCCAATTCAACCCTTGAAGACAGCGAGCTAAACCTGGCGAATGAAATCATGGATGCATTGGGACAGGCCATCGGCTATGCAGTTGATAAAGCGATCCTTTATGGAACAGGATCCAAAATGCCCATGGGTATCGCTACCCGCCTGGCACAAACATCAGCTCCGGCTGATTGGAATACAAATGCACCGGCATGGACCGATTTGCATACAACAAACATATTAAAAATCAATCCTGCCAGCATGACCGCCCAGGCATTCTTCGCCGCTTTACTGATCGACCTGGCTGTGGCAAAACCTAACTATGCTAGCGGCGGAACATTCTGGTGCATGAACCGGAAAACCCACATGAATCTGTTATCAAAGGCGATCACTTTCAACGCAGCTGGCGCATTGGTTGCCGGAATGAATAATACCATGCCGGTTGAAGGCGGAGAGATCATTGAACTGGAATTTGTCCCGGATAACGATATTATCGGCGGCTTTGGATCCATGTACCTGTTGGCTGAACGTGCCGGAGCCCAGATGGCTGTTTCCGAGCATGTGAGGTTCATCCAGGATCAAACCGTTTTCCGTGGCACAGCCAGATATGACGGAGCCCCTGTTTTCGGTGAAAGCTTTGTTATTGTGAACATCAATAACGGCAGCGCAACCACCAGCAAGACCTTTGAAACTGACTGGGCCAACACCGATATCGGAGCCCTGGGCGTAACATCAGCCGCGTCATCCTCGACATCAGGTGATACGGTTATAACTGTAAGCGGCGCCGAATTATCAGGAACCACGCTTGCTTATAAGGTTGCCGGGAAGGCCGTTGACGTAGCCAATGGATCCAAACCGACAGGCTTTACTGCTTGGAACGGCAGCGATGAGATCACTGCTGCTACCGGTAAAGTCATCACGGTGGTTGAGCTGAACGCCGCCGGTCAAGCGATTAAGGTCGGAAGTTGTTCTGTAACAGCCAAAGTTTAATGAGGTGATCAGATGGAGACAGCAACCATCGTCTCCCTGGTTAAAAGTCGACTTGGCATTACAACAACGGTTCGGGATACTTATTTAACTGCAATCGTTGATGGTATCCTAGAAGAACTTTCAGATGAGAAAGGGTTGACCCTTGACGGGGCCAACCCTTATCATTTGATATTTGTCGTTGACTATGCCAGTTGGCGGTACCAGAGCAGAGACAGCGAAGGAAGCATGCCCAGGCATCTCCAATATAGGCTGCACAATTTGATTATTCATGTCGGGGGTGAGGCCAGTGACGACGTTTGATAATGAATTAAAACTGATCAATCACCTGGCATGGACTGAGGACGATATCGGCAACCAGATCCCGGTCACAAGTGAAACCGTTTTATTGTGCGGTATAAAATCCGTGGGACGTAATGAGTTCTATAATGCTGCTGTGGCCGGCCTGAAACCTGAGATATCCTTCATTATCAAAAACTACGAGTATGACGGCCAGACCGAGCTGGTACATCAGGACGTAACCTATAAAGTAGTCAGGACTTATGCCACCGGCATAGAAGATCTGGAACTGATCTGCGAGAAAACCCTGGCAGAAAAAACGGATCAAAAATTGATCGACACCCAGTTGGTACAAGCTTTAATCGCGATCGTTGAGGAGTTTATTACTGATGAAGCGGTCACAATGGCTGAGGAGACAGTTGACTATTATGGGGCCAAACTGGCAGCTGCCATAGACGGGTATTAACAGAGGAGGGAGATCATGGCCGGACATAGGAAAGTGACCCCTGACGAACTATATTCAGAAATTGCCCGGGAATTAACCGGATACACTGAGGAGATTGACGAAAGCATTGACATAGCTGCCGAATGGGCAGCTGATGAATTAGTGTCGATACTCCGGAGCACCAGCCCGGAAAGCAAAAAGCTCACCGGTAAAAAATATAAAAAAGGCTGGGTCAAAAAGAAACTCAAATATGCCTATGTCATCCATAATAAAAACAAACCCCAGCTCACTCACTTACTGGAATTCGGTCATGCCACAAGAAATGGCGGCCGAGTGGAGGGAATACCCCATATAAAACCAGCAGAAGAGCAAGTCATACCAATGTACGAGGACATGGTTACGGCCATTATCGCAGGAGGGAAAATCCAAAAAAGATAAGGAGACGACAATATGGACGGGGCAGCACTCAAAACTTTATTAAAAACAACCGGATACCCAGTGGCCCATCATCATTTTGAGGCGACACCTACCCGGCCGCACATCGTTTACTTATCAAACAGCTCAAGCAATTTTGCGGCCGACAATAAAGTCTACCAGAAAGAAACAGTCTATCTGGTCGAGCTATACACCGATAGGAAAGATCCCGTTGCCGAAAAAGCGATTGAGGATCTTTTTGACGCTAACGATATATTTTGGGAAAAGGATGAGATCTGGATAGGCGATGAAAATCTGTACCAGGTCCTATATGAAATTTAAGGAGGATTGATGATGAACAAAGTCAAATATGGCTTAAAAAATGTTTACTACGCGCCCATCACATTGACCAATAACATCCCCAGCTACGCCACCCCGGTGCATATTCCGGGTGCGGTGAATTTAACCCTTTCTCCTGTGGGAGAAAAAGTGAAGTTTGCCGCCGACGATATGGAGGACTACTTTGCTGAGAACATCAATAATGGCTATGATGGCAGCCTGGAAATGGCACTCATCCCTGACACATTCCGTAAATCCATTCTGGGAGACACTGAGGATTCAAATGGAGCCATCGTTGAAAATGCGAATGCGACCGTAAAACGGTTCGCATTAATGTTTGAATTTGATGGTGATGCCAAGAAAACCAGGCACGTATTATATAACGTCCTGGCCAACCGGCCCAGCGTTGAAGGAACGACCAAATCAAATACCAAGGAACCAAAAACTGAGACACTGGAGATAGAAGCCAGGCCGGCAGTTGATACCAGTGATGTAAAAGGCAAGATTGCTTATGGCGACACCGGCTACGACACGTTCTTCAGCGCGGTCTATCTGAAGAACGCAGTGACAAATACCGCAGCTGATCCAGCGGACTTCAGCAAAGCCGCTGCCCTTGACGTCTTAGTCGATGTAACCTCATCCAGTGGTACCAATGCCGTGAAGAGCGTCTACATGGATGGCGTGCCGGTTGGGTTCGCGCATCTTAGTATTACCGGCGTTGATGTCACTCTGGCTAATGCCTACATTGATACTCTGACCAATGGCGACCACACCATCTTAATTGAGTTCACCCAGGGCAATGCAGTCAGTGTGACCCTGACAGTGGGGGATTAACCTATGCGCGAAATAACAATAGGCGAAAAACAAATGAGGGTCAGGGCAACGCCCCTGGCCCTACTCTACTATCGCCAGGAATTTAAGACTGATCTGATTGGCGATCTTATCTCTATGCAGGAGATGGCCAACGATCCTAGCCAGTTTGACTCTATCAAG
>Ga0123335_1005346_pt1 | contig 15744 bp, 12 predicted proteins | sample BiotimSIPDNA_2_FD_89707 | JGI IMG/M metagenome (GOLD analysis project Ga0123335, IMG submission 89707) | Anaerobic biogas reactor microbial communites from Washington, USA - Biogas_R2 time_0 SIP DNA | ecosystem: Engineered > Bioreactor > Anaerobic > Unclassified | place: Washington, USA...
GACACTCATCGACTTCGAACGCTCATACTATGTCCCCATCGCGCTCGGCATCACCCTTGTGACCGTTCTTTTCTCATCTCTACGCGCACTATCCATGGCCAAACACTACCAACGCTTCGACGAACCTTACGAGGAAACACTGCCCAAAAATGTGACCGTCGTCAGCATCCAGCCCAAAACAGGACGTAAAAAAGCACTCTTTGACCGCGGGCGAATCATCCGCCGCCAACGCGCCTTTGACATCCTGACCACAAGCCTCCTAGTCCTATTAGTCTTAGCAGGACTCGCCTTCAACGTCATGGTGCTCCTCATCAGCGCGTCCGCCACAGGCAAAGAAGTCAACATCCGAGGGACCATCCCCTACGTCTTCAAATCGACCACCATGCAACCCGAAATCAAGGTCAACGACCTAGCCTACTTCGATGTCTACGACGGCAGCCATGCCATACAGATCGGCGACATCCTGCTCTTTGAAGACAAGGGCATAAGCTATGTCGAGCGCGTCTTTGAAATCGAGGAAAGCGTTTATACTGTCGACATCGACCACTACCCGCAGGGCACACAACCCGACTCCATGGTGAAGAAAGTCACCGACGGACAGATCAACGGTGTCTACAGCGGACGCAACCGCTGGCTTGGCGCACTCATCCTCTTTGCCAACACCCTCATCGGGCGGCTCGTCCTCCTGCTGTTACCTGCCTTCTTATTGTTCTACCACCAGCCAATCAAAGAGCGACTGTTCGGGACACGAGAACGCTATGGCAAACGCGAAAAATTGCCGGGACAGTAAGTCGAATGAATCATCTTGCCCTAACATTTTTAACATGTTATAATTCAATCCGTTGCGGACGGCCCCATGGTCAAGTGGTCAAGACGTCGCCCTCTCACGGCGAAATCAGGAGTTCGACTCTCCTTGGGGTCACCACAAAAGCGGAAATGGCGGAATAGGCAGACGCGCTAGTTTCAGGTACTAGTGATCTCACGATCATGCAGGTTCAAGTCCTGTTTTCCGCACCAATTAGAGGCACAGTGTTTCAAAAGACGCTGTGCCTTTTTCATGTATAATCAAGCTGTACCCGTCAAGGAGAGACATATTTTAAAAGATTTTCGTATGGCAAAAAGGGTTCTTGACAGCGGTACATCCGCTTGAAAGGGTTGTCCCAACTTGACCACTGAAGTCACAAACAAACCCACACTCAATGTCGCCGTGCGGGAAATGGCCGAAAAAGCCAAACGCAAAGGTCCCCTGTTAGGCAACCTCTACGCGGGCATCACAGGGATTGAAGGCACAAGAATCCACCGCGTTTTTTTCGATGGCGCCGACCTTTTTTACCCCGATCACGAACGATTTTCGGAACTCACACTCGAAAGCACTATCGACAATGACAACCTCCCCTTCACGCTCACTATCCGGGGGCGCTCGGATCTTATCACGGTATCCCCCAAGGGGCAGATCCGTGTCGTTGAAGTCAAAGGCTTTCGAGGACACCCCGACTCCATCCCCGAAGAAGGCGACCCCGCACACATCGCGCAAGCCTTAATCTACGCATGGCTCCTAAAATCCAATCCCCTGATGCGTGAGCGCCCCATCGATCTTACATTCATTGAACTGGAAATCCGCTACATCGCCCTGGACGACCAGAAGACAAAAAGCATCGTCAAGCGCTATACAACAGACGAAATCGACAAGGCATTCAAATCCATTTTAAACGCCTATACAAAACTTATAACCCCCTTAGTCTGCCACCGCTTGGAACGCGACCAATCAAACCATAAGGCCGCCTTCCCCTATGAGAAACTGCGCGACGGCCAACGCGAGATGATGCAAGAAGTCATCGCCTCCATCCGCGATAAGACCGTCCTATTTGTGCAGGCCCCCACAGGCATCGGGAAAACCATGGGCACACTCTATCCGGCCGTAAAAGCGCAGGCAAACCACTTAACGGACCGCATCTTCTACCTCACACCGACGCGCTCCCAAAGAAAAATCGCCGAAGACACCTTAGAAGATCTAGAGTCCGAAGGCTTCAAAATTCGCTCACTCACCTTAAACGCCAAAGAACAAATGTGCTTATCGCCCGAACACTTCTGCGACATGACGCGCTGTCCCTACGCACTTTCCTTCTACGATCATCTGAACGAAGCAACCGAAGAAAGCTATGACACGAGGCGGCTCTTACCTGAGACCCTTATCGCCTTGTCCAAAAAACACAGACTCTGCCCCTTCGAATTCGCGTTAAGCCTCATGCCCACCACGGACGTCGTCATCTGTGACTACAACTATGTGTTTAACCCGAGAGTGCGCTTCCAAAACACCTTAGACGATCCGGAACACCGCTACACCCTCCTGGTCGATGAGGCCCACAACCTTGCGCGCCGCGCGCGGGAAATGTTCTCAGGTGTCCTGACAAAATCGACACTCGTAAAATTGCATGGCGGTTTGACCGGCGCGCGCGCCTTTTTCATGCGCGACCGCGCCTCCTTTAAAAAAACCATCAACACCTTGGAGCGCCTCATCCGTACCCTAGACCGCTACGGCGAACTGCTCGACATCGAGGACGACACCCTCCTTGAAAACGAACTCTTCAAAGCATTACAGCCCTACCAACCGGTGAAGCGTGAAGCATTCCTGGCGACCAAAACCACACCCGAAAACATCTTAGGCGATGTCACCGCACTGTCAGGGCTTATGACCCGCCTTTTGATGGACTACCCGGAATTTTCAGGCAGACAAGCCCTCATGCTCCCCTACTTTGACCTGTTGTTCTTCCAGCGCGTCAGTGAGCGCTACTACGACGAGGCGTACATCACGACCTGGCGCAAAAGCGATCAGGGGGAAATCTTTGTCACCCAACTCGCGTTAGACGCCTCGCGCCACTTAACCGACCTTTACTACAACCGATCCCCGGTCGTCTTCTTTTCCGCGACCCTGTCGCCTCTGCCCTACTACACAAACTTGCTGGACGCACACGCGGCCATGGATAAACCGGAAATCGTGCAATTAAAATCGCCTTTCCCGGACGAACGTCGACTTGTCATCTGCTATGAGGCGCATTCCTTGCGATACCAGGACCGCTCCCGGTCCTACGGGGCGATCGCGCGCTTCATCCTCGAAATGGCGCGCACAAGAAAAGGAAACACCTTAGTCTTTTCACCGTCCTTTTCCTACCAACGCCAGCTGGTGCGCTCGCTGGCTGAATTGGACGCGAAAGACATCGACTTTGTCGTACAACCCGCAAAAATGACGGAAGCACAAAAAAACAAATTTCTTGGCTATTTTCAAAAGAAACATCATGACAAATCCCTCATCGGGCTCACCGTCATCGGCTCCCTTTTAAATGAGGGCATTGACTTAGTCGGCCAGGAATTGACAGGCGTCGTCGTCATCGGGACCGGTATCCCGGGGCTCTCCCCGGAACGCGACATCCTAAGGCAGTATTACGACGGCAAAACGGGACAGGGCTTTCAGTACGCTTACACCTGGCCCGGCTTTAACCGCGTGACCCAGGCCGTCGGCCGGCTGATCCGAAGTGAAGAAGACTTCGGCTATGTGATTCTCATCGACGACCGCTACGGACGCCCCGACTACATGGCGCTTATCCCCGAGGAATGGCACGCGACCCACACTGACAGCCCCGAGGAATGCTTAGAGTTGCTACAATCTTTCTGGAAAAACTTCGACTAGAAGTCGGACTCGTCCACAGTACCCTGTTCTTTTAACAAACGGTCAATCTTTCGCGCCGTCGGCGTCTGAGCCAGCCCGCCGAGCGCCGTCTCACGCAAGGCCACGGGCATCATGCGGCCAATGGATCCCATCGCCAAAATCACTTCATCGACCGGGATACGGCTCTTCACCCCCGCAAGCGCCATTTCAGCCGCGACAATCGCGTTCACCGCGCCGATCGCGTTGCGCTTGATGCAGGGTACCTCCACCAAGGTGGCCACGGGGTCACAGGTCAACCCCAAAAGATTTTTTAAAGCAATGGCCAAAGCATGTCCCGACTCGCTGGGCGTTCCGCCCGCGGCTTCTACAAGCGCCGCTGCCGCCATCGCGGACGCGGAGCCCACCTCCGCCTGACAGCCACCCGCCGCCCCCGAAAGGGACGCGTGGTTGCCGATTACGATGCCCGAGCCGCCGCTCGTGATGAGAAAATCGATCTGGGCGCGTCTGGAAAGCCCTAAACGATCGCGAAAAGCGATCAACACACCGGGGACAATCCCCGAGGAGCCGGCTGTCGGCGTCGCGCAAATAATGCCCATGGAAGCATTCACCTCATTGATGGCAACCGCGTTTTGTGCCGCCTCAAAATAACGGCTATCCCCTAAAGGCGACACCTTCGTCATGTATTCATGCATACGTTTTGCGTCACCTCCCGTGAGGCCTGAAAAGGACTTCACGCCCTCCAAGCCTAACGCCACCGCCTGCTCCATCACTTCGAGGTTGCGCTCCATTTGTTGCAGGATTTCTGCTTCCGTTTGATCGCCAAGATCGATCTCATGGTTTAAAAAATAGCGGGCTAGCGTTTTATTCCGCGCCTCACAGTGCGAAACAATATCCTTGTACTGTTCGATATACATGGCCCTTAACCCTCCAATTGACTTTCTAAGGCGTCGGCGTCGCGCTTCAACGCACTCAAATAAACGATGGGACCGATGTCAGGAATCGCTTCAATGGCTCGCATGGCGCGCTCAGGAATCTCAATATCGGTGGCAAGGAGCATGAGCGCTATCTCACCGCGTTCTTTTCGCGACACCTCCATCTGGCTGATGTTCACATCTTCTTTAGCCAAGACGCTTGACACAGCCGCGATAAGCCCCGGGCGATCCTGATGAAAGACCAAGACGACAGGTTCATCACAGCTGACATGGACGTCAAAGCCGTCGATGTCCGTGATGTCGATCATGCCGCCGCCCGTTGAAATACCGGTGACGCAGAGCGCACGCTCGCCTTTTCGCATGCAAAGGGTCACCGTATTCGGGTGTTCGGTCAATTCATCGGAGGTGTAAAGCTGCACCTTCATGCCCCTTTTAGCCGCGACTTCATAGGCTTTTTTGATCTCCACACTCTCCGTGGAAAAACCTAAAAGCCCCGCGATCAGGGCAAGGTCCGTGCCATGGCCCTTGTAGGTATGCGCAAAGGAACCGTAAAGTGTGATATTCACTTCCTCCGGGTGCTCGCCGAAAATTGAACGCGCCGCAAGGCCTATGCGCACGGCGCCGGCCGTATGAGAACTCGAAGGCCCGACCATGACGGGCCCGATAATGTCAAATAGACTTTGAAAGATCGGCATATGACGCTTCCTTTCTATTCACCCGCCTTTTCGCTTTCCTTTGTATTAAAAGAAAAATCAAGGCAGCTATCCAACAATGACAGGCGCTTATAGCGCTTTTCCATTTTTTCCTCCACCCAGCGGTCCGCAAGGCAACTCGCTTCCCGGCGTATCTTATCGCTTGCCTGAAAGCGGTAGAGTTTTTCAAAGGGCGCCCTTTCAATATGCAAAAGCAAAGCCACCGTCCCCTTTGACAAAACGGTCATCGCGTCCCTTTGCCCTTTGGCTCTATCCTTCTCACACAGTAGCCCGCCTGCAAGATAACTGAAAAAATACGCGCCCTCAATCGGCTCGCGGCAGCTGATACAGGCATCCAAGTCAGGCGATAACCCGATAATTTCCATCAGGCGCATACTGCTCATCCGCGCGATGAACACCGGGTCCTCCGAACGCGATATCTCATAGACAGTATACGCCCACAGTTCGAACACTTGGCGGTTCGGCTCATCGTTTCGGGCCACATCCGAGAACACTTCCACGGCGTGCGCGGCGGCCGCCAAACGATCAAGATCTTGGGATAGGGCGGTGAAAGCCTCAATCACGGCGCCGTCTTTTACAGTGTAGCGTCCGTTTTGTTCGGACAGTGTCAATTCAGAATAAGAAAACAGCTGTGACACCGCGCGGAGTTTACTTTTTAAACTTTCAGCCGCGGGCGCCATCGCCGTAATCAGGCCGTGCTCCGGGGTCAATAGGTGTAGTAGGCGGTGCCGGTCCTTCCACTGAAATGAATTCATGACAAAGGCCTTTGTCACGAGGGTGCTCATCTTAGGATTCTTTCTCTTCGATTGACAGGTCGCGAAAATCTTGCGGCCTGTTCTCCCAATTGGGTTTCACCTTGACAAACAGCGACAGGTGCACGCGGGCATCGGTTAACGCTTCAATCGCTCGGCGCGCCCTGGTCCCGATCGATTTGATCTTCTCGCCCTTATGCCCGATGAGAATATGCTTATGGGAGGCCTTGGAACATAAAATGAGCGCATCGATCTCAATAGCCTGTTCATCCTCAACAAAGCGTTCGATCATGACGTGAACGCCGTAGGGGATCTCCTCGTGCGTCTGTTCTAATATCTCGCGTCGGATGAGTTCCGCTGACAGGATCTTTTCAGTCTGATCGGTCTCATCGTCCAGCTGAAACAGGCGGCGGCGTACGGGCAAAAGGCGCGTGACCTCATCTAAAAAGCGATCGATGCCATCTCCTTTTAAGGCAGAGATGGGCACATAGGCGTCAAGCTTAAAAAGATCGTCATAGGCTTTAATGAGCGGTAAAATATTATCCTTTTCTGCCCGGTCGACCTTGTTGATAATCAAGATGACAGGCTTCCCATCGCGCTGGGCTCGCTCGATGACAGAAAGCTCCATCTCCCCCACAAAGGCCTTCCAGGAGGCGTCGATCATGAGGGCGACCACATCCGCCTGGGCGATGGCGACGTTCGTCGCCTTCATCATGGTTTTGCCGAGCGCGTTTTTAGGCTTGTGGAGCCCCGGGGTATCAAGGAGGGCGATCTGGTAAGCCTCAGTGGACAGCACGCTTCTTATGGCATGCCGTGTCGTTTGCGGCTTAGCGGTCGTAATCGCAAGTGTCCGGTCGGACAATTCGTTTAAAAGGGTGGATTTACCGACGTTGGGGCGCCCGATAATCGCGACAAAGCCTGAGGGGATTTCTTCTAAGCCTGACATCAGGCGACGTTCCATATCACGCATTACACGGCGGTCCCCTTCTTGTTCATGATCGTAGCCGAGTAAATGCAGCATGCCGTGTATCACCAAGAACATGAGCTCCTGCTTGAAGCTGTGACCGTAAAGATGGGCTTGTTCTTCGACCTTTGAAGGCGCGATGACAAGGTCGCCGAGAAACAAGGTTTGTGCTTCTTCATCACCGAAAAACTCGTAGCTTTCAAGTGCCTCTGTCGGCACCCCCTCCTTCATCTCACGCGCCGGAAACGACAAGATATCCGTCGTCTGATCTACGCCGCGCTGTTCACGGTTTAACGTTCTCATGGACCGGGGGCCGATGAGCGTCCAGTCCACCGCGACCGTGATGCCTTCAGCCATCAGCTGTTGGGCAAAGGGGGACGATAAAAGGACATGCGTGATCGCTTCCTCCACAGCGGGCGCGGTGCCTTTTAAGGGGTACCGCCTTTGACGGTTGTCGTGATTAATTTCAATCATGTCGCCTCTTTTTTTAGTTGGCTTCCGTGATGCGGGGCACAGGGCGCGTACCTTGCTTTCGGTACGCGACACGCTCATGGAAGTGCCCGGCGTAAACCTGCAAGAATGACTGCGTAATGGTCCCGATATCGGCAAAGGACAGCCCCGAAAGTTTCAGCTGATCCTGATCCACCTTGTCGCGGATAATCTGTCCGATCAGGGCCTCTGCTTCCTGCAGGGTATGGACATGCTCTGAGCGCATGGCCGCCTCTACGGAGTCAGCGAGCATGACGATGGCCGATTCACGAGAACTGGGGAGCGGTGTCTTGTAACGGAAAGCTTCCATAGGCGGGGGCGTCTCTCCTTTTGCCTCAGCTTCGGCCACGGCCTTATTCCAAAAATACGAAAGTAAGGTGGTCCCGTGATGCTCATTCGCGATGCGCAATAGCGGTTGAGGCAGGCGGTATTTTCGTCCGAGTATCAGACTGTCCTCCGGATGCCGCGTGATAATGCGCGCGCTTTCTTCCGGAGGCAGGCGGTCGTGCGGGTTGTCTCCCGTTTGATTTTCCGTGAACATGAGGGGGGCTTCCAGTTTGCCCACGTCGTGAAAATAAGCGCCGACACGTGCGATCATGGCGTTGGCGCCGACAGCTTCCGCCGCGGTATCGGCCAAGTTCGCCACCATCATGCTGTGCTGGGAAGTTCCGGGCGCCTCAACAAACAGGCGTTTCATTAAGGGATGGCCCGGCTGAGACAGCTCAATCAGCCGCAAGGGCGAGACTGTGTTGAAGATTAATTCAAATAAAGGCATGATGCCGATCCCGATAATGACCGACAAAGCACCCGACAAGGTGGCCTGCATGACCGTGCTCGTGATGGTCCCCCAAGATTCCTTTTGCAAGAGCCCGCCTAAGAGTGTGGCCGCGGCATTCACAAAAGAAGTCGCAAGAATAATGCGCGCGTAATTGTCGTGACGTCCTGAACCCTTCGTGAACAGCGCCGCGATGGTACAACCCAAGAGCGCGACCACAGGAAAAGTCGGGTTAAAGGAAGTCATGGGCATCATGAGGATGATCAGCATCGTACTTAAGAACAAGGAGGTGCGGAATCCAAAATACGCCGTAATGACTACCGCCGCAAAATACACGGGCGGCGCCAAGGGGTAGTCGCGCGCCAGGTAAGCGGTCATCATGAGGGGGATCAAGATGGCCAGGACCATCGCCAATGTGTTGCGCGGCGTCGAAAACAAAAGATCCGACGAATAACGCGAGAAAAAGAAGATCGACACGACGCCGACTAAAAGGACCAGCGCCGTCGTGGACGCGACGCGAATCCAGTCAAGCCTCGCCCCGACGGTGAGGTTCAGTTCATCCAGCATGGTTTTCAGCTCAGGGGTGATCACATCGCCCTGACTGATAATGCGCACGCCACGGTTAATCATCACGGGGTTGCTCATGACGCGTTCATAGGCGGCGGTTTTTGCCTTTTCGGTCGCTTCCTGGTTGAACTCGACATTGGCCTGCAATAAAAGGCCTAAAAGGCGCCCGGTTAAGGCCGCGTCGTCAAGGTAGTAATCCATTGATTCTTCCAAACGCGTGACCGTCTCCGCAATGGCCAGACGCAGACCGTTCGCATCAAGCGTTTTTGCCACAATGGCGCCGGCTTCCGCAAACAAGATAGCGGACAAATGCTCATAGCGGTCGTCGCCCATGCGGATCATCTGATCGGCGTCCCCGGATGGAATCACCACCCCTAAGGACTGATCGATGGCCGAGATGATCGAGGACACCGCCAATTCTATTTCATGACTGTCCGGCTTTCTGGGCCGATCGATAGGGTCATCCGGTTCCGTGTCACCAATTTCCTCCCCGGGAATGGGCTCAACTTCCACAACGGGTTCACGATAGAGTAAATCTCTTTTCTCTTTCACGAGGATAATCAACTGCGAGACCTTGTCGCGAGACTCTTCACTTCGCGCCTCCGAACGGATCATGATGTTCGGCACGAGCGACATCTCAACAAGTGCCCGCCTTTCCGTCTCCGCCTCATCGGCGATGTCACGCGGCGCCGCGATATCGTACGCGCTGACATCCCCCACTTCCAGATCGTATTGGCGCGGAGTGCCGCCAATGTAGACGGTGCCCACGATAATTGCGATCGCGACGATTAAAAAGAGCACGTTGATCGCTTGACGTGCCTTCGCGTTCTCAGATTTCACGGACGCGGTCTCCTGTTCGAATGATTTTTGCGGCTTGATGTTGAGTCTTTCTCATAAGCGCGGATAATGCGCTGCACAAGCGGATTTCGAACCACATCGCGCTCGGTCAGACGGATGCTTTTGATCCCCTCCAAGTTCCCAAGTAAGGAGGCGGCCTCCGCCAACCCGCTCTTTCGTCTTGCCGGGAGGTCAATCTGTGTAATATCGCCTGTGACAACAGCTTTCGCGTTGTAGCCGATGCGTGTCAAAAACATTTTCATCTGTTCGCGCGTCGTATTTTGCGCCTCATCTAAGATAATAAACGCGTCGTCAAGAGTACGCCCGCGCATGTAGGCCAAAGGAGAAATTTCAATTTCACCCTTTTCCAGATGGCGCTGGTAAGTCTCAAAGCCCATCAGGTCATTTAATGAATCGTAAAGCGGCCTCATATAAGGGTCGACCTTGCTTTGAAGATCCCCGGGCAAAAAACCTAAGTTTTCGCCTGCCTCAATCGCCGGACGCGTCAGAATAATGCGCGAGACCTCATGCGCGCGAAAAGCCTTGACGGCCATCGCGACTGCCAAGTACGTCTTGCCCGTGCCCGCGGGCCCGATGGCAAAGGTCAGCTCATGCTTTCGGATCGCATCGACGTAAAGCTGCTGCCCCTTTGTCTTGGACGAAATGGGTCGGCCCTTCGCGTTGACACAGATAAGATCCGGTGTAAACGCTTCGACATCTGCTAAGGAACCTTCCCGCGCGGCGTCAATCAGGTAGCGGATCAATTGTTCGGTGACCGGCGCGGCTCCTGTTCGCAAGAGCTGGTACAGGCGGTCCATAATGCGAGAGGCCATTTCAACGGAGGGTTTATCCGTTCCTCGCAGCACTACGCCATTCGCTGTGGAGTCACAGGAGACATTAAAAGCCTCACTGAAAAGAGAGGCGTTACCGTTGCAGGCGCCGAGCAGGACTAAGCCTTCCTCGGGGCTTTCTAATTCAATTTGTTTTTCAAAAATAATTTCGTTCGTTTCCATTGTCACCATTATACTATTCCACCGGTTCGAGCAATTCCATTTGGTACGCGATTCGGTCTTCATTCAAGGCCGGAATGAGCACATGCTCATCTTTTCGGATCGCGATCGTCAAGGAGTCATCCGACAGTTGCCTTTTAATATTGTCACTGATGGACAAAAGATACGGCACCACGTAGGAATCAATTTTCCCCGGATCAATAATCGCTTTGATTTCAAAGGGTTCTGTTCGGGCATACGACACCCCGTTCACCAAGATCATGTCCTGGCTTGTCCGGATCTCAGTGGTGGCCACCTTACGCTCCTCATTCACGGCGATGGCCTGTGCGCCCAAGGCTGACAGTTCATTCACAAACTGACGCACGACGGCGTCCTGCATCTGGTAGCCCTCAAGAGGTGTCATCGTGATCACGACACCGGCATTTTTCACGGCCCGAAGACCCGCAAAAAGAGCGTACTGCTCTTTTTCCTCCACGATGTGCAGGTAGCTTTCGCCCCGGCCGCTGGCCAGTTCCTCCTCAAGCTCGCGCAAATATTCATAAAGCCGCGTATTGCGGTTGTTCAAGTCTTCGTTCTTTTTTTGGTAGTCAATAATCTGGTTTTGCAGTTCCTGAATACTGGTGTCTCCCACATTGATGAGATTCAGATTTTTCATCAAAAGGGCAATCGCAAGCCCCACAAAGACACAGACAATCAGGATAGACGCATATTGAATCCATTTCTTTTTCATATCCATACCTCAGTTCCCGGTCGCCTGTTAAGGTTCCCGAAGCAGATTGATATACGGTAATATATCGTGTGTCCTGGAAAATGACGGTAAAAGCATCTGTTCCTGCGTGTTTACCGTAAAGCGAATCCCTATTTTGCTCTGCGTCAGATGCGCCAGGTACGAATCTTTTTCAAGGACATCGCGCATCGCGTCAACAGGCCCGATGGCTTCCAGGACATAGGGAGGCATCTGCCGGATGCCGTAGCACAAGATAACAGGACCCACACAGCTGATTTCGGACACGGATGTCAGCCGTACGCCGTTAAAGGCCACCGCACGCGCCCCTCCCGACCACAGGAGATTCACCACATAGTTGACCGTGCTGTCATGGATCACCGATTCGATCGGATCGACCAGCGGATCGTAGTCCGGTTTGTCGTCAAGGGTTAATACAATCCCCTTACCTTCGACGTCGGTCATCCCCGACAACCAGGCATTTTCGCGAAGTTCTGACAAAATGCCGCCTGTGTCCTCGTAGTCTTCGAAACGGCGAAGCAGGATGCGCTTTCTATCCTCAAGATCCGCGTTTTGCGCCTGCAGGGCGCCATAGCGTTCTTTTTCTTCCAGCAAGGCTTCATTGGCCTGGCGGATGGCGGTAATATCAACATCCTCGCCTTCCCCCACCCTGAGCATTGTCTTGATGAAAATACCCCCGGAAAAACCGATGATCATGACGAGTATCATGGCCAGAATGCGTTTGTGCGTAAGCTGGGAGGTCATTTAAAGGTCCTCTCTTCGCACATAGGAATAAAATCGACTCGGAAGGGGACTATTAACAGAAAATGCTTCCCCTGTCACAGGGTGTGTAAAGGCCAGGCCCCTAGCGTGAAGCAGGTGGTATTCAAGTGCTAATCCCTTACGCCATCCCCCATACAGTCGGTCACCGACTACAGGGTGGCCTATATAAGCCAAATGGACACGTATTTGATGCGTCCTGCCTGTGAGGAGCCGACATTCTAAATGCGTCATATCGTCCTTTTGTGAGAGGACCCGGAAATCTGTTTTGGCCTCTTTCCCGTCCTCTTTAACCACCATCTTCTTGCGGTTGACATCACCTCTTATGATCGGCGCGTCGATCCGCCCCGAAAGCGACGCGGGCATTCCCCAGGCCACCGCATCATAAATACGGTCAATCGTCTGCTCCCGAAACAATTTCGCCAGCTTTTCGTGGGTATCATTATCTCGGGCGATGAGCATCGCGCCGGAGGTATCCTTATCGAGGCGGTGAACAATACCCTGGCGATCCTTACCCGAAAGATCGGATAGGCCTTTTGGGTACATCGCCCCCAAAGCGTCGGCCAGGGTTCCCGAGGCGTGCCCGTGCGCCGGATGCACGACCAGCCCCGCGGGTTTATCGACGACGAAAAACCATTCGTCTTCATAAAGGAGTTTAAGGGTCAAAGGCTCGGCCGCCGGTGTCACTTTTGTTTCTTCGACTTCGATAGAAAATTCAATTTGATCATTTTCAATAAGCGAACGCGACGGATTGACCTTTTTGCCGTTCACCGTCACCTCGCCTTTTAAGATACGTTGTTTCCAAAATTCGCGTGAATGTTCGGGCAGGCGAATTGAAAGCCATTTATCTAGCCTTAGGCCTGCTTCATCCAAATGAATGACGATGGGATCACGTTTCATGCCGTTCATCCTCAAGTGATGTGATGGTTCTTTCATGCTCCCCTAACAGCACGTTTAAAAAATGCTTGTCTTTTAACGAAAAGAAGATTAAAAGAAACGCCCCGATCGTAATGAGGGAATCTGCCACATTGAATGTCGGAAACGCGTAAGTTCCGAAAGTAAAGGATAAAAAGTCCGTCACGGCGCCAATACGTAAGCGGTCGATCAGGTTGCCGGCACTTCCGGCCGCCAAAAGTATGAGCACGGTTTTCACGCGCGGGTCGCTTGCTTTTCGAAGCCACCACAAAAGCGCAAATAATACGACGGACGATAATACCGAAAGAAGCACCAATCCCCACGATTGATTTGCGAACATGCTCCAGGCAGCCCCTGTATTCTTTAGATGGCTGATCTCAAAAAAACCGGGGATCACGGTCAAAGGATCACCAGAACCGATCAGGCGTTCCGACAGGCCCTTGGTCCATTGATCGGCCATGATGAGAATGATGACGATTATCGCCTCCATATCTGTAAATCCTCCACACCTTCATAAGGTGAATAACGAGTCCCTGACATCGTTCCCTCGATATTATCACTGTACCAGACCATCACGGATGTTGCGGCCAGGCCGATGGCGGGTGTTTTCTCAAAAACGCGGTAAATCGCTTCCGCGTACTCCGCCGGCGTCGGCTTTTGGATCCGGCTTTCAGGATCCATTTTTCGCCTTGCGGCGACAAGGATTTCCTGATCATCCGGATCGATAAAGTCGCGCCAGTTCCATAATCCTACATCATATAAGCCTTCCAAGTAATCGACGGGGTCAAGGTAGCTGATGCTTTCATCCAGGATGAGCGCCGCGTCGTAGTCCCTTCGGTTCAAGACCCGTTGCCATTCATCCACACTCACATGCTCCACGATCAGTTGGCGGTCGACGCGGGCTAAGGCGGCCTCGATTTTATCAATCAGGCGGTTGGGCGTTCCTAACTCGGGCACGATCAAACGGAAGGGGCGCCGGTCAGACGCCTCAGGTTTGCCCGCCTCATCTTTAATTTCTTCTGTGATCCCTTCGGGCGCATCGGTTTTTAAGCTTCGTATTCTTGCGCCTATAAGTCTTACATCGGTGGGCAGGACCGGATAAGAAAGCCGTGACATCGGCGCCGCGACAAAATCAACACCGGGATCGCTTTCAATCGCGTAAAGCAACAAATCGCGGTTGTCGATCGATGGGTAAGGGAAGACAAGTGAAATATAGCCGTCGTCATCAAAGCGTTGCTTTCGGATGCGCGATCGATCCGCGTATAGCGTCGTTTCCTCTTCGTCCATGAGCAAAAGGTCAATGTCTCCCGCGTCAAAGGCACGGGAGGCTTCTAGAATAGATGAATAGGCAGAGGCCTCAATTCTCCGCACATGGCCCCCGGTTTCAAGCCTCACAAGCGAAATTCCAACGATCGACGAAGAAGCAATTTGCCAGGACCCGCTTCCCGTCAGAGGATTCAAGGAACGCGTATTCACCTCATCGGCGGGCAATACCGGAATGATGAGAAGGCGGACAAGGTCGGGGTCGGGCGCTTCTAAAGTGATGATCACTTCATGCGCTCCCCGGCTTTCAATCGTTTTAATGTTTGAAAGCGAGCGGTACTGATGGGTGAGCACCGCCGAATGAACACCCTTGAAGGATAATGTCTCAACAGGCGTTTCCTGATCCTCTTCTTCGGACAGGTCGAAATCAAAGGCCAATCGGATCCTCATATAGGTCTTAAGGGACGCTAAAGCGTCCTCTGCGGTAATCGCTCGACCGTTATGGAACTCGATGTCATCTTTTAACACAATCGTGTACTGCCGTTCGTCGGATGACATTTGAACGTGGCGCACCAGCACGGGCACAATGTGTCCGTCGTAATCAAGATCGAATAAGGGCAGGTGGACCAGCCTTAAAAGCGAGGCTGTCGCGTAATGTTTCGGCCAAAGCGGATTGAGGTCCACATCGCCTCGCGTGGCCACGCGCAATACGTCGGATGCTTGTGGGTTCTGCGGCAGGGGCAGGGTCGGATGTGGCACCGTCTCGACGACGGGATCGTCCGGTTCAAAGGAAGGCTCATTTTCCTTTGGAAGGCAGCCGGATAAGGCCAATACCAGGGCCAAAATAAGCGCCCATGACAAGGTTCTTTTCATCACGATGAGTCTTCTGCAATGTGTCCGTTTCACCTTACAAGATTACCACAAAGAAGAAACGGACCGCCTCAACTGCAAGCCTATTCTTGCAGCTGAAGCGATCCGCTTCAACTTGTTTTTTGTTGTTTTTTACTTCGCAAAATCGCTGTATCGGCTTTCGCGGATCATGTTCACCTTGATCTGACCCGGGAAATTCAGTTCCTGTTCAATCTTTTTGCAGATCTCATGCACAAGAAGCGGCATTTCCTCATCGGTCACCGCATCCGGTTCAACGATGACGCGCACCTCGCGGCCTGCCTGAACGGCGTAGGATTTCTCAACGCCGGGGATTGATTCCGCAATTTCTTCGAGTTTTTCGATGCGTTTAATGTACGTTTCGATGTTCTCGCGTCTTGCGCCGGGGCGTGCTGCGGAAATCGCGTCGGCCGCCGAGACAAGACAGGCAATGGGTGTTTCAGGTTCCACATCGCCGTGATGGGATTCCAC
>Ga0123335_1005348_pt1 | contig 15743 bp, 9 predicted proteins | sample BiotimSIPDNA_2_FD_89707 | JGI IMG/M metagenome (GOLD analysis project Ga0123335, IMG submission 89707) | Anaerobic biogas reactor microbial communites from Washington, USA - Biogas_R2 time_0 SIP DNA | ecosystem: Engineered > Bioreactor > Anaerobic > Unclassified | place: Washington, USA...
ATCCCGGATTATCCGGCCAACAAACTCTCAGATCTCCTTCCCCAAAATCTAAACTTAGTATAACGCACTGAAATTACCTCAAAAGTGTACTTGCTAGGACGGATACCAAATAACCACTTAAACCCCAATGTTTTATACCGCGTGTTACCGCCTGGTGTTCTTTGTTATCTGTTATTTTTTCTTTCAATTTGCTAATTCGTTTCTGTCTGCTGTGCGTTGGGCAGGCATACTCTTTGGCAAGTTTTGGTTTGTGTGTCGGCTTTTTGAGCGACTTGCCAATGTGTATGAATGCGAAGTGTAGGCATTATTTCAACAATAAAGCTATTAATAAACCCAAAGTCAGTATTGCTGAAACAATCAAAATTACTCCATTCCGTTTATTTAGTTTTTTGTTTTGCTCGATTAATCTTTGTAATTCACCGAATTTATCGTTCAAACTATTTTCAACAGTACTTAAACGAATTTCTATTAATGCGCTGATTTTTTTTAATTGCTTTTCAATTTGCTCATTTTGCTCTCGTATTTTATCCGAAATTTTTGAAGAAGAACTGTCAATTGTTAAAGAAATGCTTTCACTCAAATTTGAAAGAGTACCCACAAATTTACTTAGTTCTAAATTTAGGATTTCTTTATGCTCGTTTATCACTGAATCGGATTTCTCATGCAAAACCTTAAGGTTATTAGAATGTTCAGTTACGCTATTCTTTGTGTCATTAGCAATTGATATTACAGCCTCTTCTAATTGCTTTAAAATAAGTTCAATCTTTGAGTTTTTATGCTTTAAGTCTTGGTCTATTGTTAATTTGAATTGTTCAACAGACTTTATAAATTTTTCAATTTCATTTACCACTACTTTTGCTGAATTTGCATTTGAAGAGGTTAATTCATTTATTGATTTAAGTCTTTCTAATTCAGAGACTAATATTTCAAATTCTTTTTGAATTTCCAATGTGTTTTCCATATCTATGAAATTTTATCTAACAGTTCTTTTAGTTTAAATGATGTTCTATTAACCAATAATTCAGACGATAATAAATTCATTAATGAGTTAACTTCCGAATTAAAGTCTAACACTTTTGTGTTAAATATTTCAATCAAATTTTGAACATCTTCCCAAGTATCAAGTCGAAGCATTCTTCTAAATCCACTACGATATAAATCTATCGCCCTTTTAACTAAGGGTTTTTCATTGGCACTCTCAATTGTATCTTCTTCTTTTAATTCAAGTGCAAATAAGCTAAAGGCTGTGAGCAAATCAATACTAGCATTTTCAACCATGTTGATTCTTAAATTATCACATGCACCTCGAAGATGCTTGGCATTATCAATCTGCCCACCTAAACCATCAGGTGGATTATCAATGTAATTGATGTATTTTCTAACTATTTGACAGTTTTCCTTTCTCCCATTTTCAGTATCAGCAGGTAAGTAATCAGTGCGAGCATATTTTGATGTAAAATATCTAATCATTCTGTCTCGGAACTCTTGCTCACCACTGGAAAGAAATACACCGCATAATTCTTGCATATAGTCAATTGACCTTTTACGTTTATCCGAAATTTCACTTTCAATAAAGTCAATCAGCACATACAATACACGTTTTAAAATTGAATCTTCATCTATCTTATTAACTTTTGACAACCACTTTTTAGTTGTGTCTAAACCTAAATAACGTCTTAAATAATTATTGAAATTTGTTGTGTATTCTTTCTCAGTTTTTGCCTTAAACCGAACCTCTATAAAGCCACCAACATAATCAATAACATAATCATCAATTATTCCAACAATATTCATTCGATAGATAGCTCTTTGGGTATCTGCTGAATTTCTGATTCGTGAATAGTTTTCTTTTAAATAAGCTATTGCGTCGTCATTCGGGTTAAAAGTTCGCTGTTCAATCCCATATTTGTTTATTTGAAAACGGTAATAGTGATACTTTAGATTGTCTACAAAATCGTTTTCATCGGTACTAAAATTATATCCAGCACGTATTATAACTTCTTCGAAATCTTCATAACCGATACTTGTAATAACCTCGTTCATTTTTGAGATTATACCATTTGTAAATCCAATTTTAAGTTTGTATGTCTGACTTTGACCACTTTCAATTAAAGATTTTATTCCATCAGATGATTTTGTTTGTAGCCAACTAAGAATATCCTCAGATTCGGATTCTTTTTTTATTGTTTCTCGTATGTAGTTTAAGATTTGGTCAGCTTCATCCTTTTCAATATTTTCTCTCCAATTGTCATAATTTCGCAAATCTGAATGATTTAGGTCTAATTTGCCAATTCTAATGTTTTTTCCATAAGGACCAAAAACATTTAGATAACGATTATTCCAAAGGCTGATTTTACTTACAATTGGATATTTATCTTTTACAATTCTTGTTACAACATTTGAAAAGAAGCCATCTTCATATTGAACTTCCTCCAACAATTCATTTATTATTGATTTTTCACGTTCAATGCCTTTAAAAGCATTTTTGTAAAAATCATAATTTGTATAAATGTCATCTGGATGATATAGAATTGAACATATTGACGGATTTCCATCACGACCTGCCCTGCCAGCTTCTTGGTAAAAACTCTCAACTGAATTTGGAAATGAATAGTGAATTGAATATCTAATATTTGATTTATCAATTCCCATTCCGAAAGCTTTAGTCGCAATCATCAAATTAGATTCATTTCTTAAGAATGATTCCTGATTTTTTACAGACAGCTCAGCTTCTGTTTCAACATTCTCATCTTTTATTGAATCGTCACTTCCTCCTCCAAAAAAAGTAGTTGTCTTTAAAAAATCTAGGTTTGTTAACCCCTCTCGTACTGAAAGCACACCATTTGGCAACTTATTTGATTTGGTTGGACAGAAAATTACTCCTGCATTTTTATATTCTCCATTTTCAACGTCATAAAAAGAATCATTAGGATTTAAGTAACCATAGTTTTTTTCAAATACTTTTATTTTTTGAGGAAGAGAGGAAAGAAAAGCTCTTAACATAGGATATTTGACACTACCCATAAGTCTTTCTCGTTCCCAATATTCGAGGTTTTTGTCAATCTCACAAGTGATTGGGATTATATTAAAGTTCAACTCTTTTCTATCTATTGCTTCTGCAGGTAAACTAATTATTGCATCCTCTTTCAAGTCAAGTTCTCTTTGAACATCTGCTAAAACATCAAATGAGGCGGTTGCAGTTAAACCGAAGACAGAAATATTTCGGTCTTTTGAAGAACAAAACCTTTTTAGATTTTGTGCCAAATTCAAATATACTTGCCTAAAATCATGCCCCCACTCTGAAACGCAATGAGCTTCGTCTATTACTGCATAACTAAAAAAAACGTTTTGATTTTTGCAATTTTGAAGTGCCGTTCTGAATTTTTCAATCTGAAATCTTTCGGGAGAAACAAAAATGATATGAACCTCACCATTAATCAGTTTATCCGTATTCGCTTCTCGTTCATCCTTTGTGTTAAACGAGTTAATAAATGTTGTTTTTGAAATACCATTTTCAATGAGTTTATCAAATTGGTCTTTCATCAATGAATTAATTGGGTCTACCACAATAGTAATCCCAGGCTGCAGAAGTGCACATATTTGAAATGTTAGCGATTTACCACCACCTGTTGGTAAAAGACCAATAACATCCAAACCTATTAATGCTCTATTAATTATTGCTTCTTGTCCAGCTCGAAATTTCGATTTTCGAAATAGATTATTGAGCAGATAAAGCAATCCATTTTTCTGTTTTGTAGTAATATATTCAAAATGCTGTATATACTTACCGTCTTTTTCTTCTTCAATAACTTTCCCAAGTTTTCGATAGCTAACAATTCTGTCTGTCAATACTTGGCTAAATGTATTCTTACTGACTTCCTTCGATTGTTGAAAGCAAACAGTATTTTCAATTTCTTTATTAACAGATATTGTAATTGAATTATTCCCTGAATTAGCTTCTAATGTTGATATTTTTATCTCTCGCTTATCAGTTAAATCATTAATTACGGTAATTAGGTCATTTAAGTCATCAATTATTAACCTCTCAATTTCCTTATCAATACCAATAATTCCAAATGAAGAACTTTGTTCATTCTGCATTAAAAGGACTATTAAAGTCCTTTGTAGTTGATTTACAAGAATTAAATCTTTCAGGCACTTATAAAGTCGTAAAATCTTGGTTCCTTTCTCAATAATGTCTTTTTCTTCGTACTCCAGAAAATTTTGCAACAAATTTTTTACGTCTTTGCTATTTAATTCGGTAAATAATTTGAATTTAATCTCAGTTGAATCTGTTGAATAACCTTTGTATTCATCGTTAAAATATTTTCTTAAAACAAAATCTCCAATCTTAATGCTTGCTCTTGTTGCACTACCTCTTGTAATTATATTCCAAATAACCTTTAATAAAGGGTTTACACTCTCAAACTGTATAAACTCTTGACAGTTTTTCAATTCAAATCCAATAACTTGTTCATAGAATGAATTAACTGTTTTAATATCAGTATGCCTTATTAAAATCTTATTGATTTCATCTATGTAATATCCGCCCTTTAGCTTTATCATATTACTGTCATTCTTTGGTGCGTTGGCAAGAAAACAGCTCTTTTGCAAACTTTGGTTGTGTGTCGGCTTGTGTGGTTTGCAAATGTGCTGTTTTGTGCGTGGGCAGTATTTTTTTCGTTTTCTTTTCCTGTCATTTAAGTATCAAATTGTCTGCGGTGTCGTTTTTTTACACTTGGCGGTAACGGATGGGTATATGAAACGTTTGGCATTTCAAAGCAATTTCCTATCAAACCGTTACAAAGTTTATTAAATGTACTGGCCTTAAAATCAGCACTATCTGCCAAATGTTTTATATACTGTGTTACCGCCTGGTGTTTATTCATTATCAATCAGTTATCTGTTTTTCATAATCCAAAGTCCTTTCAACCGAAGCACTGCCGTTACCGAAAAAATTAGTTTTTAGGGTCGGCAAAAAAGCGTTGGCAGACAGACAAGCTCTATTGCAATTTTTGGTTTGAGCGTTGGCTCGTGCGAATTGCAATTGTGCTTGACTGTGCGGGCAGCTATTCTAGTTTTATATTTACCGCAACAGCACCTCTATAATTAAATGCTAAATTGAAAGTGACTCGTGTTCCAGTTGTAATTTTTTCCCAAATAGAATCATAGTTTGCCGCAAACTCATAGCGATAAAAATAGATAGTATCGCCAATGCCATCTCGTGTCAAAAAGCCATATTTAGATTCAATTTTAAATACATTGCCTTTGAATGAAACTAAACTACCATTTTGTCTTACTTTACCCCTCGGCTTACTCTTTAGTTTGGGCAGAATACTTATATTCTTCAGTGTATCAAAAATTTGGTTTGCTTCTTCAATTTCTCCTAGCAGATAAATAGTTCTTGCATACCAAAATTGAGATTGATATCTACTATCACCTTTTGTAAATGACCTTTTTAAATGGTGTTTTATTGTATCAAGGTCAGGCATCTTACTTTTTGTCAAATTCATTGCATACCTATAATTAACATCTTTGTCGTTAGGTATCAATTTTAAGGTTTCCTCCATTACCGTTTTTGCCTTCTCATCATGTCTGTTTTGTTCATATAGATTAGCTAGCCTCAAACATAAGTATGGACTTCTTTTATTAAGGGCAAAAGCTTTTTCTAAAAGTTCAATTGCTTCGGGGCGGTGGTTTAATAATTTATTGAATTGAGATTCAGCTTCAAGAATAAACTCTTGTTCTGGAAATTGTTGCCTTGCTAATGAAAAGCTCTTCTCAGTATCCTTAATTGCTCTTTCAATTGAAGGTGGGTCGTTGTCATCAATAATGCGTTTAATTTTGAAAAGATGAACTTTTAACAAGGTATGAAACGGATGCGGTTTATCTTTATACTTTGAAATCAATTTTTTACAGATGGATTCTGCTTCTGATAAATATTTGTCAATTTCAAGCTTATGTTTTGATTTTTCTGCTTTAGCAAGTGCAATTTCTGCAAAGGAATGTTGAATAATTGAATCATTGGGCGAAAGTTTAATTGCTTCAGAAAGTAAGTTTTCGGCCTTATTCATGTTACCTCCACTAAAATTCATTTCAAAAATTGCTTCTTGCTGCATTAGTTTAGGGTCGTCAACATTACTCTCTGATGCTACATTGTACAATTCACGTATCATAGCAGGGTCTGAAAAATTTTCCATTAAATTCCGAGCCTTTGTCATCGAAAGAAATGCTGTTCTATCGTTTTCATAATCAACATCTAAACATGAAAGAATTCTTAAATATTCATCATATCTTTCTTGTTTATCTGATAAAACCTCTGAAAAAATAATTTCAGCAATTTGTTTGTGCCGGGTTCTGTAAACAAAATCGTTAATTCTATAGTCTCTACTATCAAAAACAATAAACTCAAGTGGCTTAAATAGTCTTTCCTTAAAATCAGAAAAGGAGATGTTATGTACCCTTGAAATTAGACCAGCTCTGGTTTCTGTACCTAGTCTATGCAAAATACTAACAGTTAAATAAAGAGATTTTGCAGTTTCATCTGCAATTGAATTATATTCATCTACAACAATTTCAGAAAATGGTTTACCCATAGTGCTTTCATACAATGCAACTAAAAGTTCCCTCCCTGCTTTATAAGAAAGTGCATCAATTTGTTCTGCTTTTGATTTAGTCTTTAAATATCCCAGAGAATCATATTTTTCTAACTTATCAAGTAGAGCAACAATTTCTTTGTCATTTAGATATTTCAACTGATAGTCATCTGTAAGATAATTACATAGCTCATCACATTCTGTATTCCATGTATTTACCCGTTCCGCACCAATAATCGTGACGGGTAAATTGTCTTTCTTTATTTTAGTAATTAATGTGACTATCTCGTTGTTTGAATCAGAAACATTGTCAATAAACAGATAAATTCTTTCTTTGATATAATTACATAGTTCAATGATTGGTTCATGTTTTATTATCGAATTTTTATTGTAGAATAAACAAACTCGTTCAAATTCAATACTTGCATCCCAAGCAAGTCTTTTCAGTAAAACTGATTTACCTGAACCTGCATAGCCCATAACTAGATAAAATTGGAAATCACTTTTATTGTGGTTTTCTTCGTCTAAAAATACTTCGTACAAAATTGTATCAGAAATATTTCTTCTAGCGTCTAACTCTTTTAAAATAGGATCCCAATTTTCAAAATATCCTTTATAAAATTCTTTAGGGTCTGTATTTTTATCTTTTAATCTTGAATGAACATATTGAACATCGTAATTCAAGAAATTTAATAATGAATCGGAAGGTCTGAGGTCATTTAGACTAACAGATGATTTATTAAAAATGGGGTGTGTATCATTATCAATAGGTTTTGCTAAAGCAAGCTTTATTTTTTCGGGACTAATCTCTTTTTCAAGCTGGAGAACAAAATCACTAAAGGTTGATTTTATTGAGCTAATTTTCTTTCCTTCCCACATTCTAGTTTCTTCATCCTTGATGTTTGGTCCAACCATGTAAGACCTTGGCCTCCCTTCTTTAAGCTTACTCAATTCCAGAAGAATTGCCCTAATATCATAGTCAGCAAAACTAAAACCTACAAAAAGAAAAGTATATTCATAAGCTAATTCTTGAATTCTATTGAATAATCTATCGCGGTTTTTTCTATGGGTTATGTATTGGTCAGGTGTTAATATTAAAGGAGTGTTTATGTCATTAATGTCAGAAACACACCCATGAATTTTATAATATGGTAAATCATTAACCGATTTTAATTTATCTCTAACACGCTCTCCATTTTTTATAAATTTTGCGAGTTTCTGTAATGAAGCTTTATTTTGAGAATACGCCCTTTCAATAATAAAGTCATAATTGGTTGTTATTATAGATTTCCAAACGTAATTCGGAATTTTCAAATGGTCTTTACTAGGCTGAAAAGGCTCAAATAATTCATATATGAATTGCTGAACAGTTAATAAATCGTACTCAGAAACAGCTATTTCAGAAGTGTATTGTAGTGGTTGGTCTTTATAGTCCTTTGTGAGAAATTTGTCTACCAACAAATTAGAAAGCTCGTTTCCGAGTGGAGGGGCTTTTTTTTCAGGATGGATAGCTCCAAATGAAGCCCCGGAGCCTAAAAATAATACAACATTTCCTTCTTTTATTTGGTCAATGAGAGCTTTAGGTATATCCATAATATTACATTTTATTTGTTGGGTTGGGTTGGCTATTCATTTCATATTTCGCCTTTAAATGCTTTATCCAATATGCTTTCTTTTAGTGCTTTCAAGTTTTTTAATTTGTCTTGTTGCTCTTGCACTATTTCATACGTATTCGTAGATAACCTGTTAAATCTTTCAACTGCTTTGTTTTGAAGGGCAATATCAGGTATTGGTAATTCAACATTTTTCAGCCTTGTAAGTGCAAGTTTTGGCTGTGCAACTGTTTTTGTTGCATCAGTTATTTGAGTCTTAAAGTTATCTGAAAGTGTAAAATAGTAAATGAACTTGTTGTTTATCTCAAAATCAGCTTTAAAAACAAAGCGAGCTGCATTCTCGGTTAAATTTGAACCTTTTAATTCATTTGGAATTATCCCTGTTTTTCCAATTGTACCAGCTATGCTAATATATAAGTCTTCGGGGTTAATAATGTATCGTTTGATTTGCTCATGAGCCTCTTTTGTAATGTATTGAAGGCTTGACAAATCAACAGTGCCATTATTTTGAAAGTCTGCCACTCTTATATATGGATAATCTGTTTTTTCTTCCTGGACTTTTAACCCTTTTGGTAAGCGTTTGCCGCCTTTGATGTCTGCAAATTCAGAAATCTTATATACTTTGCTTTTTGATTCAAGTTTTTTAAATATTTCATCCAAAGCACTTGCCATCAAACTTTCCGTATGCTTAATATTCTCCTCCAACATAGCCATGCTTTTATCAATGCGTTCAAATATGGCATCAAGTTTGGAAACGATGCGTTTTTGCTCGGGAAGTGGGGGATATTTAAATGGTAAGTTGGAAATTCCTTTTTGATTTAGAATTGGTAAAGTAGCACTTGAAGCATTTTTAATTATTATTGGTTTTATGTATTTAAACCAATAGTATGCAAACTCACTATTAATTTTATCATTAAGAAGTATAGCGGTAATTTGTTGATTTGAACTTGATTCTTGCTTAACTAAACCAATTTTCCCAATAGTAGCTCCAATTGCTACGAGTAAAAGTGTACCTGCTGGGTATTTTGAAGCCTTATTCTCCACAATGGCAGATTCATCGAGTTTACGATTTGAAGAAACTAACCACTTTTTGTCATCATCAAAATCTGAAGGTGTAAACCAATTATATGTAGGTTTTGCATAATATTTTTGAATCTTCATCGAGGGAGTTTTGCCAGTAACTAATTTATTACAAGCTTCACCAACGAGACCTTCAATCCAATCTTTTGGCAATTTATCCATTTGCCCCCTCCTCCAAAATAGATTTGACCTCTGATATCAGTTGGGAAATTACAGCATCGTTCTTTTTAATGTTGCCTATAATTTCAGCAGGTGGCAAATGCGAAATATCGGTTTGGTTATTTGGGTTCTTTGCTGAAATATCGTAATTGTTTTCAATGATTGTTTCTGCTTTTACCGTCCATGAATTTTGTGTTTCCGTGCGTTTTGGGAACAGTTCTACAAACTCCTGTAAATGCTCAAACTGTATGGGTTTGTTTTTGGTAAGTTTGTAGGGTGGCGTACATTCGTAATACCAAATATCAGATGTTGCCCCTTTGCGGTCGAAGAAAATCACATTAGTTTTTACGCCACTGTATGGCAGGAAAACCCCTGCCGGCAAGCTGAGTATGGTATGCAAATTGAAATTTTCCAGCAATTCCTGCTTTACTTTTGCAAAAGAATTGCCTGTCTGGAACAATACGCCTTCGGGCACTACTACGGCGGCTTTACCTTCCTGTTTGAGCGATTTCATAAAGTGCTGCAAAAACAACAACTCAGTGGCATTGCTGGCAATGGGAAAATTTTGTTGTATCTGTGCCTTTTCTTTGCCACCAAATGGCGGATTTGCCAGGATAATGTTGTAGCGGTCGCTTTCTTGAAAATCGCGAATGTTTACCGTTAACGTGTTTTTCTTAAAAAGGTTGGGGCTTTCAATACCATGCAGAATCATGTTCATCATGCCCATGATATAAGCCAAAGGGGTTTTTTCGTTGCCAAACAGGGCATCTTCGTGCAAAAACCGCCATTGTTCGGTACTTAATTTCCCTTTGAAGTTTTCTTTGATGTCTTCAAAAGCTTCAATTAAAAAGCCGCAACTACCTGCTGCACCATCGTAAATTGTTTCGCCGGGTTGAATGGAAACACAATCGACCATGGCTTTAATAACTGCCCTTGGAGTATAAAATTCGCCTGAATTACCGCCATCGCTGCCCATTCCCTGCAACAGGTTTTCGTACACGTGTGACAGTTCAAACAATTCTTCCTGCGACTGGAAATTCAAGGTGTCGATAATATTCAACACTTCACGCAAGGTATGACCGCTTGCAATTTTGTTGTCGAGATATTCAAACACATTTCCAATCTTGTATTTCATGGATTTTAATTCCAGAATATTCTCCTTAAAACTTTTCAGGTAGGGGAATAACTGGTTGTTTACAAACAGGGTTAAATCATCGCCTGTTTTGGCGTTTTTCAAATCCAGTTTGTCGTTACCGTCTTTCGGGCAAGCCCAGTTTTTCCATTGAAACTCTTCTGAAATTATCCGGCTGTATTCTGTTCCATTCAGCAAGGCTTCGCCTTCTTTTTCTTCCTCGAAATCATCTAAGAATTTTAAAAATAAAATCCATGAAATTTGCTCGGTATAGTGCATTGCCCCGCTAATTCCATCATCACGGCGGAGTATATCGGTAATCCTGTTTATTTTTTGTTGTAGTTCCATTTAATTATCCTTCATTAATCCATCTAAAATATCTTTTGGCCTTGTGTACTTTTTATTTCGGGAAAAGATATAATCATAATGTATTTCCTCGATGTAATCCCAGTTTGTATCTTCAATGGTTTCGGCCATTGCCAAATGATATTCAATGTTGTAGCGTAATTGGTTCATGTGTGCCAACATGCTGCGGCTGTTTGTGGCAAATATTTGTGGTTCGGTTTGTAATTGGTATTGAAAAAGCAATTTACCATAGCCCAAACGTTTTATCAGGTTTACAGCACGCTCTTTAAATATCGGTAATGCTTTGTTTAAGGATTTGCCATTTACCAATACTGATAACATGGTGGGGTGATGTAAAAAATGAATAGCGAGTTTTCCTTGCTTGCCTGTTGAAACTAATCCTGCATACCATTCTCCCGGTAATTCCGAGGTGATTTCATCCGTGTTTTTAACGGGTTTAATTCCTGACGTTTTTAATATTTTACTTGTTCCCCTGATAATCATAGTTACGAAGCGTATAGTAATTCCTGAATTTTATAAAAAGCATCTACCAGTTTTTGCAGACCGCCAAAAACCTTCGCTGCATCTTTGGTTGTTCCCAGATTATTCAATTCAACAAGGTTTGCCAGTTTTTCACGCTTTAGCTCCTTGATACCGTCCTGCTCGTATCGTTGCAGAATGAATTTCAGGAAATCACGGGCTTTCAGGTTTTCATATACTTCAAAAAAGGGTTCGTTTTCCCTTGTTGTTTCAGCCCTTTGTTTTCGGGTAATAATATCGTTGGTGTATGAAATGTGCATCAGGATATCGAAAATATCGCTCTCTTTTGCATCAAATAATATTTTCAGGCTTTCCAATTGTTCTTCATCAATACCCGAATCAGCCAATTTTTGAAGCAATTCATCACGGGTTTCAGGTTTCGACCAAAGTTTACGCAGTTTTTCTTCGCTCTCGTACAAATCGGGAATAAAGCCAATTAATTTTTCCAAAAACTGTTTGGTGGTCAATGGCAAACCATTTTCATCAATGTAACGGGTCTCAACATCAATAACTTTTAGTTTTCTTCCGTTCGAAAGTTCAATTACAATTTTTCCGGGTCGTGGAGGAGGGTCAACAATTGGAGGTTCGCCTCCTGAATCTCCACCGGTATTTCCACCACCGCCACCAGTATTTCCTCCTGTATTCCCAGTTTCTTCTTCCTCGGGCAAACCATCCCATTCAGGGTCATAAAATTTCTCCGAAGCTTCTTCCGAGAAATCAATGATGGTAAAAAAGTCTTTCCCTTCAAATAGCCTTGTGCCACGCCCGACAATTTGTTTAAATTCAACCATTGAATTTACTTCCCGAACCAATACAATATTCCTGACATTTCGGGCATCAACGCCTGTTGTAAGCATTTGCGAAGAAGTTAATATAACAGGAATATCCTTGTCATTATCCTGAAAACGCTCCAACAAATCCCGTCCTTCTTTTCCTTCATCGCTGGTTACACGCACACAGTAATTCGGGTCAGCTATTTTTTTATGCTTATTAATGGCATCCCGCATGTTTAACGCATGCGGCTGGTCAACACAAAACACGATTGTTTTCTCCATCGGGTTAATATTGTCCAATAACGCCTGAGCAACCAAATCAATCTGTTTCGGAATGATAATGGTTTTATTGAAATCTTTCTTTTTGTAAACTTTTTTGTATTCTACCTCTCCCTCTAAAACCACATCGTCTTTCGTGTAAATGTACGAATCAATGTTTGTCCTTATTTTCTTGACTTTGTAAGGGCTCAAATAACCATCGTTGATGCCGTCTTTCAGCGAATATTCATAAACAGGTTTGCCAAAATATTGATAGGTGTCTACATTATCTTTCCTTTTTGGTGTAGCAGTTAATCCTAAATGCACAGCAGAACCAAAATAATCCAAAATTTCACGCCACGAGCCTTCTTCGTTTGCACTTCCACGATGGCACTCGTCAATAATAATCAAGTCGAAAAAGTCAGCAGGATACTGTTTGTAATAACCACCAATATTTTCTTTCTCGCTAATTGCCTGATAAATGGCAAAGAAAATATGAGCGTTTGTTGGTACTTGCCCGTTCCTTGCCTTAATCTCCGAACCGTCAATTTTGACTAAATCTTTTTCAAATGGGTCATTGAATGTATTGATTGCCTGGTCGGCAAGAATATTTCTATCGGCAAGTATTAATATTTTCGGTCGGCGCTCGGCATTGTCAAGGTTCCAGCGTTTTTGAAATAGTTTGTAAACAATCTGAAAGGCAATGAATGTTTTTCCTGTTCCGGTTGCCAAAGTAAGCAGAATCCGGTTTTCTTTATTTGCAATTGCTTCAATGGCTTTGTTTACCGCATTTTCCTGATAATATCTTGGTTGTTTGTCGCCAGTCAGATAAAAAGGAACAGAAAGCAAATTCTCTTTTTCGGGCGTTAAATTGTCAAAAGAGCGTTTATAAATTTCATCAGGTGATGGAAATGTATCAATGTAATCGCCCTTTCCGGTTGTTAAGTCAAATTCATAAACCTTTTTGCCATTCGTTGAATAAACATAGTTTACTTTCAACTTTTCAGCATATCCTATTGCTTGCTGTAGTCCTTCGGTTGGGTGTTTGTCAAACCGTTTAGCCTCAATAATCGCAAGATTGACATTTTTATATTTTAGCAAATAGTCAACAAATAGCCTTTTCCCTCGTTTACCGCCCAATAATTTTCGCCCATCTGTAAAATAGTGCTCACGAATAACAAAGGCTTCCCAACCAGATTTTTGAATCTCCGGGTCAATAAACTTTGCTCTTGTATCTGCTTCACTAATATTCATATTTCATATTCAAATAAAAACCATAAAAATACTCAAATTGAACTGTCGAAAAGAATTATCGTGCAGCTAATTTGAGCGGTGGCTAAAATTGCACTCTTTTGCAAATTTTGGTCTGTGCGTCAGCCTGTGCGATTTGCAAATGTGTGCAATGTGCGTGGGCTTCCCCAACTGTCCCGAAGGGCAGAAGCGGGCGGGCAAAAACTAATTTTTTCTTGCAGTATCTTTCAATCAGTGTTACTATTTTATCATTCTGTTTTTTCAATTTTTAAATCTGTTTGTCAATGTTCGGTGGTCTTTTTACACTTGCCCACAACGGCCAGCGGGTATGGGCAGTAAGTGTTACCTGACGCATTCCGGACGAACCATCAATCTGGCTTATTAAGCAGAAGGCTTCTTTCGGCCGGAAAAGGAAGGTATGGCGCAATTTTTGCTATCCCGGCGAAAGATTTAATTGTCTCTTTAGTACAGATTTATTAAGAGCCGGAATCACGATGCTTCTAAACGAACGAGATTTTTGTTTTAATATGAAATTGTCAAGGTGTAGCGCAAAAATTGTGACAAGCTTATTGCCTTACCCGCTTGTTAGCAAAAGTGCCCTGTTCTGTTCGTTAAGCAGTATCTGACAGGAAGGCTCCTTTTTATTATTTTTTTGTTTTTGTTCGGGTTAAAATCTTTAGTCTGACTAATGGTTTTTTAAAATGCAGAATGTCTCTATTAATAAATCTAATATTCTCAGAGCTGTTAGCAAAAGTGCGTAAACAATATATCAACAAAAAGAGAATTGCTGGCGACGCGATCTGTCAAAGTGAGAATGATTATGGATTAAAAGCAATTAGTCAAAGTAACAGTGGTGCCTTGGCAACGTGGTCATGGGAATCGAAATTATCACAGTTCAAAAAAAATATCATGATACGGCGGGAAGCAATTTGAATGCATCGAGCATTTTTGCTAACGGCTTGCTGGTAAAATTAGTAGCCGTTCCGCCCTTAGGCGGATGGCGCGGTGTTTGCCATTAACATGCACACTTTGTTGTATATGGCGCGTCGGATTAGTTTTTTTGTAATGTATCGGATCTTAGTTTCCTGTTGTTACAAAATAGAAATTGTTTGCGGGGTCCGGATATGTCTTGTTAAACAAATTTCTCTTGAGAGTAGTATCCCCTGCAAACACCGTGACAAGGCTATTAATTTTACCAGCTTGTTAGAGGTTGGTAAGGAAAAGTGTTGCTAATCTGTCATTATACACGAATACAGGTTTGCTGACGGGAGGGGGGATTTGCATATTGTTCTCATGAGCCGGTTTTGCAAATTTCAAAAAAGCAAAACCGTGAATTACAATATGCAAATTAGGGTTCGGGCAAACCGGAAAGATGAATTTTATTTTTTATCCCTATAAAGAGCAACTGATTCCGAACAGGCAGTACTTAAATTATGTATTGAAGTTATTGCTGATAAGCTTTTAATTTATAGCTTTTAACAAAGCCCTTATTACCTCTAACGGCCCGGCAATATGGGGAGGTTGTGTTACCTGACGCATTCCGGCCGGACCAGAAATCTCTCTTTTGATCGGTATGTCTATTCCGGTCGGAAAAGGAAGGTATGGCACGTGTTTTTGCAGTCATGATACAAATGCCGGGCTTAGATGAGTGTCGTGGTACAAGTTTAATAAGTTTTTGATAATGAAATATGTTGCAGTATTTTAATAAGGAGCACATGAGCAGTGTCGCGTTACACCCTGACATTGAAACCGGAGAATGAGGCATGGTATACAAAGCAAAAAATGAACACTGGCGAGTATCCGGGTTTATGCATTAGCAGTTATTATAAAAGAAAGCAGGAGCGGTTTGCAAAAACCGTGACAAACAACTTACCTATAGCACTTATGATAAAAGCATAGTCTCAGGTACGATACAAATAATTTTGTAAATTATTGTTCGTAAATAAATTAACATTTAATACATCAGAGACTATGCAAACACAAGTTACGAAAAAAA
>Ga0123335_1005349_pt1 | contig 15742 bp, 11 predicted proteins | sample BiotimSIPDNA_2_FD_89707 | JGI IMG/M metagenome (GOLD analysis project Ga0123335, IMG submission 89707) | Anaerobic biogas reactor microbial communites from Washington, USA - Biogas_R2 time_0 SIP DNA | ecosystem: Engineered > Bioreactor > Anaerobic > Unclassified | place: Washington, USA...
AACAGCATGATGATGCGGTCCAGGCCGGGCGCGATGCCTCCGTGAGGCGGGGCCCCGTAGTGAAAGGCTTTCCACAGGGCCGGGAATTTGGATTTAACGACGCTTTCCGAATATCCCGCGATGTCAAAGGCCTTTAACATGATATCCGGCCTGTGGTTGCGGATGGCGCCGGAGGACAATTCGATGCCATTGCAGACGATGTCATACTGGTACGCCAGAATATCGAGGGGGTCCATGGTTTGAAGGGCCTCCATGCCACCCTGGGGCATGGAGAAAGGATTGTGGCTGAACTCAATCTGTCCGGTATCGGGGTTCCGCTCAAACATCGGAAAATCGACTATCCAGCAGAAGGCCACCACGTTGCGGTCCACCAGGTCCAGCTGACGGGCCAATGCCTGGCGCACTTTTCCCATCAGTTCGTTGGTTTCCTGGCGCTTCCCCGCCCCGAAGAACAGGGCGTCACCCTCCACGGCGCCAACCCGTTCGCACAGCGCCTTCTTTTCCGCATCACTCATGAACTTGACGATGGGACCTTTCATGTCGCCATCACGCAGGGCCACCCAGGCGAGACCTTTGGCGCCTTCCGACCGGGCGTAGCGCTCCATCTCGTCGAAAAATTTGCGGGGACGATCCGCGGCGCCCTTGGCATTGATTACTTTCACCACTCCACCGGACTGCGCCTGGCTGCTGAACACCTTCAATTCGCAATCCGTAAAGATATCGGTGCAGTCGACCATCTTCATTTCATAGCGGATATCCGGCTTGTCCGTGCCGTACCATTCCATGGCATCACGGAAAGCGATGCGGGGAAAGGTCTCCGCCACAATGTGTTTGCTCGACAACTCCCTGAATATGCGCACCATCAGTCCTTCGAGTTCCACAAACAGGTCGTCCTGCGTGATAAAGGACATTTCCATATCGATCTGGTAGAACTCGCCGGGACTGCGGTCCGCGCGGCTGTCTTCATCCCGAAAACAGGGGGCAATCTGAAAATACTTGTCGAAGCCCGACACCATTAGCAATTGCTTGAACTGCTGGGGCGCCTGGGGAAGGGCATAGAACTGTCCCGGATACAGGCGGCTCGGTACCAGGTAATCCCGCGCGCCTTCCGGCGAGGAACTGGTCAGAATCGGTGTGTGATATTCAATGAACCCCCGGTCACAGAGGTGCTGACGCACCAGCGCGGTGGTTTTTGACCGAAGCAGAATATTCTTGTGCATCCGTTCCCGGCGCAAATCCAGGAAGCGATAGGAAAGGCGGGTTTCTTCCGGACAATCCAGTTCCTGGTTAACGGTAAAAGGCAAGGATTCTTCCACGGAAGATTCCAGAAGGAAGTCCTGCGCCACCACTTCGATCTCCCCGGTAACCATGTTCGGATTAATGGTATCCTGCGTTCTGAGAACCACCTGCCCCGTAAAGGTAATTACGCTTTCATTGCGAAGCGTTTCCACCTCTTTAAAAAATGGGCTGTCTGGATTGACCACGATTTGGGTGATGCCGTAATGATCACGCAGGTCGACAAAGATTACGCCGCCATGATCACGTTTACGGTGAACCCAGCCGGATAATTTTACCTGTTTATCGGCATCGGTTCTACGCAAATCACCGCAGGTGTGAGTACGATATGGGTGCATGAAAACCTCCGGGAAGTTCTGTGCCGCCCGGTTTGGCTAACCATGCCGTTGTGGAGTCGAGGTAAACAAGGAAGACACTTCCATTGACTCTTAAACCGGGGGAAACGTTAGGGATCATGGTATCAATCCTGCATGTAATAATTCAAGTTCACGGGCAGTAAAACGGGAAAAAGTAGCGCCTGAAAGCGTCTTCATAGTAGAATCCGAAATAAAGCGCATCAACATCTTTTTACAGGCTTGGAGGAACGTTTCCTCAAAGAGTCTGGAAGGTCAACAGGGAATCGCGGACCGGGCTTCCCCGCGGTAAGAGAAAAACCATATTCATGAACGAGACCACCCACTGGGTCCATGACCTGGACCCGAAACTATTGCATATCTGGGGAAATATCGGGGTTAGTTATTACGGGCTAGCCTATGTGCTTGCTTTTGTCTTCGGCGTTTCCATGCATCGGCTGATGCTTCGCAAGAATCGGTCACCTCTCAAAGCGGACCAGGAGGAAATGGCGCTTTACGCCATGGTATTAGGGGTGTTGATCGGCGCGCGCGTCGGATACTGTGTCTTATACGCGCTCCCGGAACTTTTCCGACGCCCCTTGTTCCTCATTGAAGTGTGGCATGGGGGCATGTCATTCCACGGCGGACTCATCGGTGTAATCGTTGCCAGTTGGTATGTATCGCGCAAGAGCCAGGCGACCTTCCTGCAGTTCGGCGACATGATAACCTCCATGGCGCCGATGGGGTTGCTGATGGGTCGCATCGCAAACTTCATTAACGGCGAACTTTGGGGCCGGGTCAGCGATGTGCCCTGGGCGGTCATTTTCCCCAGGAGCGCGCCGGGAATGTCCCCGGAAAACATACTAGCCCGTCACCCGTCGCAACTCTACGAGGCAGCCTTGGAAGGCGCGGTGCTCCTGTTCTGGCTCCAGTTCCGGTACTGGAAAACCGATGCACGACTTCGACCGGGTCTGATCACGGGAGAATTCCTTTTCTTCTACGCCATATTCAGAATATTTTGTGAGTATTTCAGGGAACCGGATGCTTCTCTGATCTTTGGGTTAAGCCGGGGAACATTTTACAGCATCTTTATTTTGTTGGCAGGCATTTTCTTTTGGATTCGCGCTTACAGGGCGGAAGCGGTTCCTTTTCCTACGCCAGCAGCGCCCCCCGCAGTCAAAGCGGTGAAAAAATCGCCAAAGAAGTGAAGCGGTGAGGGCGCGCATAGTGTTCCGTCACCAATTTTTTGCCGCCAAATCGATGGAGATAACCAAATGAACGCGTTTTTAGCCGTGATTCTGATTACTGCCGCGGGGCTTTCCCAAGCGGAACACAAAGTGAGTCTGGAGGAGTTCCTTGACATGGTGCCGTCAAGCGATCCGTTCACTGAATGGCTTCACAAAAGTGGCGAACTGCCGCCGGACTTTGCCGCCCTTCCCAGTCATGCCCCTTTGCCGCAGCCGCTTTCCCCGCTAATCGAGGGGGTTCAAGTATCTATAACCGACACCGCTTCCTGGCGCGCCGAACGGGAGCGCCTGCTTGACCAACTCCACCATTGGATACTGGGCACCATACCCCCTGCGCCGACGAACCTGACCGCTGAAATCCTGAAGGAGCAAACCGCCAACGGCACGCGGATCCGTGAAGTGCAACTGCGTTTCGGTCCTGAACTCAAAGCCCGTTTGTGGGTACAGCTTTACATCCCCGAAGGTGCCGGGCCGTTCCCGGTATTCATGACCCAGGACAATCATCGCGGCTGGGCGCAAATCGCCCTGCGGCGCGGTTATATCGCCTGTGTCTACGCCGGTGCGGATGACCGGGACGACACGGATACTTTCGTGGAGGCCTGGCCGGAGTATGACTGGTCGCGCCTGATGCGGCGCGGCTGGGCGGCGGGACGCTGCCTGGATTATCTGGCTACCATGCCCGAAGCCGACATCTCCAAATCAGCGCTGACGGGACATTCCAGAAACGGAAAAACCAGCCTGATGGGCGCCGCGGTGGATGAACGGATTGCCGTGGTCATCTCCAGCAGCAGCGGTGTGGGGGGGAGCCTTCCCTCGCGGTATTGCGGTGAAAACCAGTTCAGCGAAGGAATAGAGCACATCACACGCAGTTTTCCCGAGTGGTTCCATCCCCGGTGGCGTTTTTTCGCGGGACGCGAGCATAAAGTGCCGGTCGACCTGCACCACCTTGCCGCACTGGCCGCACCCCGGCCTTGCCTGTTGAGTATTGCCCTTAACGATACGGTGGAACACACCGGCGCCATACAGCAGACCTATCTTTCGGCAAAGTCGGTTTATGACTTGTACGGTGCCGCCGACAAACTGCGCATCTTGTGGCGTTCGGGGGGACACGAAACCTGGACGGAAGTCATTGAACGCTACCTGGATTGGTGCGATCTTAATTTCGGGCGGGGCGATTATGAATTTGAAGAGACTTTTGTCTATCCCTGGGATTGGCAAGGGTGGCGTGACAAAGCCGTGCTTCCCTTTACCCCGGAGGAAATGCCGGAGCGGGAAGGAATGCATCCACAGCCTGAAGCCCTTTCCGGTATCGTGGAAACATTCCTGGGCCAGGCGCCACCGCGAGGCAGCGTTTCCGCCATGTCCTATGGCGTATTGAAAGACCCGGTGTTGGGCCGGTATGGTCGCACGAATATCGGTGCGGGACTTGAACGGGATCAGCTGGTCTTCGGGGAATACATCGCCAGTGAAATCTACATGCCGAAGGGAACCAAGAGTAAGGGCGAAAAAGTGGCCGCCATCTTGTACCTGCCGCCCTTCTGCTCGCCCACAGGCTATCACGCCGCCTATTCACGGGGGGAGCAGGCCTACCGCACGCTGGCGAGAGCCGGTTACGCCGTGTTCTGTTTTGATCCCATCGCGACGGGAAGGCGTGTCGATGAAGCCGCCTCTTTCTATGAACGCCACCCGAACTGGTCCCTGCTCGGTAAGATGGTCCGTGACGCGCAGGCCGCTTTGGACGCCATGACCCAACTTCCGTACATCGACCCAGAACGCATCTGGGTGGTGGGCTATGAGTCCGGCGCGTTGACGGCCATACACCTGGCCGCCCTTGATGAACGGCCCATGGGCTACGGGCTGGTATGTCCGCCGCTGCCGTACCGGCTGGATGCGGATATCATGGAAACAGGCGGCATCCGCCGATGGGCGCAGGAACGCATGCTTTTGCCACAACTGGGGGTTTTCCCGGGCGATGAAAAGAAGATCCCCTACGACCTGGATGAAATCCTCGCGGCCCAGGCGCCGAAGCCCCTCGTGATGGTCATGCCCCGATATGACCGTTTCGCCCCCCCCGAACAGGCTTCAAAGGTTGTCGAAACCCTTGAACAAGCCTATGCCACCCACGATGCCAGCGACAAGTTCTTATGCGTTATTCCGGATAAATATAATCACTTCGATGACACCATGCAGTCGGTTCTACTTGACGCTATGTCCACTTTATAGCACCAGGGCCGCATTGTAGGAAACCCAAGTGAGCAACAGGGCCGGGGTATAGGGTTTCGGAACCAGCTGCCCTTACAACAATAAATCAGCAACAACATGCGGCACCTCAGAGCGATACTCCCAAGCGACCAATCATCGGTGACTCTCCTCCAGTTTTCCGATGCAATACGAATAAACGCGCGCCACCCAGTGTTGACTTTATAGGTTAGCAACGGAATAACGTGGAATGATGAAAACACTGTTTGACATAGCGCGCGAGATCGTAATCGTTGGCGGTCAAATGTCGCCTTACCTGCTTTTCGGGTTTATCGCCGCCGGTTTCCTTTACATCCTGGCGCCATCCTCGTGGATACAAAAACACCTGGGCGGTAAGGGAATTTTCCCTGTAATTAAAAGTGTGCTCCTTGGAGTTCCCCTGCCCTTGTGCTCCTGCGGTGTCATTGCCGTGACGGCCTCCATACGAAAGCAGGGCGCCGGTAAGGCGGCGGCGACAGGGTTTCTCATCGCGACGCCCCAGACGGGTGTGGATTCCATTCTTGCCACCTGGGGCATGCTCGGCCCGGTCATGGGAATCATCCGCCCGGTATTGGCGCTGCTTACCGGCATCACGGGCGGTGCGCTGGTCACGTTACTGGACCGTGAAGAGCAGGCGGCGACGCAAATCGTGCAAGGCAACGCAGTGCCCTCAGCGGCAAAAGGAAAAACTTCCGTCAAGCGCGCCGTGGGTGACGCGTTTTACTATGGATTGGTTACCCTGCCCGCGGATATCGCCCGCCCCCTTGTGGTGGGTATCTTGCTTGCGGGCATGATCGCGGCGTTGCTCCCCGCAGGACTGCTGACGCCCTTTATCGGGGGCGGTATCCTGGCTATGCTTGTGATGACTATCGTGGGCATTCCGCTCTATGTCTGCGCGACCGCATCCATTCCCCTGGCGCTGGGTTTTATCCACCTCGGCGCTTCGCCCGGAGCAGCCCTTGCCTTTCTGATTGCCGGACCGGCAACCAACGCCGCCACCGTCGCCACCGTGTGGAAGGTACTTGGGAAGAAAACCACTTTCATCTACCTTTTTACCGTGGCAGGAGGGGCCATTCTCTCCGGTCTTTTTTACGATATGCTTGTGAACCAGTCCTGGGTAGTGAATTTTGCCGGTGATTATCATCATGAGCACAGCGAAACGACCGTGGGGTGGTTTAACGCCGTCGCCGCGCTTTTGCTCGCGCTGGTGGTCCTGAACAGCCTTTATGGGACACGCCTTAGAGCCTGGTTTTCAGGGAGAACACACCCGGCAAAAACGAACGGGGTAAAGGATACGACGGCGCTGGAATTAGCCATATCGGGCATGACCTGCGGCCATTGCGCCGGCACAGTCGCGCAAAAACTGGAAGCCATAGCGGGTGTCGAGGAAGTTTCCATCGATCTGCCCACAGGAAGGGCCCGGATAAGCGGCGCTGTTGCCCAGCCGGAAACATTGTTGCACGCCGTGGAAGAGGCGGGTTACCACGCCTTGATTGTAAAATAGGCGGTTACCATTATTGGCCGGGCTTTTCGGCGATATACACGTGACAAGGGGGGAAGTTTTTTAAAATAGGTCCCCTGCGATTCACACGGGGAAACCTCTTGGGCAGTTTATCAAGGAAGAAACGGCGGCCCGAAGAGAATATCGGGCTAAACGCGTAAGCGAACGTGACGAATCGTCCGCCCGGCGCAAGTAATTCATACGTGGCATTCAGGATCTCGTCCTGCAACCCGTCGTCAAACCGAGTCCAGGGGAGTCCGGATACAATGGCATCGCAGTGGTCTTTGCCGCATTCCTGGAGGTATTTTCGGGCATTCTGTGCGCCGTCATGCACCACCTTCACCTCCGGACAGCGTTTGCGGGTGGCTTCAACGAGCACCGGGTTGATTTCCATGGCAATAAACACGGCGTCCTTGTCCATTTTGCGGTAAATCGCCTCGGTAAATACCCCTTCTCCCGATCCGTATTCAACAATGCTTTTGGCGCCGGACAACTGCGCGATATCGGTCACCGCTTCCGCCAGCGCCTTGCTGCTGGGTCCCAAGGCCCCGGTTGTCTTGTTCTCCCGAATGACTTCCTTCATGAACGTCAACCACGGCATTCCCATAGTCTCCCTGCGCCCGTTACGCAACAGGCGCTTGTTGTAAATATCTTAACTGTTCACTTCCAAACAGTTTTATTATCATGCAAACGCGAGTGTTATGTCAAGTCGGCCGGGAGAGCGATATTTCTTTCAGTTGCGCGGCTACAAAAAAATAGGCGAATGCATTCATGTTTTGCCATGAACACATTCGCCTTGTATAAGACCCCTCAGTCCGGGAAACAAAAAACGATTAAACTTGTCATGCCGCGTCCGCAGGCCGTCAATCAGGATACTTTCGGCTGACGGGCCCGATTGGAACGCTGCATAAGAGAGGATTTTCGCCGCGCGGCCTGATTGGATGGAATCACACCTTTTGTACATGCGCGGTCAATGGCGGAAATGGCCGCCCGCACCTCCTTCTCTGCCTCTTCCGCCGGTTTATCGGTCAGGGCGGTATTGGCGGATTTTACCATTGTTTTAACGCGGGAACGCACCGCCACATTTCTCTGCCGGTCCAATTCGTTGGTGCGTATGCGTTTCTTTTGAGATTTAATATTGGCCATTAAAAGTATTCTCCTGCTGTAGGAATGGGAAGGTTAATCAAGAACGGGCTAATTATAGCAATTGGCGGGACAAGAATCAAACCTGCAACTTTTCATTGCGTACAAACGCTCCTGAAAACGGGGTCAGAAGCGGTCCAACAGCCAGATGTAGGGGGTTCTTTTGGGGAAAAGGATCCCCAGAAGCGTCGTCGCTTTCTCCGTCAGGACGGATCGTTTCCCCTCCAATATTTCCGGGAGATGGCGGTAACCGGTCAACGCCTGCATGAATTCCTGGGTAGTAATGCTTAGTTTGTTTTCCCCGGGCCCGCCCGCAATATCCAACATGCCGTGATGCGCCCGGATTCGATAGGGAATCCGGTCTATAACCAGCGTAACGCTTACGGAAATGTTCGCCATCGCCGAGGCGGTGAGGGACGACTCCCACTCGGGAAGCATGCATTCAAGGGTTTCTTCAATATTTACCGGCGCCATCATCCCGTGGCTGTTCCGGTAGACATGCATTTCATGGTCGCTGCTGAACCGCATCACGTACCCGACAAAACTGTGGCTGGGGGGAAGGTTAAAGCGCAGTCTGGAAGCATATTCGTTTTGGGCTTTCAACACACAATGGCGCAACACGGCCGGATTCCATTGTTGCTCCGCCGTCCCCAATTCGTCCACATGCAGCTCTCCCCCGGAAGTGCGGCACAAAAAATAGGCCACCACCTTGCCCCGTGGATCGGTAAGTACGCGGGCCTCTTTCCAGCGCTCCCACCGATTGGTAAAATGTCCGGAAGAACGGATTATGGAACAGGAACTTTCCGAATCATTTCGATTATGAATCCGGAGTAATCCGGGAATGTCTCCGGGTTTCACGGCCCGTTCCCGGCATACCGGGCTTTCCGTCACGTCCGCCTCTTTCAATTCCACGGCGCTGGCATAGTCCGGGAGGACGGAGGTAAATCCCCAGCGATAGTAGAAATCAGCGATGCCGAAGAGCATGGAAAGATGATAGCCGTGGGATTTCATATAGTGCATGACATCCCCCATAAGCAGCGCCGCGCAACCTTTCCCACGCCAGGGGCCCGCCGTGGCGACATTGCCGATGCCCCCCATCTTGATCCTGGCCTCGCCGATGCGAATCGTGTGGGTAAACAGACACAGACAGGCGGCAAGCTGCCCATCCGCCAGTAGCATACGGGTATGTTCCCTGTGGTATTCCGGGTAATTGGCGATAAACGCGTCCAACTGCTGGCGGGCGGGATAATAACCCGGGTAATGAACCTTGGTCATCAGGTCATTGACGGCATCCTGCTCGTCGGCGGTTTCAACCCCTTTAATGATTATGTTGGCCATCCAGTAATACTCCGATACTTCATGAACAAATCATACGCAACCGGGCAAAGAGGTTCAAAATGTGTTCTTTTCCACTCTAAGCCTACGGCCGATGAGATGCATTTCCCGGGTTATGTTCGTTATTATAAATAGGAACGACAGCATCCCCAGTGCAACGAGTTTTTTTCTGACAACCCTCAAGGAAATACGGATTCGCCCATGTCAATTTCAGTGCCTCATTATGTTCTATTATGCGCCGCACTGGCCTGCAGCTGTTCCGAGGTATATGCCGATGCCCCGTCCGTTCCGGTTCGGACCATCAATCATATTGCCATGTACACCGACTTTAAGGCGATTCTCTATGGGGAAAGTCCTGATACGGATCCGGAATCGCTGCTTGCCGCGGGACGCGCCGCATTTTCGGCTGTTGACGCCTTGGAAAACCGGATCAGCAACTGGAAAGCCGACAGTTATACCGCCCTGGTGAATAAAAAGGCCGCAAACGCGCCGGTAAGGGTTTCTGTCGACCTGGTCGAGATATTGGAGGAATCCAGACGCATTTACACCGATACGGGCGGCGCCTTTGACGTGACTGTGGGCCCCTTGATTCAATTTTGGAAAGCCCAGGAAAAACGCGGTATCTTCCCCGATCCCGAAGAGTTGAAACCAGTGCTGGAACGAATCGGTCTAAAGTACGTTTTAGTCGACAAACTGGACAATACCGTTTTCTTTGAAAGACCGGGCATGAATCTTGATTTCGGCGGCATAGCCAAAGGATTGGCGCTGGACCGTATGGCCGTGGTTTTGGCTGAAAATGGTGTAAATACGGCCCTTTTAAACGCCGGCAGCAGCACCATTCTGGGCGTAGGTCACCCTAAAGAGGAAGCCGGTTGGACTATAAGTATTGATTCCCCGTATAATACGGACATCAACAAATCTATCGCCAGCGTTGTACTATGTAACGAATCCTTGTCTACTTCCTCAAACGCAGAGCGTTATCTTGATATAGATGGCAAGCGCTACAGTCATGTTTTCAACCCCCATAGCGGCATGCCGGTTGGCGGACTCGCCAGTGCGACGGCGATCGCCCCGACAGGGGTGGAGAGTGACGCTTTAAGCACCGCGTTTTTCGTGATGGGCGTAACAGGGGTGCGCGCGTATTGCAATGCCCATCCGAAAGTGCGCGCCGTCCTGCTGGAGGACGGATGCCAACAAAATGAGGCCATATTCATTAATTTTCCGGAAGACAAACCAAAGGAGCAACGATGAGCAACAATCTTAGCAGACGTAATTTCATGAAAGCGGCGGGCGCCACGGCGGGGTTTATGGTCGCTGCGGGCTACTCCCCCTTTACCTATGCCCAGAATGAGAGAGTACGGGTAGGCTGTATCGGCACCGGCGGCCAGGGTTCCTTCCATATCCGGGATGGCCTGACGGGCGCATCTGAAATCGTCATCACCGCCGTGTGCGACGTATTCACACCCCATCAGCGGGAGGCGGTCAAGTATTCCCAGCTTTCCAACGCCGGCATCACACTGACAGAAGGCAAGAAGCTTACGGACGAAGAAAAACAGCGCGCCAGTGCAGCCCACAAGCCTAATGCCTATTACGATTATAAAGAAATGCTTGATAAGGAAGAGCTGGATGCCGTAATCATTGCCACACCTCTGAATACACATTTCCCTATCACCATGGACTGCCTTGATAGAGGGAAATACGTGTTTTGCGAGAAAACCCTGGTGCGCAGCATAGAGGAAGGCCGCGCGCTTATCCAGAAATGCCATGATCTGGGCCGCTGGGTACAGGTCGGCCATCAACGTCACTACAACCCGAAATACAACATGGCGATGGGTTTGGTATTTGACGAAGGCCGGATCGGGCGCATCAACCATATTACGGCGCAGTGGCACCGCAACCATTTCTGGCGGCGCGTTCTCCCGAAAGATTATGTACTGAACGATGAAGAGAAAAAATACATTACGGATTTGGAAAAACACTTGAACTGGCGCATTTATGAAGAAACCTCCGAAGGCCTCTTCACGGAACTGGCGACCCACCAGACCGACGTGGCCAACTGGTTCATGCGCGCCATCCCCAAGCGGGTGCACACCTTCGCCGGACTCGATTACTGGCGCGACGGACGTACCACGGACGACAACATCCTGTTGTCCTTCGAATATGAGCAGGGCCCCGGTGATCCGGGCTTCATCCCGATCGATCAGCGCAGCCAGTTCCAGAAACTCAACCAAATCAACCGTGGGTACAAGGTGCGCTTCGTATATTCCAGTATTTTGGCCAACGCCAAGCGCGGCGCCTCGGAACTGATCCAGGGTGACAAGGGATCCATTGAATTGACCGAACAGCAGTGCTTCCTCTACGGGGAAGATTACGTTACCCAGTCCGCCGAGGCGGTTAGTGCGGAAGATCAGGCGAAGAACACGGCAAGCGGCGGCACACGCCAGGTCAGCAATGAAGAATTGAAGCAGGGCGTGGAATTGCTGGGCGATGTCACGTTGCAGACCCCGGACGTCTACCAGTTCCGCGCCTTTGCCGACTGCATCAAGAATGGCGGCGTACCCCGGAGCAACCAGATGGTCGGCTACACCACGGCCATCACGGCGATCGCGGCTGTTCAGTCTAAGAAAGAGCAGAAAGTGGTCGAGATCGACCCTGCCTGGATCAAATTCGACTTTGAGACGCCCAGTTTCTACGATTACGACGCGTGGGACGCGGAAACAGAGGCCACCATATAAGAATTGTTGGAAGCGGCCCGGCGCACAAGGCGCTCAGGGCCGCTTTCCCTGAATAACTCATGACACTATGCTAAAACCAACGGAGCAATACAAACTATGAAATGGCTACAATTATTGGTCGTGTTTGTGCTGGGCGCGGCAGCGGGACTGGCCGGCGGCGGTTACCTGGGATACCACATCGGCGCGTCCGATAATAGCGTTGACACCGCCCCGGTGGCGAGTGTCATCCCGGTTCAGGAAGAGGTCCGGCCGCCGGTGGTGACACCCACACCTCCTCCCGCGGAGGAGACCACGGCGGCGCCTGCGGAAATGCCCGCCAACACACCCGTAACACCCACCGCGGTGACACCTGCGGAAACAGTCGCCGACACACCCGTAACGGCCCCCGCAACGCCTGCCGTTGCCCCGGAGCAACCTGCGGCGGCAGCCGGCAAGGTTGAAGAATTTATCATATCGCCCAATGATTACTCCGAACTCATGTGGGTAGGCTATAAGACGGTGGTGGGACAGAGGATTTCCATGGAAGGCGGTTTTGCCAACTTTAACGGGAAAATCACCGCTGAAAATGAAGATCCTAACAAGAGTTTTGTGGAAGTCATTGTGGATACCAAATCCATCTTCTCCGAAAGCACTATCCTGACCACGGTGCTTAAGACTGACATCTTCTTTAATGTCGCCCAGCATCCGGAAGCCCGTTTTGCCAGCACGAAAATTGAGCCCGCTGAAAACGGTTACCTGGTAACGGGCAACTTTACAATGAAGGGCGTCACCCAGGGCGTGCAGTTCCCCGCCGTAATCGAACGGCGCCCGGAGGGTGTCTTTGTCAAAGCGGAATTCACCATTGACCGCAAACTCTGGGATGTGGGCTACGACCAGTATGAAGACTCCGTGGTTCTCAAGGAAGTGGTGATTTCTTTTGAAATTCTCGCGGAACCTGTACAATAGACAGTGAATCCGCTGTCTGGCGGCACTATTCACGGCGGGTGAAGCCCGATGGGGCTTTAACCCGCCTTTTTTATGGTGGAAAGGGCCCTTTATGGTTGACGACAACACGGTATTGGTTACGGGTGGGGCCGGGTTTATCGGCGCCCATCTTGCCCTGGGCTTCAAGGAGCATCATCCGGGCGTCCGGGTCGTCGCGCTGGACAATCTGAAACGCAGGGGCAGTGAGTTGAACCTGGCGCGCCTCGCCGATGGTGGGGTGGAGTTCGTCCACGGCGACGTGCGTGTACCGGGGGATCTCCCGCCCCTGAAAAACCTCGCCTTGATCATTGAATGCAGCGCGGAACCTTCCGTGCTGGCCGGTTACGGGGAAGCGCCGGGGTATGTCATCGACAGCAATTTGAACGGCGCCATCCATTGCCTGGAGCTGGCACGCACCACCGGCGCCGCCATGATATTCCTTTCCACCAGCCGCGTCTATCCCATCAAACGCCTGCGGAACATCGCCCTGCAGGAAACGGAAACCCGCTTGGAAGTCCTGCCGGACCAGTCACAACCGGGCATCACCACAGACGGCATAGACGAAACGTTTCCTCTCGACGGCGCGCGCTCCCTGTACGGCGCAACCAAATACGCCGCGGAACTGTTTATCAGCGAATATGCGGCCATGTATGAGTTGCGCGCCATTGTGAACCGGTGCGGCGTAGTTGCCGGACCATGGCAGATGGGGCGCGTTGACCAGGGAATTATGGCGCTCTGGGTTTCGCGGCACCTGTTCCGGGGTGCCCTTTCCTATATCGGCTTCGGCGGCAGAGGGAAACAGGTGCGCGACATGCTCCACGTGCAGGACCTGCTGGAATTGATTCTGCTACAGGCGGCGCGCATGGATACGCTGCAGGGAATGACCTTCAATGCGGGCGGGGGAGTGGGGAACAGTATCTCCCTGCTGGAACTGACGCAATTGTGCCGCCAGGCGACCGGCATCGACATTCCCATCTCCTCAAATCCCGAGGACCGCCCGGCGGATATCCCGTATTATGTGACCAACAACGCCCTTCTGCAAAGCAATTGCGACTGGTCGCCCCGCCGCAACCTCGAAGTGATTGCGGACGATACCGCGCGCTGGATCACGGACAACCGCCGGGTCTTGGAGAAAATTCTGGGCTGAAACTGGTAACCATCATGAATATAGGCGACTGTCTCCAGTATCCTGAAGGCCATGAAGCACTTCATCAAATGCTCGGTGATTCCAAAGAGTAGTTTCGTTCGTTCTCATGTATTGTTTGTTCAAAGTTGGGAGAAACCTGATGTTCAACAACATAAAGATTTGTATCAATTCGTTTTTGAGAAAAATTGGGTACCAGATAAGCCGATACCCTCCGGTAACACAGGAATTTCTTTACAGGGATTTTGATCAGAACGATCGATCCCTGTGGGAAACCGTGTCGCCTTACACCATGACTTCTCGTGAGCAGGTTTATTCCTTAACGCACGCGGTTGAATATGTAATCAAAAACAATATTCCGGGGGACTTTGTGGAGTGTGGCGTTTGGAAAGGGGGCAGTTCGCTTGCCATTGCCTTGACATTATTGCGACTGGGGAATGTCAGTCGCCATATTTATCTTTATGATGTGTTTGAAATGGGTTGGCCTGAGCCGCATGAGGTGGACGGCACTGTTGATGGCCGTACTCCCATACAAGTATGGCATGATTTACTGGCGCAAGGGGGAACGCCCGAGACCCTGCTGGCAACCCTTGAACCCGTTCGTAAAGTTATGGAGTCTTCAGGTTATCCAATGGACAAGGTCCATATAATTATGGGGAAAGTGGAAGACACCATTCCCGGGCAGGCTCCTGATTCTATTGCTTTATTACGGTTAGATACGGATTTTTATGAATCAACGCGACACGAGCTGACACATTTGTATCCCCGACTTGCCAACGCCGGGGTATTAATTATTGATGACTATGCGGCGTTTAAAGGCTCTCAGAAGGCCACCAACGACTATTTTGAGGCGCACAACGCGCGTGTGCTTTTGCATCGTGTGGACCCGCACGGATACCGTATCGGAATTAAAACATAATACTTCCAAGCGAGATGGGCTGAGTTCATCGTGTTCGACGGAGGCGGCACGCCTCATGAACGAATGCTCTGAAAACTTAATTGTGCCGCCGAAATGTTGATGTATAGTAATTCCAACGTGGGCCTTGCCCGGAAGAAGGGACGCCTTCGGCACAACCGAAATGAAGTATCTCAGTCAGAAAGAAACACATGAATTACGCCCGTATCAACGTATTTATCGTTTCATTATAAACAACCTTAAGCAACGTCATTCCGTTTTTTTCGCGTCCTTTGATCCACATCGAAGAACGGCACTGGACGAAGCGAAAAAGACCGGAATCCAGATTCGTCCCGCTGCACTGAATGCCCATTTCCTTTCTCAAAAAAAATAAAGCCAACGTAGGCTGTCCCTCCCACACGGCACCAGAAGATAGATTCCGGTCTTTTCGCGGCCGAGAACACCCTTCAATACACGTCCTTTTTGCACCGCGAAAAACCGGAATGACAGAGATTTTTTTTGGCCAATTAATTATTCTATTTGTAAGTTCGTCCCATTCATCCGGTGGAAATTGTTTATTGGGTAACAGGGGACACTATTGGGTAACAGGGGACAGTCACCCTTATTGTTGATATGGGGACGGAAATTTGGTATTATAGACACATGCCCAGAACAGCACGCATAGTGGTCCCGGAGGTACCGCATCACATTACCCAACGGGGCAACAATAAACAGGATATCTTTTTTGTGGAGGACGACCGCCATGTTTACCTGGAACTGTTGGGCGCGCAAGGGGCGAAGTATGGACTGCGTATCGACGGGTATTGCCTGATGACCAACCATGTGCATGTCATTGGCACCCCGGCAGGGGAGGATTCTCTGGCGAAAACCTTGGGGCGCACCCATTTTCTGT
>Ga0123335_1005353_pt1 | contig 15733 bp, 7 predicted proteins | sample BiotimSIPDNA_2_FD_89707 | JGI IMG/M metagenome (GOLD analysis project Ga0123335, IMG submission 89707) | Anaerobic biogas reactor microbial communites from Washington, USA - Biogas_R2 time_0 SIP DNA | ecosystem: Engineered > Bioreactor > Anaerobic > Unclassified | place: Washington, USA...
AATAATAGAACAGATTCCTGGAAAACAGGTGGTGGTGGAATGTTTGAGTAAAGTCCAATCAGATCAGTTCAAAATACGTATAGTGTATGATACCAAAAAGTGGCTGCCGAGAAATCTGAAAATCAGTGGTGGACCACAGGGCGAAACTGAAACTGGTTTTGTTTACACTGAGTTAAATGGCATACAAATGGTAAAAGAGATGAATATGGTATTGGGAGCAATGGGTTACATTCGTATAGATTACAGTGATTACAAGGTATTGCAAAAATGTTTACGTTCCAGTTTCAGGCCGGAATGAATCATAAGGTAATTAAAGGGGTAAATATGAATAAATGGTTTGTGGCTTTATCTGCAGTAACAATTCTTTTAGGTGCAGTGTATAAGAATGCAAGAGCTCAAACGGTATGGTTTCCAAGAGGTGATGGATTTTCTAGTAAACTGGTATGTACTACTGCTTCTGGTCTTACCTACCAGATGTCCTGGAAGTGTAGTTTGGATTCTTCAAGTGGAAAGATATTTGTCAGAGAGCAGATTGCTGCTATTGAAACAAATAAACTTAGAAAATGAGTTTGAACAGGTTATGTTTATAGATAACGATTCTCTGGGCAAGGGGGTATACCTAATTGATACAGCGAGCAAGAAACTTGCCCATGTTTTCCCTAATGATGGTTTTGATGGGAAGAACCAGCAATGGAAAGATACTGATTCTACATGGGCCCGTTTTGATGGTTTTGGCAGTATCGATACTACCATGATGGACGAAAATCCTGGTGATCGCAGGATAAAAACCGATTCACTTATGCTGTTATCCATTTTTCATATTGGAGGTGATTTTGTCAAGCGCATGCATTTGGCAAAGGGGATCGGCCCAGTTTACGTAAAAGATGAAAAAAATGGTAGGGAATATAGAATCGAGAGCTGGCGGACTCCAAAGGAGTACGAAACCAGAAATATTGCTCCTTTGGCACCTGTAAGTGCTGAGGACCCTAGATAGATATTCTGACCAGGTAGTTATATGATTTTCTTTTTCCTTCTCTGAGAAAGAGAGGGGGGTAATAGCTGAGAACCTGGCAACCAATTCAGGGGATAACTGGATGGAAACAGCTATTTTCCAGGCCAGGGAAATCGATTGTACTGGCAGATTCCAAATGAAACTTAGAAACTGCAAATGAGGTCATAAAATGATTAAAAAATTATCATATATAGTCCTGCCTATTGCTTTTTGTGCCATCTTTATTTTATTTCAATGTAGTCAAAATATGACAAGCTTTAAAATTTACTCATCTCCAGTCTATATAGGAGATTCATTAATAGGTGCGATAGTTACAGAGTATGACTACTTTTCACCACGTGGAGACTGGGGTGACGCTAAATACGAAGATGTTAAGCAGTCACTGTGGATAGCAGAAAAAAAGGATCCTTCCAATTCCAGAATAATACATCTGCAAAGCGATCTGTTAGAACCACCTTCTGTTAGAATGCTACTATTGCCAAGTGGGAAAATATTCTATTCCACATTAAACAGATATGAAGAACCAGAAATTTGGGTGTATGATACTATGTCAATGGAAAACACACGTTTTACGAATAACTCGATAATTTGCTGCGCAAGTAAAACTGGAAAATATATAACAGTAGAGGATCGACAGGGCGACTATTATTATCTATATGAAATAGATACTAAAAAAATCATTAAAACATATTCCAATAAAAATGAACCGCTCATGTTTGCTGGAGATACGGCTGTTATATTAAGATCTATATTTGAGCCCTACACTATTACTGTAGAAAATTTAAATACAACACAAATAGATACTCTCAGCAATAATCTTTGGCTCTTTCCGTTAAAACTAACATCCTGGCACGATTTTGCTTTGGTAATAATAAACAATTATTTATACCAACTTCGTATTAAAAATAATATGCTTGACACGATAAGGCTCTCTCTTGGAGTAGATGATTTTCCGGAATATAACTTTGGGTGGGAGGGGGATATTGATGATGATATGCTCCATTTATTACAAACTGGTCATAATAAATTCGATGATAATGAAGGATGTTTATATGAAATAATGCTTTCGGGTGAAAAAAGCTTAAAAATGTACATTTGTAATGAGAAAAAATAGTATGAATAATTGCAAAAGATACTTTTAATTTGTTAAGCAACTACTTAATGCAATTTTTAGTGTAAATGATTCTGATTGCACAATATGGAATGGTAAAACAATAAAAATTCAAATAATGCAATCAATTCATTAAATAGATATTAATAATAAGTATATAAAATAACCGGTTTATTACTAAGACTTTATTTGTATTCAAAGCAAATTTGACGCAAAATTGATTTGTGAAAAGGAAAATGATGTTGGATAATAAGAATGAATTGCAGCATACAATATTAACGATAGGTTTATTACTTGTCATCACATTATTTACACAGACAAGACAACTATTTGCTGATGATTACAGCTATCAGCCTTATCCTGTATTGCTCGTGCATGGGTTTAATTCTACACCTAAGGCAAGTTGGGGTATTAATACAGATAAAGAGGAAAATGATGAACGAAAAATCTCAACTGCTGTACTTGATGAAAATTTGGTAGGTAAAGCTTACGTTGAAGAGAATAGTATTGCAAAAGATTTGGCCGAACAATTCAGAGGAATTTCCACTTGGAATAGGGAAGAATCTGAAATGCTACCAGATCACCAAAGATTTCTGCCACATGAAGAAGCTGTCAGTTATTATCTTGAAAACCATACCTTTACGGAATATTATTGTGCTTACAACAGTGTTGAGTCAAACGATGAAGACGGAGTTGTGAGTCCAATTTTTGGTATTGAAGGCAGATCTGATTATGATATAACCGATGGTGGCCAGGAACAACTTCTTCGTATCAGAATAATCCAGGTTCTTAATGAATACTACGGTGATTTCCAATGGGTTAACGATCCTTCTGCTAAAATAAAGCTTGTAGGGCATAGTAATGGTGGTGCAGTTATAACTTATTTGCTGCAGAATGAAGCAAAAAAAGACTGGTACAATGAAGGTAAAAATAAGCAGGGTATTGCCTGGAATGAAATACCAGCAGATGGAACTTATAAAATAGATGGTTACGGGTTCAATCTGCGCGATCATGTTGATCAGGTCCTGACATTGAATACTCCTTTTGCTGGAACGCCTTTGGGGGCATCAGACAATATTTTCGGTGCTTCTGAACTTAGTGCGTTAATGTTTCCCGTTTTTGCTGCAGGGATATGTGCTATTTCAAGCAAGTCGATATTCGAGGGAGACTTTATCCAAGGTGCATTTTTAGCCGCATGGACAGCAGCGCTTACTGTCGGTATTGAACAGATTGTCGAGGAACTGGGTTTTCAGGGTACAAATAACCCGCTGTTTAAAGATGATGCACCAGGTTCGGATTTTATGAATAAGATTAAGAACGGCGGCATTGCACCAAAATACAGTGATGGTTCAACAATACCTTATGTCAATTATGTAAGTAATATGCAGGGCTTGGGTCTGACTCTTGATCTGGTAGGTTTGCTTCCTGCAGTATTTGCTGGTATTGATGTTGCTAAAATTATTTGCTATTGCATACCACTATGTCAGTTTACCCTGGGGCCGCTTGGAATTTACAATATTTCCTCAGGAAAAACTCCCAAATGGCTCGTTGTTAAAACATTCATTACCGCTGCCTTATGGAGATGGGGAAGTTGGTTTGTTAATTCAGACTTTGTAGTGCCTGTATCAAGTCAAGATATGCGAAACACATTCAACGATGCAAATGTAAAAATACGCATGTTTCGCGGTAAATCACCTTTCGGTGAAGGATCTGGTTTTCACAACAGAAACAAAATCGACCACAGGAAAGACTGGTTCAATGATCTTAACAGAACTACAGGTATAACCATAACGAACGTTGTAGGTGAGGAGCAATGTAAAGATTATGTCACTACGGACGATTTCCCCAAAACGACTCTGAGCAGAGGATTCAGTTTTCAGGGAATGGACCAGGAAAATACTCCCAGAGAAAAGAGATGGCCCGGAGCAGATCCGGAAACTGGATTGATAAAGACAAACGAGCAGACGGGTTTGCCAAAGTATGTGGTGGGCAAAGTAAAAGATTACTATATGAGCAAATCAAACGTTCAATACAAAATCAACTGGTACGATTGGAAAACACTTGAATTCAATCAGCTTGGTGAATTCGGTAACTTCGGACGTTATGCTTCAAGATATGTCGATTATAACTGTGATGGGAGTATAGACGAGAAAGACGATCTGGAAGGTGCTCTGTATTTTGCCAAAGTATCACCTACCTCATTTATAATAGGTGATAACATTGTGAGGATGAAACAAGTTACATCGAATGGAGATACTACTGTCATTTCGGTACAGGTCAGGCATTCAATCGACAGAGCAGTTGCATTTGAGTCGGATATTTCGGGAAACAGGGTTGAAAGGAAATTGATGTTCCAGGCCCTGCAGTTACGGCCCGGTGAATCAAAGGAAGTAACCTTTGCTTTCGGTTCTCTAATTGACAATACACTATCAAATTTCAGCTTGGATCAGGGTGGCGATGAACCAACCGCTTTTACATTGAAGGAAAGCGGCACTCTTGCAGACGGTCAGTTCCGGTTTACTCCGGTAACAGGGAAACAGGATCAGAACTATGTGATGACAGTTCGTATCGGCTACCAGAACCTTCTAAAAAATGATGAAGGAGAAGCTGCTCTGGAACAGACTGTAGTGGTCAAGTCTGCTACAGCGTCTTCACAAAATGAAACAAAAATGGTTATTCCCTTTGTAGTTGACAATACCCCTCCAGTTGTTTCAATTTTTGAACCCCAATACGTTCTGGACTGGAATAACGATGGAATTGTCGATGAGGGTTATAACGGTAAAGGTGACTATGAAGGAGATGATTATAACAGAGACGGAAATGTGGATTACATTGATTTCTGTGAAAAAACGCAACTGCCTGCATTCGATGTACCAGATGCGGCCATGGAGGAAATCAACAATTCTGGTCGAAAGGATATTCTGGAACCAAAATCGGAACTCTGTGACGGGATAGATAATGATCTTGACGGCCTGATAGATGGTGCTGATTATACAGAAAATCCCATGATACCGGTTTACAGGGTTGAGGTTGCTAATGGTGTGCTGATAAGCAATCCCATGCCAGTAAGTTTCAATATTTACGATAACGCACAATCGGTAACGGCATTTGGTCGTCATCTGAAACTTTCAATATAGAAGGATGATAATCCAGGCCAAGCTATATATTCAAAGGAATTTGTGGAACCAGATCTGGGAACTGATTATTCAGGAACATGGCTATTTGAACGGGGGCGTGATAGTTCCAAAAACTTTATTACAGATTCAGATGGCTTATACCACCTCAGGGTAAGTGTAATGGATGCTGCAGGAAATGAAACAGTTTCGGAAAATGCGGATTTTATAATCGATAACACCGCTCCAGGGATTGTTGTTACGAAAAACTGGCACGACGATTTTGGAAATACTACAACCGTAAATTCAAAATCAACTCAGTTCGGATTTGATTACAGCTCTCTGTCTCCGGTTTCCATCAATGATTTTCAGACCGATCATCTGCAGATAGTTTTGTACCCAGTTGACAACCTGAATAATATCCTGCAAAGGGACTCCATAGTTCAGTATGCTGTTGTCACGATGAAAGATGAACTTACCTATGACGGGAATGGGAACGCCACCGGCACAGACCCCGACGGAAAACCCGACCCCTGCATTTTCCGTATGCCTCTTGATAAAAGTAATCAGGAAAAATTCGTACCTGACGGTCGATACAGAGTTTCTGTAACTGCTTTTGATAAAGTTGGAAATTCTGATTATGTTGAAGAGCTTAGCGAACGTAACGGAAATCCTCTGATACTAGTAATTGACCGTGAAGCTCCAGCGGTGTATGAATATTCAGTATCACCTGCACTGCTGCAAGACGGAGACAGTGAGGTGGCTATCAGTTTTAAAATTTCCGAGCCACATGATAACATCTACAACACGATGGTCAGGTTGAAAAAGAATTTTGTTCTTGAGAATGCAATTATGGATAAAGATTCCGAAAGCGAAATTAAGCTTCCAACGTTAAGTATTTCACCTGATGAAAGCGGTATAACTCAGGTGGATTTTTCGTCGGTTTCTCTACCGAACGGCATAGAACCAGGACGTCATACAATAATCATTAGTGTTGTGGATAATGTAGGTAACCGGGGGAGCGCGGAACTGGTGTTCTTCTACAGAACGCTGGGAACATATATAAGTTCACCATCAAATGGAGATCTTATTTATAACAAGACTGTTATCCGGGGTGCGATCAACGATCCGGATGAATACAATTCTGCTGCTTTTGAAAAGTATGAACTTAACTTGCTCAATGCAGCAGACAGTAGCGAAAGTGGCGCCGCATTGTGCCCATCAGGAGGAACCCAGTCTGTGCAGAAGGTACCGCTTAATGGCATCGTGGGATATATTGATCCAGCAGGACTGGATAGCGGTAATTATATCTTGCAGGTTAAAATTTATGAAAGCGGTATTTCAGAACCTTTTATTATTTCCAGGGAAATTGTTATCAATAGTGAGTATACACTGCCTGGTGGAGCTGTTTTAGATCCTGATATAGAATTGAATGCCTCAGCCACATATAATGGAAGCGGTGGTCAATACAATTTTTCCTATTCGCTTTCAGGCGCCGTAAGTGATGTAAGAGCTGAAATTGTGGGTCAAAATGGTGTGGTTTACCAGAAAACTCATGTCGCAGTAGTTCCGCTTTCTGGTGTACCTTCAGATGAGATTTCCAGCACTGCTTCGGTAAGTATAGGGCTGCTTGCAGATAGTATTTGGCGTCTGAAATGGTCGAATTCTCTTGATATCAGGTTCAGTACACCCGGAGACGTTTTAAGCAGTGAAGACTTAATCAGCTCGGATCCCAACGTTCTGATATTTGATGAAGATGGGGAATTGGTTATTCGTTCATCGGTATATTCCGCCTCAGGATATACCATCGATATACCTGATTCTATTTTTCGGCATAAAGAGCTGGTGCTTTCCGTTAAGTCGGGTAATATCAATATTCCTTCCTCGAGTATCAAAATTTCCTCTGCTGGAGTCAGCGCACCTGCAAACCCATTTAAATTACGGCAGAATAACACATTTGTGTGGGATGGCACCGATCTGAGAAATGGCGTGGTTGACAATGGAATGTATTCGATTGTTTTGACAGCAACAGGTGTAAACGGAAACGGATTTGATCGTGAAACACAGGAATTGTCTGTTTCAATTATGCCGAAGCTTGCAATATGGAGAGACACACCTGATAACTGCACAGGTGTAAGCTGTTCACATATCGAACCTGATGTAGTTTTCTGTCCGATTCAATCTGGTGTGCCAGTATTATTTCACGTAAACAAAAACTGTGATGCTTACATTAAAGTAGTTAAAGTTGATGATGGTGAGAACAAAATAATTAAAGAAGATACACTCAGAAGCATAAGTACAGGCAGACTGCAGGCAGCAAGGTATTACTGGGATGGGCGCTTGGATGGAGGTCAGATAATGAGTTCTCAGGACCATGTGCAGTTTGAGATTAGTGTACATCGAGAAGAATCCGGTGAGGATGCCGGTCCACTGGTGGTGCCAGTGACTTATAGTATGCCGTATTCTTCAACACCGGACGGAACCGACCCGTTCCGTATTACCGGAGGCCGTCTGGGTACAATTGCAGATAAGGACCATGCTAGTCAAACATTTCAGGTGGCTTCTGGGGATGATAGCGTCTACATAAAAACCGATTTTGCTGGTAAAGTTTACAAACCAATAACTGTTGGCTATAAATTTCGTGTAAGACATAAAAATAGTGTCACTTTGACAAGTAACGTACGTTATGTAACTAATATTAAAATCCGTGGCTTGGTGGAACTATATCCGACCGAATCGTATTATGAACCCAAAAGGACAGGTTGTCGTGGTTATACAGTGGAAGAATTACCAGGAAAACTTTTAAACGGACCATGGCTCCCGCTTCTTGATTATTCTGTATATGGTGTAGACAGATATGATAACTATACAGGGCCTTGTAATGATGATTACAAAGCTTGGATACGGAGTGATTACCGTTATTATCCATCATTTGCTTACTTTGGATATCCAGATAGCTGGTATATGAGATGGCTTGGAACACACCAGAAAGGTGGTGCTCTGGAAGGAGAATTTTCACTGCTGCCTTCTATGACTGATGATAGAATCCCGTTTCTTTACATTAATGTAACACACCATGAACACGAAAGATCTGGGTTGGCAAAATTCGAATATTTAAGCGATGCCAACAGCTCATGGTATAAGGCACATTTTGGGGTTGAGGGTAAAGGCTGGGGATCTGGTGAATTCGGATTCAGGCCGCACACCATTTATTATAGAGAATACAATTCTCTGCAACGACAAAATATAGTTCCAGAAGAAGACAGTGCGAACCACAGGATGGATATGCTGGGACTGCAATGGAATGATCCTTCTTACGAGATAAAAACTTATCTATGTAATAAGTACCCACCCTTCGAGAGCTGTCTTCCGTATCCGGACGGAAATGGCTTTGTAAATAATTTTGACCAGTACTACAATAAGATGATACCCGGGGGTGATTGGGATGCAACCGGTTCATACACACTCACTGGAACTGACCCTGAATCAACAGGTAACGATTATGCTGACAGCGACGCATTGCAATTACGACTAGGTGTCACACCTAAACTGATTTTTAGTAACGGACGTTACCTGGAGCTTGAAGAAATTGTTTCGAGATGCAACAACAGTGATGGTATGCCGTATAACCACAACCAGGTACGCGATTCTTATTTTGTTTATGAGTGGATTCTTAAACCAACCAGTTTGGGCGGACATATAACAGGCGGAACAGCTACTTTAATTAAAGAGTTTATGGCCAAGGATTGCAAGCTTCTGGGGACGATTGGAACCAACAAGCATTTTGCGTATAAAATAGTTGACTCAGATGTTGCATACCCGGGACATACAATAACCGAATATGAATTTTTAAACACGGGTGATTTTAAGACCGCAAGTATTGATCTCTCCCAAGATAATCCGGTATACAGCTCCCTTGTCATCATACCACCAGTTCCGGTAGACCCTTCCGATGATGATGTCGAATTTATTCCACTGGTACTTTGTGAAGATGGTACTTTCATGGACAGAAGTGTGACTGCTGAATTATTCACTATTGAAAGAACCGGGGATCGTACTTTTACCTTGCATGTTAATGAAACAAAAGCTGCAGAGCTTGGTTTTATAACAGATTGGAATCCAGCAGACCCATTGGTGGATGCCTTATTAGCGAAAGGCAAAGGAAGTCTGAATTACTCTGTTGCTGCGCCAGAAAAGATCGGTTTTTGGCCGGATGTATTTTACAGAGAAAAATATGTCGAACAGGCTGCTTTAAATGGTTTTAACGGTGCCTCCGCTGGTTCTTTCCCGTTATTTCTAAATGAAGGTAGCAGAAATCCCTCAATACTTATTCATTCTATAAGTTCTGTTGCTAAATATATGAACGGTGAAGAAAATATGCATGTAACAGTGCATGACAGCAGACTGAAATTATATGAAAATTCCTGGTTGAGTATATCTCAGACCAACGATAATATAGACAAAAACATCATAGCCATAGATGTTCTTTCCAATCTGGAACCGACACTACATTATGTTGCGATTGAAGCCGTTGTTGATGGCAGCAGAATTAAAATATGTGATGATGTGACCAATTCAAGAGATATTCCCCGTACATACTGGGATGCGGGTGTAAATGGCGGAGAAATTCATCTTCTCCTTAGTTATTATGACCTGTCCGATGGTGTTAGAGTAAATGAAAAGACATACGGAAAGACTATCTATATAGGTTATATTATCGGAGAAAATGCATATGGCACAGGAGTTGCAAACAGGGTGACTCGCAGTACTTATCGTCATGCTGAGATAGTATATGATGGACAGGTGTGGCATGCCCATGGATTACCTGTAACAATTGCCGCAGGCGAAAGATCGGATATTGATTTCAAGTTGAGTGAAAAAGAATTCAGGCGCATTGAAAAAGGAAAAAATATCAAAATAACCTTTAATACCTTTTCTAACTCATCTGGTAATGCATCTGCTGCTTTGACAGGTTTGAAAGAGGATGATACCTGGCAGCAGATTTCTCTGATTGAAAATTTTACGATAAGTACACCTGGTTCTGTGGAAAGTAAAGAATTAAACTTTGAGATAACTTCAGATAACCTCGGTTCTTTTAGATCTTTGGGAATTCAGGTAAGCGGACTTTCATCAGATTATTTGAATATAAGTAATCTGACCGCAAAATTGACTCAGGAAAACGTGGTAGGCGAACAGACAGTCTCATCCGTTCATCCATTGCGGTCTGATAACATTTTCACAAAAGGTTTTAGCCCTTCTTTTGGAGTCTCAGAAAATTCGCCCATAATATCGGTCAGGCCCTCACCGGTTACGTTTGAGAATAACAACAGGCCGACACTGTATTACAGAATACTTCCGGGGCAGGTCCGTGCGGCTGGACTGACCAGGGAAAATATGATGCGAATATATCATATCGACAACAGAAGCGGCGCACTTACTGATATTACGACAGGCTATGCTCGTGCCCTAAGCTGGGATGGATCGGTAGTATTTGATGAGAACGCTGTGGATTTCAATTCCAGGCTTGCTAAAAATGACTGGGATTATCTGGAACTTGTTGCCATTCCCTCATCTTTCAGTAATTTTATTCCCATGATACAGGTGAATACTATTCTGGACCGTGTGGAATTTGAAGAAAGTAGTAAAATAGACGGTGATACACTGCGTATTAAAGGTAAATTCATACCTTATAGTGGCAGCAGTGACAGTTCTGCGTACGTTACAGCTGATGCCTGCTCTTTAATAATTAATTTTGATCAGGATCTTGCGGATAGATCTTTATCAAATATCAGGGGAAAACCAGGTAATATCATCCGTACGTTCACGGTTGACAATGCTGAAAAGAGTTTTGAGTTTAATGATATCCCAATAGGTTCGAATCTTAAAAACGGCGATTCCGTCTTTGTTTACGCGTTTCCTTACAGTAACAGCATAGGGGAAAATGCAAATATTTCGGTAGCTTATACTGCATTAAGAAAGAAAACCGGCAATCTTGGATATTCACTTGTTCCTGTAAACAAGTACATTTCAACTGTAAATAGTGAAGCCTTATATGAATTGCACCTTGTGGAACAAAGCGGACAGGTGATGATAAATCGTTTTGATAAAACGGGTAATTTGATTGCTAATGACATTTATGATCCACAACAGAATGGGAATCTGATAGAAATACGAATGTCAGGTCCATACAGGATGTATGAGGAAGGACATTACCCATTTCAGGTCATTTTTGTCGACGGGGCAGGAAGTATATGCAGAGATTGCCGTTCTAACGGTGAGTTCATAGTTGATTATACTCCACCTGAAATGCATTCTCTTTCGTTAGTACCATTAAGTGACCCCGGAAGATATGCGTTGAAAATTTCAGCAAGTGATAATGAACTGTTGTCGACAATTGATGTCACAATAACAGATAAAAATGGTAACGTGATAATTAGCCGGCAATATGTTGTCGGAGGCAATCAGTGTGACCGGATGTTCGAACTTTCTGATGATTCATTATCAATAACTGGTGAACTTAAGGCGGATGTTATTTTTACGGATGCGGCAGGAAACACCTCAAATTATTCATGTCAACTAGAAATCCGGGACAATTCCAGAATTCCAATGACAATCGAAGTTAAAGATGCTGCTTATTCAGAACCCAATATAACAAAACCCCAGATTAGGATCAGGAATTGTTCTGAAACGGATGCGATTGAGGGATACAAGGTGAAAATATGGTTTTCACGTGCAGAGATGATGTCCCAGAATCTCAATGCTGAATTGTATTATTCTGAACCTGCGGGTGTTAATGTATCAGTTTCGGATAATTATCCAAATACAGCACTGGTCTCAGTTGATATCCAATATCCGCGATCATATTCACTTCAGCCGGGTGAACAAACCAGTGATTTAGGCCTACAACTGGGAGTACACTTTAGCGGTTACTATCCTGGTATGTGGCAAAAGGATAATGACTGGTCTATGGCGAAGGTAGGTCAGAACTGGACCAACACCGATCATATAACAGTTTATGATAAAAACGGAACTCTTGTTTATGGAACTGAACCCGATATGACACCTCAACCAACAAATCCAACGATCCCCGGTAGTGTTATTCTTCCTTGTGATCAGGCTGACGAATGGTCACTTTCTGTGGGTTCTTTCGAAAGAGATGAGGAAAACAAAACACAGGGTGACGCATCGATTAAGATCAACAGTTCAGGTTATCAGGAATTACTTAGTAGAGATATTGATGTCAGTGGCCTGGGCACAATCTCCTCACGGTTGGCTTTCGACTTTTTCTGTGGAACAAACCAACCAAATAGCTACTGGGTAGGAAATATCAATGTCTACGTAAGTTGCCCTTCGGCAAATCTCTATGATTTGCCAGTCGGCTATATTAATCTCACAGAGGAGCCATTGGGAATGTTTAAAACTTATACCTTTAATCTTACTGAAGAAGTTTTTAACCTGTTCAGTAGTGGTAAGAAGGATATAAAGTTAAAAATTGCGTTAAACACAAATTCCGGGTCCGGACCGTATAACCTTGACAACTTAAGATTCGTTGTTGAATAATAACAGGAGCCTGGAAAATTATCGTAATAATCGGTGCCATTTTGTAATAGAAAAATCATATCTATTACAAGTGTGCAGAAATTAAAAATGAATGGTGATGGTATAATAATACTATAAAGCTGATAACGGACCAATTGAGTAGATCGAAAGCGAAGCAGGAACAAAATAAAAACTGATTTTAAGAGACACTCCCCAGGGTCGTAATAAGAGTCAACACGATGTGAAAAAAGATGCTTATCGTTAAAACATAACTCGTGAAGATCTGGGTTCTTCTGGTAATACGGCCTAAAAGAAAGCGATTGCAATGGGAGGAATTTGAAAACAATACCACTGAAAAACAGAATTGGACGTGTTCTGCACCAACTTGCTTCAAGTCGATGTAAATTTATACACAATGCAAAATGCTTTTCGGTTTGTCTGATACTGGTTTGTCTGATTTCGCAAATGTCTTGTGCTAAAAGGCAGACATTATCACCTGCATTCAACGGCCTGAATATGGAAAACAGTGCTGAATCTGCCCGGTACAGCACTGTTTACAATTACGCCAAATTGTTCCCGAATTATACTCAGATATCAATCGGTATTTTTTCAGATACTGTAGTTGAATACTATGGAGTAATACGCTATAAAGACACTATCTATTCGATAGATAATAAAGATGAAGTGTTTGAAATAGGTTCAATTACAAAAGTTTTTAATGGCACAATCCTGGCAAAGTATGTAGAAGAGCAGAAGATCAGCTTGAGCTCAAACATATCTGAGCTCCTTCCTGTTAAAATTAATGGGGATCCTGCGATTTCAATATTACAGTTAGCAAATCATTCATCCGGGATTGAACGCAACCCACCCGATATAAAATCTGAATGGCCAACAAGGCCATATCCCAAAAATATTTACTCTGACAGTATGCTCCTCAACTACTTTTCCAATAATCTGAAATTGAAGACAGCACCAGGAGCAAAATGGAGTTATTCAAATATTGGAAGCCAGTTATTAGGATACCTTCTATGCAAAATTGAAGGTTACGACTATGAAACAATGCTACAGAAGGAAATATTTCAGAAGTATGGTATGAAAAACACCACGACAAATAAATTAAAAGTCATAAACAAGCTTGTTAATGGTCTTGATAAAGGTGGAAACCCATGCAACAGATGGCCCTGGAAGACAGGGATTCAATGTGGAGGTGCTTGTTATTCCAATGTTACTGATATGATTAAATTTGCTATGGCATCATGCGACACAGCCGATCCTCAGTTTAAACTTTCACAAACCGTAACGTTTAAAATTGATGATGCCGATTCTGTGTTTCAAAATTCTACTGCTGAAGTTGGCCTGGAATGGATAATACTTAACCATAAATCCGGGGAGAAATGGATTTGGCACAATGGAGCTAATATTGGATATTATTCTCATTTACTTATCAACCCATATAAAAAGTGTGGAGTAGTAATGCTGTCAAATATTGATTCATCAAATCCCGATAGACGAAGAACACAGGAAATGATTGAGGAATTACTTGTATCTGCCTCCGAACAATCAGTCGTCCCATAGAAACGCCTGCGGCAAACGGTTTTTTGCAATGGATATGCTTATTCAAGGCAAAAGACGGCGTGTAAAAGAAGAATAAAATGCAGAAAAATAATAATAACGGGTTAACATTTGTCATTGCAGTACTTGTTATTGGGCATCTTATAGGTACCATGACTCATATAATCCTTTTATTTGATGTCATAAGATTGGGTTTTATGAATTCTGCCAAATCTTTTGGTGTATCTTCAATCGTAAATGGGTACTGGATCTCCTTGACTATTATAGATCCTGCTATTGCATTTCTTTTAATAAAAAACAGAAGAACCGGTGTAGCTTTTGGCTTTGCAAATATTCTCATTAATGTTATAGTCAATTCAAGCATTCAAATCGCCTCATTAACTGTTATTACTCTCCATTCGGTATATGAGGCATTAGGGAATATTTTCAATGGATTACAGATAGCTCTGTTGATATTTTCATCCTTTACTTTACCCCTCTTTTTTATACAGCCGGATCTTATTAAAAAGCTCAAATCTAATTACGTGCATGTCTTCCATTATATTCCAATAATTGCACTTTCAACCGGTCTTCTGATTCATCTTGTTGGCTTATTTAATTTGATACAGAAATTTGAATCTCTTTGGATTCTTTGGGTACACGTTTCAATGATTATAATAGATACCGGATTAATTTATGCATTATGGAAAAGAATGAGATTAGGTTATATTTTTGGAATTATTGGATTCAGCCTTTTTGGACTTCTCCAGGCCGGATTTGCAGGTGCTATTTTTATCGGATTTAATTGGTCTTTTAATTTATCGATGGCAATTACCATTGCAATCTGTAGTTTATCGATTTCTGCATTGTTATTAAATAGTGATGTGTATAAAATATCTTTTCAAAACAAAAGAATACTTCATAAAACGGCTAAAACATGCAAATAAATACCAAATCTCAAACGCCAAATCCTACTTCTTATGCAATCTTAGGTTTGTTAAATTAACCGGATACTGCTGATGTTGAAATCGCTTATATTTATGTACGCAAATTTATTTCGGATCAAATGGAGACATAAATGAAAATGAACAAATGTTTAATTCTTCTCTTGCCCTTTTTATTCATTACCTGCCAACAGCATGAAGTCACAGCAGAATTCAATGAGAAAGACACTCAAAGAAGTGTCTCTAAAGTAAAAAATGAAATACAAAGAGAAGTAGGTCGGAAGGGAGTTGCAGGGATTAGCTATGGGGGCGGTAGTCATTCAATACAGGCAGATCAAAGCCCTATGGCGGATGATTTCCAGGATGGCTCCAAGGATGATTCCCATGATCAGATGCTTATTAAAAAAGCCACTTTAAATTTTGATGTAAAGGATTATACCGAAGCCAGAAAAAGAATCGTAAA
>Ga0123335_1005362_pt1 | contig 15713 bp, 11 predicted proteins | sample BiotimSIPDNA_2_FD_89707 | JGI IMG/M metagenome (GOLD analysis project Ga0123335, IMG submission 89707) | Anaerobic biogas reactor microbial communites from Washington, USA - Biogas_R2 time_0 SIP DNA | ecosystem: Engineered > Bioreactor > Anaerobic > Unclassified | place: Washington, USA...
TCAATTTTGTAAGTATTGGCAATCGAATAGAAAATCTGACCTTCAAAGAGAAAAGCAAGCATCCATGAAGAGAAAAGAGAATGGACGATAACAGACAGGTTTCTTTCGTTTAGGTTTATGTATAAACTTTTTTGCGGTAGTCTGCCTGCCAACTCGTCACTCTCCCCACATAACCGATACGTGCTTAAAGTATTACATATATAAATAAAAAAATCAATAGACACACTTTCTTCCCACAACTGAAGCATCATTTTTTAAAAACTATTTTGCGGCTCCCCTTATATGCTCGTTAAGCTATTTTGTGCATGTAATAAGTTTTCAAAAGTCTTAACCAAGCTTCAATATTTGATGTTTTTGTCAATCACTGCATTCAAAACCCCAAATAGGGTACAGCTATAAAGCCGATGTACTCAGCCTTTTTTGAATCTATCCTATTTGTTATTCTATGTTTTAAGTCTATGCCGTAAGCTCCAATTTCCACATAAACTTCCTTTCTCTTGCCTCTTTGATCCGGTTCTTATCAAGCCTGGAACCTTTACATGCAAGCTCCAGATAATTTATGAAGCCTCGTATTCCAAGCTCTCTGACTTTATCTATTAGCAATTTACTGTTCAATGCCAAAACATTCATAAAATGTCCTATTTTCATCAAATAGTGAAACCCTTTCATCGCTCCCCAGGAGTACGAGAGACAGTGCTCATATTGATAACCCTGATGTTTTTCAACCAGTATATTATTCTCGATTTTCCACCGGAAACGTCCTATTTTTGTACACCTGTAAAATACATTCTTATGGTTGAGCTCACGTGATGACAGCCATGCATACCGGATCTCTTTCTCTTCCACAACCCCTGTGCTTCTTGAGTGATTCTCCTTCCAAGATTCATAACATATGACAACATTGAGCACTTCCTTCTTTTTCACATCCCCTGCCATATACTCATATTCGATCCAATTCGCCCACGAATAGATTTGCTCACGATCCCCCCAATGGCAATTAAGGCGGTTTTCCGAATTAATCTTCATCAATGCAAGCGCCTCTTTCCATACATTGGGCAAACTGTCTGCCTTTAAAACAATCATATAGTCCCAACCATATTTCCTGCACATTGTTATTACCGGGCCGCAGGCATAAAGACCGTCTGCAACGATGGAGAGCTTTGTGCCACGGAAGATCTTCTTCAGCTTCCACGCCATACGGTAAAACCCTTTACGTTCACAATCCTGCTTATCTCCGTCTTTTTTGTATTTGCCGTTTTCTATGAATTCACTCATCACAGGGAGCACAATCCCGTTTTCCAGAATCAGCACCGCCTCCAACACGTAGCAATAATACTGGGGAATGCGTGCTTCCCCTCCCACATGCCTTTCAAGGCACTCAGGTGCCCATTGGTAATTGCGGAAATACTTTTGCGTGCCGTCAACAGCAATCAGATAACGCTTTTTGTGCATGAGGTTCTTGAACTTCTTGCTCCGTATCAGGTCTTTCAGCAATCCAACCATACACTCCATGATTTCGGATGCATCAAGCTTTTCCAAAAGCCTTGCCACGGTGTCTGCATGTGGCATGGTGTCAAACTCGGGGAACATTGCCTTCAGGTTGTCAAAGAATACCGGACGGCTTATAGTCCGGTTGGCGTTACGCCTGGAGCCGATCTGGTACATCGACATCAGTATCCCGTAAACCAGCAGAACCTTCATTTTATGCTTGATCATACCAGGCTTCCTGGGATCTTTTATGCAGGACAATTTCGGCAACAAATCTGATAGCATCCTGTAGTAGACCATAACAGCTTTTTCGACCGTCTCCTGACGGTCTTCCAATTCTTCCTCAGGCGTTACAAATGGGCTTAATCTGTTTGGTAAGGCCGGTTTCTTTTTTCTATTTTCACAAATTTCGCGTCTCACAGTCCCATTCTTAATTTTTTCTTCAATCTTTGCTTCTCTTTCAGCTTGTTCCTTCAGCCGTCTTTCCTTCGCTTTACTCATAGAGGCTCCACCACCTTGTATGGCTTTTCCCCTCTGAGATAGGCTCTGAAGTCACCTTGTAACGGGTACATGAAAATCATCTTCCTGGATACATTGCCCTCTCTACCAGTACGGCCGGCGCCCTTGGTCTCTCCAAGATAAATCCAATTGGCCGCCTTATATGAAATCCCTTGGTATTTCAAAGTGTCTACAAATGTCTCCAGTAGCACCGGCGCATAGCAATATTCACGAAGCCAGTCCTGTTGGATTTGCTTTGCTACTAGAGATAGTGCCTTGCTTGCCAGATTCCTGATGTGTACCCATGGAAAAATCAAAAACCTGCTTTGGTTAACAATCAAGTGGAGTCGAATCTCTCTATCATCCTTCGTCCAGCCTATCCATTTGTCACGTTCTTCCAAAGACCAAGCAGAGGCTGAAAATTGCATACATCCAAGTTCTGTCTCCCCCGATTTAACAAAGTATTGAAGTCGTGAGCCGAATACTTGCTTATCACCCAATATATGATACTGGTTTACATATGCACGCCAACGTTTCAGTTCCTCTCCCGGCTTCGCAATCGTAAGCATGACAGGCTCGTAGTCACCAACTTCTCCTTTTAGTTCACTTGCATCAAACGCATATACTTTCCTTCGTACCCTGCACTTATTTTGTTTTGTGGTGTCGAGTGGCGGCAGTTGCATAATCCCTTCTGCCTCCAATTCTTCCAAAAAAGTTACACACTGCATCTGTTTGGCTCTACCGGCTGGTGTGGTCCAACCCAGCAACTCACAAACAGTGCCTGCAAATTCGTATCTGGACAGCTTTGGATATGTTTTTCGTGCCCACCTTATTATTTCAATATCTTCAGGACTGAATGTCCTACCTGAAAACACTCTGATAGTATTGTCCATGACTTGGTTACCTACCTTTCCAAGTCTACTATACAATACTGGCCCTGTGTCTGTCCAGCCCGGTTTTGCGCAACTATTTTTTTATTACGTCTTGTAGCTCGCTATTACTCTTGTTTTCAAAATGATGCTTCAGTTGTGAGAGTGTTTCCTGTTCGTTTGTGTCCCGTTTTTGATATTGTCTTAATAACCCGTCAGAGATTTTGTCTCAACTGGATGTGGTATATAATAACCTCATGTCAAAAATATGGGGTGGAAAGATGCGGAGGATTAAATTAACTGTGGACGGAGAAAAGAAATATGAGGTCATAAAGGAACTAGTCGAACAGAATGGAAACAAAAACAGGGCGGCAAAAAGGCTTTGTTGTACAAGGCGCAGTATTGACCGGTATATCAGAGGCTACAAAACTCATGGTAAGAAATTTTTTGTACATGGAAATAGCGGACGCAAACCTGCACATGCATTTACTGACGAGGTTAAGCAGTCAATTGTTGATCTTTACACAACTAAGTACTACGATGCAACTTACCAGCACTTTACGGAACTTCTAGAGGAATTTGAAGGTATAAAAGTCTCTGAGGCTGTAGTCAGAAAAGTCCTCATGGCGCAATATCTTCTATCCCCCCGGGCTACCAAGCAGACGAAGAAAGATGTCCGAAAGCTGCTGGAAAAAATGAAAAAAGCGGCGGCCAGTTCCCGGGAGGAAAACAGGCTGCAGGCGCTGATTGTCGATATTGAGGATGCTCATGCCAGGCGTCCGCGTTGTGCATACTTCGGAGAAATGCAGCAGATGGACGCATGCATATATCCGTGGTTTGGAGGAGTACAAACCACGCTTCATATAGCGGTAGACGACGCGACGGGGACGGTTACCGGTGCCTGGTTTGATAAGGCAGAAACCCTTAATGGCTATTACAATGTGTTCTGGCAGATACTGATGGACTATGGCATACCGCTCATGTTCTATACGGACAGAAGGACAATATTTGAATTCAAGAAAAAAGGCGGCGGGCTGGACGAAAACGACACTTACACACAATTTGCATACGCCTGTAAGACATTCGGCGTCGATATTAAAACCACTAGCGTATCGCAGGCAAAGGGTCGTGTGGAGCGCATGTTTTGGACATTGCAGTCTCGCCTTCCGATCATGTTAAGGCTTGCGGGTGTGGCTACTATAGAGCAGGCAAATGAATACCTTAAACATTACCTTCCCCGGTTCAACAAGCGGTTTGCGCTTGATCACACCCGCATGCAATCCGTATTTGAAAACAAACCCACACAGGAGGAAGCAAACCTCACTCTGGCTGTACTGTCCGGGCGTGTGGTAGATAGCGGCCATTCTATCAGGTTTTCTAACAAGTATTACCGCACTATCAATCAAACCGGTCTCCCCGTTTACTTTCACAAGGGCACTAAGGGGCTTGTTATACGTACTTTTGACAATAACCTGTACTTTAGTGTAGAAGATCGGGTCTATGCTATGGAAGAAATTCCTGAATATGAGCGCACGTCACGGAATTTTGATTTCAAGAAATCAAAGATAAAACCAATCGCAAGGTACATTCCTCCCATGAGCCATCCATGGAGGAAAAGCTTATTCGACCAGTTCAGGCAAAAGCAGAGCCACCGTGCAGATCTGATAACCGGAACCTAAGCATGCAAAGCACACCCTTCGCCACTGCTGTGATTTAGTGTATAATATGAATCACTGGGAAGGGGGTCGTACCATGGCATCAAATCCTATCTATGAGTTTTATGCACAATTGAGGGATTACCAGCCTAAAATGTGGCGTAGGTTTCAGGTCGTCAACAATGTTACTATGGCTCGTTTGGGCTATATTCTGATGACATTGTTTGAAATGCAGGCAAGCCACCTGTTTCGCATCGAAGAGCCTTTCAGAGAGAACCTAATTGCATCTATTCGTAAAAGTATGAGTGATAGGGAATACAATCGGTTATTTGCAGATGATCCTTTTAACGATATTGAAGAGAATAGAATATTTGAAATCATTACGGATGATACATACCTTTACCGGGATGAGGATGAGAAGGTTTATGACATTACTGAACATAAATTAAAGCATGTCATAGCAGAACCACATTCCAGGCTGGTATTTGTCTATGATTTCGGCGACAACTGGACTGTAGATGTCACGCTTGAACGCATATTCAAGGATGATGACCTATCAGGGAGGCTTCTTCCCCGCGTACTTGAGGGAGAAGGATATGGCATTATTGAGGACTGTGGTGGTGTAGGAGGCCTTGAAGATTTGGCCAAGGCCTTTAAGAAAAGAAAGGGCAAGGAATACAATGCATACCGGGAATGGCTGGGTTTAAATGATTTAGACCTTGAGAGTTTTGATATTAATGACATGAATTTTAGGCTCTTGAAAGTCCCTCGCATATATTCAGACATTTATGAACGTAATCTGGAACCTACAAAGCGGTCTATAGATATTCTTGAACGGAAGTATCTAAAACCCCAAAAGGGTGTTAATTAAATAAACATATCGAAGCAGGCAGAGTTAATGCAACATAAAAGGTGAAGTTACAGGCTATGAAGCGTGACGAAGCTGGAATGCGGTATGTTGCGCCATGGATGGAGCAACATACCGCTGGTACTGAGGCACGATGCCGAATCACCCAGGATGCATGGGCGAGCAGCAAGCTATGCTTGCGACCAGCCTGCGTCCGCATTGTAGCGATTCAGAGCTGCTATAGCCTGTCTGAGCCTTTTCTGGAGCATGCTTCTGCCTGCTTCAGCATGTTCTGACAGCTAAAAAAGAAGCCCTTTTTACCTCAATTTGAGGACTAAAAAGGGCTTACCTTTTGAGAGCATTTACAAGCTAATGATGCTCAAATTACAAGACAAAATCAGAAACGCTTGACAGTAGGGTTTTTCCCGCTTTTGTGTTCATACGCCTGCAAAATAACTCACCAAAAAAAGCCTAATGCATGAAACATTGTTTTTTAACATGAATAATAGTGTCGAAAACCCGATTTTGTGATAAATTATTATTGAGAAGCAAAATTCATTGCAAAAGGCGGAACACTTTATGCTGCAGCTTGCATTATGTGATGACAATATTGACGAGCTGTCCAATATGGTACAGCTTATAGATCTTTACCGGACATCAAGGCAGCTGAGCTGCGAATACGCCGTCTTCTCCAACGGCTTTGAGCTGATTTCGGCCTTGGATAAAGGAAAGCGTTTTGATGTATATTGTCTTGACATTATTATGCCGGGCTTTACGGGCATTGATGTCGCAAAGGAAATTCGTAGCTTTGACAAAACCGCGCCGATTTTATTCTTTACATCATCACCCGAATTTGCTCTGGAGAGCTATGCGGTCAAAGCCTTAAACTATGTACTAAAACCAATCTCAAAGGAGAAACTCTTCCTCACTCTTAACGAGCTGCTGGAGCAAGTAGGGGTAGAAAGAGATGAGGATGCCATTATTGTAAAGAGCAGCGAAGGTATTCAGAAAATATTGATTTCCAATTTGGTCTTCTCCGAGGTCATTGGTAGAAATGTGCTCTATCACCTGCGCTCCGGCAAGGTCATCGAATGTACGGAGCCTTTTTCAACTGTCTGCGACAATCTTATGAAATACGGGTGTTTTATCAAGCCTCACCGCTCCTTTCTTGTGAACATGCAGTATGTGGACACCATCACAAACCACCAGATAATATTACAGACTCTTTCCTCTGTTCCTATTGCCCAGGGGAAGGCGAAAGAAATCAAACAGCAGTATCTGGCCTATCAGATGGAGAGGGAATAATCAAATGGGGGAAGGTGCTTTAAATATGGCTTTAACAGTAATAGGGCTCTTGAGATTCGGAGTTTCTCTGATCTTTGGCCTAGTGGTATCAGTTCTCTTTTTGGGAGTAGGAAACACAAGGAAAAACAAGCTTGTTACAGCCTTACTCTGTGTAATTTTTCTTCTCGTTCAGACCGCGAGCTGGTGGCTCTTGGGCCTGGATTTAACATCAAAGCTGTACCCGTTGATTATTCACCTGCCGCTGATCATAATATTCTCCTTGTACTATAAACGTCCCTGGCTCATATCCGCTATAAGCGTGCTTTCGGGCTATCTTTGCTGCCAGGCACCGCGCTGGGTCGGTTTCCTTGCCGGCGCTGCCTTTGGTAACAAACTTGCGGATCATGTTTTTTATATTGTAGCCGTCTTTCTCTCCTATTATTTCTTGAAAAGATATGTAGCTGCCTCAGTCCAGCAGTTGATGGAGAAATCCAATAAGTCCTGTCTGTTTTTAGGCGGAGTGCCACTCTTCTACTATATATTTGATTACGTTACCACCATATACACGGATATGCTTTACAGCGGCGCAGAATGGGCTGTGCAGTTCATGCCCTCAACAATATCCGTCTTTTATTTTGTGTTTGTTATCCTTTACTACACTGAGACGCAAAAGCAAGCAGCCCTCCAAAGAGAACGGGATATGCTGGATGCGCAATTTCGGCTGGCCAAGACAGAGTTTGCTTCACTACGACAGATGCAGCAGAATGCCGCGTCCTATCGGCACGATATGCGCCACCATATTGCCCTTTTGCAGGGACTGGCCTCCAAGGAACACATCGCCGAAATCAAAGAATATCTGCAGACTGCCCAGGCCGATATGGATGCAATCACACCTATGCGCTTTTGTGAAAACGAGACCGTCAACCTGATTTTGTCCACCTACGACTCTAAAGCAAAACACGCACAAATCCAGCTGACGATAGATGCGAAGCTGCCTGACTCCCTGCACTTTAGTGATACTGAGTTGTGTTCGCTTTTGTCAAACGCTTTGGAGAACGCTATCCATGCCTGTGAAAAGATAGCGGACATCAATAAACGCATCATCCGCCTGCAAATGTACTCCAAGAATAATAAGCTGTGCATAGACCTTCGCAACAGCTACCAGACAGAGCCGACATTTCATCAGGGGCTTCCGATATCCAATGAGCAGGGACATGGCTTTGGCACAAAGAGCATGGTACATATCGTGGAGAGGCATGGCGGTGTTTTCCAGTTCTCGCTCAAGGATGGCTGGTTTATATTTCAGGCTACTGCATAGTAGCCCCTGTTTCTATTGATTCATCTTGTCGAGCTTTTTCGCTATACTCAATAGTTGGTGTCCGGCAGCAATCGTTAAATCATTCCAGGTCCTTCAGCCACATCTGAGCCGAGGCATCGCTGGGCATACGCCAGTCTCCCCTTGGAGAAAGACTGATTGAGCCAACCTTGGGGCCATCCGGTAAGCAGGAGCGTTTGAATTGCTGAGAAAAAAATCGTCTATAGAACAGCTTTAGCCATTTAGAGATTTCCTCCGGCTCACATTTTCCGTCAAATGCCTGCTTTGCTAGAAAGAGCACTTTCTTAGGCTCCGCACCGTACCTCAAGATATGGTAAAGGAAAAAATCATGCAGCTCATATGGGCCAATAATATCCTCTGTCCTTTGCTGTATTCCGCCATTATTGTCAGGCGGCAGTAGCTCAGGCGTAATCGGGGTTTCTGCGATTTGCAGTAAAACCTCTGATGCTGCCCGGTCAGACAAGTTGCTTGCAGCCCAGCCTACAAGATGTATTACAAGTGTCTTAGGAATGCTGCAGTTAACTGAATACATTGACATGTGGTCTGCATTATAAGTGCACCATCCCAAAGCCAGCTCTGAAAGATCTCCTGTACCTATTACAAGACCTCCCTGCTTGTTGGCAATATCCATTAAAATCTGCGTGCGCTCTCTTGCCTGCACGTTCTCGTAGGTAACATCATGATTATTCGGATCATGTCCAATATCCGCAAAATGCTGGAGACATGCCTGCTTTATGTCGATTTCACGAAGCAGGACTTCATAGGCTTTAATGAGCTCTATTGCATGCTCGTAAGTAGCATCTGTTGTGCCGAAGCCGGGCATGGTAACCGCTGTTATGTTTTCTCTGGGAATCCCAAGCATATCGAAGGTCCTTGCTGTGACAATCAATGCCAGCGTAGAGTCCAGTCCTCCCGAAACGCCCAGCACAGCATTCCTTATGCCGGTATGTACCAATCTTTTGGCCAGGCCCGCCATCTGTATGTCGAATATCTCCTTGCAGCGATTGTCCCTGATTGTCTCATCTGAAGGCACAAAGGGATGGGGGTCAATGGCTCTAATCAGCTTTGCATGGGCTATTGAACCCTTCACCTTCACCTTTTCTTTTTCGGACTTATCAAGGCCAATAGGACAAAGCTTGAATGGCACCTTTCTAAAGCTCCTCACGGGGATGTTTTCCTTAAAGCTGCTATTCTTAATCCTGTCATTCCGAAGCCTCTGTACGTCTATCTCACTAACGGTCAAATGCCCTTTCCTCAAAAACCTTTCAGACTCCTTAAGCATCTCGCCGTTCTCGGCAATCATTGCGTGCCCGCCGAATACAAGGTCAGTCGTAGACTCATCGACGCCCGACGATGTATAGATGTAGCCCGCGGAGCACTTGCCGGACTGTAGCCTTACCAGCTCTCGCCTGTACTCGGACTTAGCAATTATCTCATTGCTGGCAGAAAGATTAAATAGCAGCACTGCACCGGCCATGGCCTGATATGAGCTTGGAGGAACCGGAGCCCATAGGTCTTCGCAAATCTCAACTCCAAAGCATACCGATTCTGGCCCAGCCGATTCAAACAAGAGGTCGATGCCAAAGGGGATATCTTTGTCAAAATTTATGTCTCTATTCAAAAAATTTATCGAGTCAAAGAGCCTAACCGCCTGATCAACTGCTTGAGTTCCCGATGCAAACCAGCGCTCCTCGTTAAGCTCTCTGTACCCGGGAATATTTATCTTAGGAACGATGCCCAGAATCTTGCCCATTTGCAGTACTGCAGCGCAATTGAAAAGCTGATCATCCACATGCACAGGCAGGCCGACAATAGCAGTTATATCCAAGGCCTTTGTGCTCTCCGCTACCCTTATCAGCTCCTCCAAAGACCTTCTCAGAAGTAAATCCTGCTGTAGCAAATCGCCGCAGGTATAACCCGTCAATGACAGCTCGGGAAAGACTACAATCTGGGAAGAGGCCTCATCCGCCTCCTTTATCAGCCCTATAATCCTGTCCGCATTATGGCTGCAGTCAGCCACCTTCAATTCCGGCACTGCCGCGGCAACTCTCACAAATCCATAATCCATCATCCACCGCTTCCTCTCAGCTTTGTTCCAGGGGACATTCTCTAAGGGGACATTTCTTGTTATTGCATCTGTAGGAGTGTCCCCCGTACATTTAGAGGACCTTTCTTGTTATGGTATTTGAAGAAGTGTCCCCCGTACATTTAGGGGACATTTCGTGTTATGGTATTTGAAGAAGTGTCCCCTTACATTATATCACTTTTTCAGGCTACTGATGCGCTCCAACAACTTTTCATACATTTCGGTAAACTTAACCTTCTTAGCCCGCTCCTCCTCGACTACGTTTGCGGGGGCCTTAGCCACAAATCCGGCATTATTCAGCTTACCCTCCACCCTTTCGAGCTCCTTCTCCAGGTTAGCCTTTTCCTTCTCAAGCCTCTCAATTTCCTTCTCTATGTCTACCAGGTCCTCAAGAGGTATATAAATTTGCGCACCTGCAATCACTGCTGCCACCGCATCGGCAGGTATGCCGGCTTTATCCTGCTGTACAGCTATCTGCGAAGCTCCCGCCAGACGCTCAAACAGCCTTTCGCCCTTACTTAAAACCTGACCATTAGCAAGCCCGGTCACAAAAATCAGCTTATTCTTCCTGGATGCCGGTACATTCATCTCCGCCTTAAGGTTCCTGACCGCCTTAATGGCATCCATTATCAGCTGCATTTCCTCTTGCGCCTCAGGAAAATACAGCTTCTCATCATACTGAGGCCATGCTGAAATCATTATGCTTTCGTCGTCATTAATCAAATGCTTGTAGATCTCCGACGTGATAAAGGGCATATAAGGATGCAGCAGCTTCATTGCATTACCAAGCACATAGTTCAAAGTCCACTGCGCTTCCAGTCTGGTGCTATCCTCCGTGTCAAAGAGCCTTGGCTTGACTAGCTCTATATACCAGTCGCAGAATTCATCCCATATGAATTCATATATTTTCTGCAGGGCAATACCCAGCTCGTAGTTCTCCAGATTCTCAGTCACTTCAGCAATTACGCTGTTAAGCCTGCTTAGAATCCACTTGTCCGGAGCAGTTAATTTTGACTTATCAACACCGCCAAAATCAACATTTTCATCAAAATTCATTAAAACAAAGCGGGTTGCGTTCCAAATCTTATTGGCAAAGTTTCTGCTGGACTCTATCTTTTCGGCTGAAAAGCGCTGATCATGTCCCGGAGAGCTGCCGATGGTAAGCGCAAAACGCAGTGCATCGGTTCCATACTCCGATATAACCTCCAATGGGTCAATGCCGTTGCCAAGAGACTTGCTCATCTTTCTGCCCTGAGCATCTCTGACCATGCCATGTATGAAGACATGGGAAAAGGGCTCCTTCCCCGTTTGCTCAAGCCCCGAGAAAATCATCCTTGCCACCCAGAAGAATATGATGTCATAGCCGGTAACCAACACACTGGTAGGGTAAAAATACTCAAGATCCTTTGTTTTGTCCGGCCAGCCCAAGGTAGAAAAAGGCCAAAGAGCTGAGCTAAACCATGTGTCAAGCGTATCGGGGTCTTGTTCAAGCTTAGTGCTGGCGCACTTGGAACAAGACTCAGGGCGATCCTTATCAACCATAGTGTTTCCGCATTCCAGGCAATAATAAGCCGGTATGCGGTGGCCCCACCACAGCTGCCTTGATATGCACCAGTCCTGAATGTTCTCCATCCAGTTGAAATATATCTTGGAGAACCTCTCCGGTACAAACTTAACAGTGCCATTTCTAACAACATCTATTGCAGGCTCCGCTAGAGGCTTCATCTTTACGAACCACTGTCTTGACATGATTGGTTCGATAACCGTATCACATCTATAGCAGGCGCCAACATTGTGCTTGTGAGCCTCTATCTTTACCAGCAGGCCCAGTGCCTCCAAATCCTTAACAATCTGCTTCCTTGCCTCATACCTGTCCATGCCGGCATACTTGCCTGCCGCCTCATTCATTTTCGCCTCATCGTCCATGACCCTTATCTGTTCCAGATTGTGCCTCAAACCTACCTCAAAGTCATTTGGATCGTGGGCAGGAGTGATTTTTACCGCACCGGTACCAAATTCCTTATCCACATAGGAGTCGGCTATAATTGGAATTTCTCTGTTCATCAGAGGCAATATGGCTGTTTTTCCGATTAGCCCGGCGTACCTTTCGTCCTCAGGATTAACTGCCACAGCAGTATCGCCCAGCATGGTCTCCGGCCTTGTGGTTGCAACGATTATAAACTGGTCACTATCCTTTATCGGATATTTCATATGCCAGAAGCTGCCATCCTTCTCCTCATACTCAACCTCAGCGTCCGAGATGGATGTCTGACACTTGGGACACCAGTTGATAATGCGGTCTCCTCTGTATATAAGTCCTTTGTTGTAGAGGTTTATGAAGACCTCAACTACAGCCCTGGAAAGGCCCTCGTCCATGGTGAATCTTTCCCTTTCCCAGTCGCAGGAGCTGCCTAGCTTTTTAAGCTGCTCAACAATCCTTCCCCCGTAGACTCTCTTCCATTCCCAGGCCCTTTCAAGGAATTTCTCTCTGCCAATCTGCTCCTTGGTAATGCCCTCCTGAGCCATGGCTTCAACTATTTTCGCCTCAGTTGCTATGCTGGCATGGTCGGTGCCGGGCAGCCACAATGTGCAATAGCCCTGCATCCTTCTCCAACGTATCAGCGTGTCCTGCATTGTATTGTCGAGAGCATGCCCCATATGAAGCTGGCCTGTAATATTCGGCGGCGGAATCACTATTGTGAAAGGCTTTTTGCTTTCATCCGGCTCGGCATGAAAGTAGCCCCTGTCCATCCATTCCTTGTATAACCGATCCTCTACCTGCTGCGGATCGTAGGTCTTCGCTAAGTTCTTTGTCTCTTCCATCTTGTATTCCTCCTATAGTTCATTCTCTATTACATGAAAATCCTTCAAAAGCATTATTTATATATACAAAAAAACCCTCGTCCAAATAATTTCTTGGACGAAGGCTATTCTCCGCGGTACCACCAAAATTCCCCATCGGGCTTCCTGCCATTGGGGCGGCTTATAGAAATAACGGCTCCTACCGCTGCAGTTTGTAAGGAAAAACTCCATAATCCTCTGCAGAACTCCCGGGCGACCTTCAACACCATATTCCCAAAAGGTCTCTCAGCCAGTGAACCTTTCTCTCTTTAGGGCATGTATCGTTTACTCCTCCCGATCATGGTCAAATACCGTATTTAGTTACATATGATATTATACGAAATGAAAAAATGTGTCAAGGGAAAAGTCGCGTCTTTATTTTCATTATTTTTATTGTGTGGGGCTCCATATTTCTGTATAATTTACTTGCTTGATGCGAAAGGTAAAAAAATAATGAATTTGCTTGGAGTGAATTGAATGAATAAATTGAACGGTGGAGTCACGGCTCCGGAGGGCTTCTTTGCTACCGGTATAGCCTGCGGAATAAAGGGGAATGGGAAGAAGGATCTGGCAATTATCTGTTCGGAGGACCGCGCCGCTGCCGCAGGGGTTTTCACGACTAATAGGGTGAAGGGACATTCCTTGCAGCTTACGATGGAGCACATTAAAAGCGGCTATGCAAATGCGATTGTAATTAACAGCGGCTGTGCTAACGCATGCTTGGGCAAAAAGGGCTATGCCGATGCCCTGGAAATTGCAGCAATTACCGCAGGCCTTCTGGAATGTGAGCCCAATGATATTTTAGTAGGATCCACAGGCGTTATAGGCAAGCCGCTGAATATGGAACTGATTCGCCCCGGGCTGGAGGCTCTTGTGTCCGGAATGGAGCCCGAAGGAGGCCATGATGCGCAGGAAGCCATTATGACTACCGATACGATTTTCAAGGAAATTGCGGTAGAGGTTGAACTGACAGACAGCAGCATAGTAATAGGTGGTATGGCAAAGGGGTCCGGCATGATTCATCCAAATATGGCAACAATGATCGGAGTGCTTACAACCGATGCCAACATATCCAGGAGGCTGCTGGATAAGGCCTTAAAAGAGGTCGTAGAAAAAACCTTCAACAGAATTACCGTCGACGGTGACACCAGCGTATGTGACATGGTGCTGATACTAGCTAACGGCATGGCAGACAATGCAGGCATTATTGATGAAGACGATGATTACCTAGCCTTCAAAAAGGGTCTTGAGGAAGTCTGCAATTATCTAAGTAGGCGCATTGCAAGAGATGGCGAAGGTGCAACAAAGCTCATCGAGGTAGTGGTTGAAAACGCCGCCAGCCCCGAGGATGCTCACAAGGCTGCCTCTACAATCGCAACATCTCCTCTGGTCAAAACAGCAGTTTTTGGAGAGGATGCCAATTGGGGCAGAATTATTACTGCAGTTGGCTATTCCGGTGTTGAGTTTGATCCCGACTATACCGATATATATATAGGGGATATTTTAGTCTGTAAAAACGGGTGTGCAGTAGATTTCGATGAAGGAGCCGCCAAGGAGGCCCTGAAAAAGGACGAGGTCAAGCTACTTGCCAACATAAATAAGGGCGTTTATTCGGATCGAGTATTGACCTGTGATTTTTCCTTGGAATATGTTAAAATTAATTCAAGCTATCGTTCATAGTAACCGTTTGCAGATGTACTATATTATTAACAAGGAGGGGTCAGTATGAGCACAAAGCAATATGTCGTATTTTCTATCGATGGAGAGGAATTTGGCCTAAGCATTGAAAATATCAGCAGCATAGAGAAAATGCTCGAAATTTTCAAAATACCAAATGCACCTGACTATATTGAAGGTCTGGCAAATCTGAGAAGCAAGGTACACACGGTATTCAATCTCAGAAAGCGCTTCAATCTGCCCAGTATTGAATTTGATGACGACACAAAGATTATTATTGTCAATACCTCTTCAGCGGAAATCGGTATTATCGTTGATGAAGTGCATGAAATAGTCAAGGTAGACGAGGATCAATTCTCTCCAATGCCAAGTTCATTATCCAATTTGAAGGATAGATTCTTAAGTGGAACCGCCAAAGTTGATGATCGGCTTATCATGATACTCGACTCCGAGAAGGTTTTATCCGATAAGGATGCAGAAGATTTTGTGAAAGCCGAATGAAGTAGGATTACAAGCGTGTCCCAATTATGTGAAGAAATCTGATGAATGAAGGTTCAAAATCCATCAGTCTATAATAATCCGTATCGAAGGTATGGGCGGCAACAAGTATGCCGTCCCTTCCCGACGGGTTACCCGTATCAACAATGACCGGAGAATGATCAAAGCGTTTACTGTCGGAGAAGGAGACCTGTGCAATGTCACCAGGCTCTGCGTGCTCTGCGTCCGTGACCTGTGCAAATGGTCCCGGCCCATTATTATTGATTAAGAAGTCATACAAATAGTTAACACCGGTCCAGGATGCCGTTCTGTTATAGGAGCTTGTGTAGTACCAGCCATATACAGGTGTATAATTCATGATGCCGCAACCGGCAAAGATACACTGTGAGGCAAAGTTTGTGCAATCTCCTCCAATATTCTCAAAGTCCAAGTAGGCGGGATTTCTTGCATAAGCCCATTTATGTGCATATTCCACAGCCTTTCGCCTTTCATATGATCGTATTGACAGGTGTCTCATGATCATTCCTCTCAACTAGCGCATTTTGCGATGTATCAAGTCCTAAACTTCGCAGCCCAATATATTGCGGGTATGTCTGTAAGCTCATCACTATATACTATGCTGCTAGACTGAGAA
>Ga0123335_1005363_pt1 | contig 15713 bp, 9 predicted proteins | sample BiotimSIPDNA_2_FD_89707 | JGI IMG/M metagenome (GOLD analysis project Ga0123335, IMG submission 89707) | Anaerobic biogas reactor microbial communites from Washington, USA - Biogas_R2 time_0 SIP DNA | ecosystem: Engineered > Bioreactor > Anaerobic > Unclassified | place: Washington, USA...
AAGATCGATCCCTACGCGCGCAACGTGACGAGTTCGGTCGGCAATGCGATCGTTATGGTGGCGGCCAAAGGGTTCCGTCCGTTCACACCACCGATGCCGAGTGAAATGGTGATCTACGAACTGCACATCGGCACCTTCGGAAAGCACGGGCAATCCGGTCCGGGCAACCTGGAGGGCGCTCTGGAGCGGCTGGACCACCTCAAGGAGCTCGGCGTCAACGCCATCGAGGTCATGCCGTTGAGCGAGTTTCCCGGCGGCTACTCCTGGGGCTACAACCCATCGCATATCTTCGCCGTCGAGAGCGACTACGGCACCCCGGCGTCCTTTCGCGACTTCGTCGCCAGGGCCCACGAATTGGGGATCGCCGTGATCGTCGACGTAGTCTACAACCATCTCGGTCCCGATGATCTGTGCCTGTGGCAGTTCGACGGCTGGAGTGAGAACGACGGAGGCGGCATCTACTTCTACAACGACGAGCGGGCCGAGACGCCCTGGGGTCACACGCGTCCGGATTTCGGCCGGGGCGACGTTCGCGAGTACCTTCGCGACAACGCTCTGATGTGGATTCGGGACTATGGCGTCGATGGTCTGCGTTTCGATGCGACCAACTACATCCGTAACGTGCGCGGCCACCGGGGCCCGGAGGGTGACCTTCCCGACGGCTGGTCGCTGATGCAGTGGATCAATCAGGAGATCCACAAGGTCCGGCCTGACGCCCTGACCATTGCCGAAGACATGCAGGACGATGCCGCACTCGTCGCGGCCCACCAGGACGGCGGTGCGGGATTCAACACGCAGTGGGATGGGCGATTCGTGCACGAGGTTCGTCAGGCTCTTCTCGCCGCCGACGATGCGGCGCGAAATCTCCACGCGGTGCGTGACGCGATCGTGCACCGCTTCGGCCACGATGCATTCGCACGCGTGATCTACACCGAATCGCATGATGAGGTGGCCAACGGCAAGGCCCGCATTCCGGAAGAGCTGGCGCCTGACCACGCCGCAACATGGATCGCCAAGAAGCGGTCGACGCTGGGCGCGGCCCTGGTGTTCACGGCGCCGGGTATTCCGATGATCTTCCAGGGGCAGGAGTTCCTCGAAGACGACTGGTTTCGCGACGACGATCCGATCGACTGGTCGAAGAAGGAGCGGTTTGCCGGCATCTTTCGCTTATACAAGGACCTGATTCGCCTGCGTTTGAACCGGACCGGCCACACCCGAGGGCTGTGCGGCCAGAACGCCGATGTCTTCCATGTCAATCAGGATCAGAAGGTCCTTGCCTATCACCGATGGGACCGGGGCGGGCCGGGCGACAGTGTGGTGGTTGCGGCGAACTTCTCTGCCGAGCCCCGGCACGATTATCGGATCGGTCTGCCCGCCGCAGGCCACTGGTCGGTCCGGTTCAACAGCGACGGCAAGGCGTACGATCAGGAATTCGGCGACATGGGCAGCCCGGCCGTGACGGCCGAGCCACAGGGATATGACGGCCAGCCGGCGTCAGGGACCATCGCCCTGGCGGCGTACAGCGCGATCCTTCTTTCCCAATGATGCCATGCTCGCGCTACACGTGGGGCAGGGCGATGTCATCCTGGTGCTGGTACTTGCCGCAGCGGTCGGCGTAGGAGACCTCGCAGGGCGTCTCGGACTCGAAGAACAGGACCTGCGCGAGCCCCTCGTCGGCGTAGACCTTGGCCGGCAGGGGCGTGGTGTTGGAGATCTCCAGCACGGCCCGGCCCTGCCAGCCCGGCTCGAAGGGCGTGACGTTGACGATGATCCCGCAGCGGGCGTAGGTGGACTTGCCCACGCAGAGTGTCAGCACGTTCTTCGGAATGCGGAACGTCTCGACGCTCAGGGCCAGCGCGAAGCTGTTGGGTGGGATCAGGCAGACATCGCTCTCGACTTCGACCAGTCCCCTGGGGTCGAACGCCTTGGGATCGACGACCGATCCGTAGACGTTGGTGAAGATACGAAAGTGCCGTGACACGCGGATGTCGTAGCCGAAGGAGGACAGGCCATAGGAGACGACGGAACGGCCTTCTCGCTGGCGCACCTGCTTGTCGACGAACGGCTCGATCATCTTCTGCTCGACCGCCATCTTCCTGATCCACACGTCCGGGCGAATGCTCATTGGTTTGCTCCTGTTCTCATCGTTGCGGCGATCACGCCAATTCCTCTCGCATCTTCCGGGCGGCGAGGACCATGTTCTTCAGAGACGCCTCGACCTCCGGCCACTGTCGCGTCTTGAGGCCGCAGTCGGGATTGACCCACAACTGACCGACGCGGAGCGTCTCGGCCATCCGTCGGACCAAGTCTACCATTTCTTCCGTCGAGGGCACTCTCGGACTGTGGATATCATACACGCCCGGACCGATGTCGTTAGGGTATTTGTAGTCGACGAAGGCGTCGAGCAGTTCGACGTCCGAGCGGGACGCCTCGATCGAGATCACATCGGCGTCGAGACCGGCAATGGCCTCAATGATCTCGTTGAAGTCGCTATAGCACATGTGCGTGTGGATCTGGGTGCGGTCCTCGACGCCGCAGGTGGCCAGGCGAAAGGCCTGGACTGCCCATCGCAGGTATTCGGGCCGCTGAGACTCTCGCAGGGGCAGTCCTTCGCGGATGGCGGGCTCGTCGATCTGGATAATGCCGATGCCGGCCGCTTCCAGGTCGGCCGCTTCGTCACGAATGCACAGGGCGATCTGGTACGCGGTGTCCTTGCGGGGCTGGTCCTCACGAACGAAGGACCATTGCAGGATGGTGATCGGGCCGGTCAGCATCCCCTTGACGGGCTTGTCCGTCAGCGATTGGGCATAGGTGCTCCACTCGACGGTCATTGGCCTGGGCCGGCGTACGTCGCCGTAGATGATCGGGGGCTTGACGCAGCGCGAGCCATAGCTCTGCACCCAGCCGTTCTGTGTGAAGGCGACGCCTTCGAGCAATTGACCGAAGTACTCGACCATGTCGTTTCGCTCCGGTTCGCCGTGGACCAGAACGTCCAGCCCGATGTCTTCCTGGAAGCGAATCACCGCCTCGATCTCGCGTTGCATGGCCCGTCGGTAATCCGCTTCGCCCAGCACTCCGGCTTTGAAGTCGGCCCGGGCCTTGCGAATCTCGCGGGTCTGCGGGAACGATCCGATCGTCGTTGTGGGCAGCGCGGGCAGGGAGAAGCGAGTCTGCTGCATCTGCTTGCGTTCGGCGAAGGGGCTGCGTCTTGCGAACATCTCGTCCGAAAGCCCGGCGAGGCGTTTGCGAACGGCCGGGTTGCGGACCTGGACAGAGCTGTCGCGGCGGGCGAAGATGTCGCGACTGGCCTGCAATTGTGCTTCGATGGCGCCGGCCCCTTCGTTGACGCCCCGGGTCAGTACGCTGATTTCTTCGAGCTTCTGCGCGGCGAAGGCCATTCGCTCGTGCAGTTCGGGGGATAGTGCCCGTTCGTTGGCCAGATCGACGGGACAGTGAAGCAGCGAGCACGACGGCGCGACCATGATCCGGTCGGGTCCGAGCTTCGCGACGGCCTGTCGGACCAGATCGAAGGCGCCCGTAAGGTCGGTCCGCCAGATATTCCGCCCATCGACGACGCCCAGGCTCAGCATGCGGCCTTCGCCCAGCAGGGCGACGGCCCGCTCCAGTTGGTCGGGGCCGCGAACCAGGTCGAGGCCGATTGCATCGAACGGCAGCGCCATGGTCCAGTCGAGATTGTCGCCGAGGCCGCCGAAGTATGTCATCAGGCACAGCTTCAGGGAGTCTCTTGCCTCGGCGATGCGTTCATAGGCCCGGCGGAAGGCCGCGGGGGCCCGGTCGTCAAGGTCGAGGACCAGCACGGGCTCATCGACCTGAATCCATTCGGCGCCCGCCGATTCGAGCCGGCCGATGACCTCGACGTAGACCGAGAGCGCCTGGTCGAGCAGATCGAGCGGGTCGATGTCAGGACTCTTGGCCTTGCCCAGGAGCAGATAGGAGACCGGGCCGAGCAGCACCGGCCGCGTGAGGATGCCCTGATCCTTGGCTTCGAGGAACTCATCGACGATCTTCGTGGACGCCAGCCGCAGTTTCATGCCGGCCTCGAACTCCGGCACGATGTAGTGGTAGTTCGTATCGAACCACTTGGTCATCTCCATCGCGTGGGCCTTCTCGGCGCCTCGGGCCATGGCGAAATACGTGTCCACATCGACGAGCGGGCCCCGGAAGGCGAATCGCGATGGGACCGCACCGAGCATGCAAGTCGTGTCGAGCACCTGATCGTAGAGCGAAAAATCGTTCGAGGGAATATGCTCGATGCCGGCATCCTTCTGGAGCCGCCAGTGATCGAGCCGAAGCCGCTTGGCCGTTGCTTCGACCACCTGGCGGTCGGTCCGCCCGGCCCAGTAGTCCTCCACGGCTTTCTTCAGTTCTCGATGGGCGCCAATGCGGGGAAATCCAAGGTTGGCACTGATTGCCATGTTCTACTCTCCTGAAAACCAGTCAAGATGATGAGGGATGTCGTCTGTCTTGTCATGCGGGAGTTGCGTTGCCGAGCGAAGCGACGTGTCGATCGCGTTGTCGGCAACAAACGTCTGCAAGGTATATCGCGCCCGGGCGGGCAGGTAGGATCGAATCTCGTCAATGTCACGTTCCGACAGCAGCGAGGGAACGAACGTCGTGCGGAACTCGCACGGCGTCTCGCCTTCAGCGAGCAGGGCGATGCTCTCGCGGATGGCCTCGACGGGGGCCGTGACGCCGGTCAGTCGGTCGTATTTGCCGAATGGGGCCTTGACGTCCATCGCCACGCAGTCGAGTCGTCGGCTTCCCAGCAGATCCCGCAGAACCTCCGGGCGGCTGCCGTTCGTGTCGAGTTTGACCTTCAGTCCCATCGTTTTGACCCGGTCGATGAACGCCATGAGATCCTCTTGTATCGTCGGCTCGCCGCCGCTGAGGACCACGCCGTCAAGGAAGGCGGCGCGGGCCCGCAGGCAATCGAGCACACCGTCTTCGTCGATCTGCTCGGCGAGCGGGCGGTCACAGGCCAGCAGCGATCCGTTGTGGCAGAACGGACAGCGGAAGTTGCAGCCCTGCGCAAACACGATCGACGCCATATGGCCCGGATAGTCACTCAATGTCAATGCCTGAAAGCCACCGATTCTCATGAGGTCGCCTTGATCCGGAAATAGCGTCGCTGCTCGAATTCCGCCTGTTTGCCCTCGTTCCACTGATCGACGGGGCGCAGGTAGCCGACCACGCGGGCATATACTTCCGTTTTCCTGCCGCAGTGCGGACATTGTTGAATCCGACCGCGCAAATAGCCGTGCTCGGTGCAGATGCTGAACACCGGGGAGATCGTGAAATAGGGCAGGCGGTAGTTCGTGCAGACCTTGCGGACGAACTGCTTGACCGCCCCAGGATCGGCGACCGCCTCGCCCAGATTGATGTGCAGGCCGGTTCCCCCGGTGTACCTGGCTTGCAGGTCGTCCTGGAGTTCGAGCACCTCCCAGATGTCGTCTGTGTAGTTGACGGGCAATTGCGTCGAGTTGGAGTAGAACGGTTCGTTCCGGCTGGCCTGTGGCGATGTGTTGGCGCTGGTGATATCGGGGTACTTCTGTTGGTCGAGGCGAGCCAGACGATAGCTGGTCCCCTCGGCGGGCGTGGCTTCGAGGTTGTACAGATTGCCGGTCTCTTCCTGGAACGCCAGCAGGCGCGCCCGCATGTGGTCCAGGATTCGGGCGGAAAAGCCCCTGCCCTCGGCGGTCCCGATGTCCCTCCCCAACAGGTTTCGGGCGGCCTCGTTCATCCCGACCAGCCCGATCGTGGAGAAGTGATTGTGCCAGTACTGGTCATAGTGTTCCTTGACGCTCCTGAGGTAGAACCGCGTGTAGGGGTAGAGGTTCCTGTCGGTGAGCCGTTCGAGCAGCTTGCGCTTGATCTCCAGGCTGCTGCGGGCCAGGTCCATGAGCCGGTTGAGCCGCTCGACGAATTCCCCCTCGTCGGCGCTGATGTGACCGAGTCGGGGCATGTTGATCGTGACGACGCCGATCGAGCCGGTCAGGGGATTGGCCCCGAACAGCCCGCCGCCACGTTTCTCCAGGTGACGCAGGTCCAGACGCAGGCGGCAACACATCGATCGGGCGTCGGCCACAGACATGTCGCTGTTGATGAAGTTCGCGAAGTTGGGGAAGCCGTATTTGGCTGTAACCTGCCATAGATTATCTAACTCCGGCGCATCCCAGTCAAAATCGGAGGTGATGTTATAGGTGGAGATCGGGAACGTGAAGACCCGGTTCTTGGCGTCGCCCTGGGCCATCACGTCGAGAAAGGCCCGGTTGAACATCCGCATCTGGGGCTCGAATTCGCGGTACGTGCGGTCCATCAATTGGCCGCCGATCACCACGGGTTGGTCGGCCAGCGTCGCCGGTGGTTTCAGATCGAGCGTGATGTTGGTGAACGGCGTCTGGAAACCCACCCGCGTCGGGATGTTGACGTTGAAGACGAATTCCTGGAGGGCCTGCCGCACCTCGCGCTCGTCGAGACCGTCGTAATGGATGAATGGAGCCAGCAGGGTGTCCACATTCGAGAACGCCTGAGCGCCGGCGGCCTCGCCCTGGAGCGTATAGAAGAAGTTGACGATCTGCCCGAGGGCGGTGCGGAAATGCCGGGCTGGACTGCTCTCGGTCTTGCCCGCGACGCCCTGGAAGCCGCAGCGCAGCAGATCGTGAAGGTCCCACCCGACGCAGTAGACGCTGAGCATGCCCAGGTCGTGCAGGTGAAAATCGCCCGATGCATGCGCCTCGCGGATGTTCTGCGGATAGATCTTGTTCAGCCAGTACGTCTTGCTGATCTCGCTGGAGATGTAGTTGTTGAGCCCTTGCAGCGAGTAGGACATGTTGCTGTTCTCCTGGACCTGCCAGTCCAGTCGGTTGAGGTAGTTGTCGATCAGGTCGACGTCGGCCTTCTGCACCAGTTCGCGGATTCGCGCGTGCTGGTCGCGGTAGAGGATATAGGCCTTGGCGGTCTTCTTGAACGGGCTGGTGAGCAGGACGTCCTCGACGAGGTCCTGCAACTGCTCGACGCCCGGTTCGCTCGTCGTCAGGGTCATCTGGGCCAGGCTCAGGACACGGACGGTCAGTTGGCCGGCCGTCTCCGGCCCGAACTCGCCCGTCGCCTCCCCCGCCTTTCGAATGGCCTCCTGGATCTTCGATGCGTCGAACGGGGCCTGCCTGCCGTCTCGCTTGCGGACGGCGGCAAGCCGGCACGACAGGGAGGTGAGCGTTCTCGATGCAGTGTTGTGCGTTTCGGCGAGGTGGGACATGACAGCACTCCTTGCTGGGACGACGGCTCTACGGCGTCCTTCTTCCAAAGACCGTTGACGGCGGATCGGTGGGTGCACGCGCACCGGGCATCCGACTGCTCGGCAATTCGCTGGGGAGGATACGCAAAGACGTGCTGCCGGCCGCCGAAGCAAGGGACCTTCCCTGCCGGCGTCCGCACGAGCAATTGCCTTTCCTGCGAAAGCGAAATCGCCGTTTGTCCACACGGATCGTGTGGGTCGTTGGCAGGTCTTCGGACTTGTGGGCGTGTCAGGGTCGGCCCCTGCATTCCTACCAGCCATCGCTTCCCACCCGTCGGGGCAGTGCTCGATGATGGCGGTCGTTCCCACTTACCGCTGCGCGACAGTTCCGGATTTGCACCGGATTCCCTCTTTTCGGTGCCCCCACCTTAGGGACACACCAACAACGGGATAAGATTAGGAGTTGTCGCAGTTCGCGTCAACAACAAAGCGCCGGGAATTCCGGCGCTTGCCGGGATATGACACAAAAGCAGGGATTGGACGCGGCCTCGCGGTGGCTTAGATGGCGAGCATGGCGCCGGCGACGTCTTTGGCTTTGGCGGGGCCGACGAGAAGCTCGACGAGCTTCAGAGCGAACTCGACGGCGGTAGCCGGACCCTGGCTGGTGACGCACGGGCCGTCGACAACGACGCGTGCGCGCGACACGTACTTGGGGTCCAACTGATTCTGCATCGCCGGATAGCACGTTGCTTGGACACCCTCCAGCAGGCCGTGATGGTGCAGGACGACGGCCGGGGAGGCGCAGATGGTGGCGTAGAGCCGGCCGGCATCCTTCTGCTCTTTGAGCATGGCGATCAGCGGGCCGCAATCGCGCAGGTGCTCGGCGCCGGGCATGCCGCCGGGCAGGGCAATGCAATCGTACACCCGGCCGGTGCAATCGGCGATCGAAGCGTCGGCGACGATCTTCATGCCCCGGCTGGCCGTGACCTGCAGGGCGCCGACCGAGGCGACGGTGACCTCGACGCCCGCGCGCCGCAGCGTGTCGATGATGCAGGCGGCCTCGATCTCTTCGATACCGTCGGCAATCGGAACCAAAGCTGTTTTAGCCATGTTTGCCTCCGGACAAGAAAATCAAATATCAAGAAGCAAAAATCAAGATGGCAAATCAAAATCCAAAGATGCTATCCGCCTAAGGCGGATTCCGCATGTTTGATCTTTGCATTTTGATCTCTGAGGTTACTTCATCTTTGCGATGATGGCATCCGCCATCTCGCGGGTTCCGACGGCGGTTGGGTCGTCGCGGTTCGGCTTCATGTCGTACGTGACATCCTTGCCCTCGGCGATGACCGCCGCGACGGCGTTCTCCAGCGTTTCGGCCTCGGCGGTCTTGCCGAGATGACGCAGCATCAGGACGCCGCTGAGGATCAGGGCCGTCGGGTTGACTTTGTTCTGGCCTTTGTATTTCGGCGCGCTGCCGTGGGTGGCCTCGAAGATGGCGGCTTTGGCGCCGATATTGGCGCCGGGCGCCACGCCCAACCCGCCGACCAGACCCGCGCACAGGTCGCTGAGGATGTCGCCGTAGAGATTGGGCAACACGATCACGTCGTACAGCTCGGGCTTCTGGATCAACTGCATGCACATGTTGTCCACGATGCGGTCTTCGAACTCGATGTCGGGGAAGTCCTTGGCGACCTGGCGGCTGACGTCGAGCCAGAGCCCGTCGGAGAACTTCATGATGTTGGCCTTATGGACGCTGGTGACCTTCTTGCGGCCCATCTTCCTGGCATACTCGAACGCGAAGCGGACGATGCGATCGGTGCCGGCCACGGAGATCGGTTTGATGCTGATGCCCGAATCCGGGCGGATCTGCCGCTTGCTGTGCTTGTTGAGCCACTCGATCAGTTCGAGCGTCTCGTTCTTGCTCTTCTCGAACTCGATCCCGGCGTAAAGATCTTCCGTGTTCTCTCGCACGAGCACCAGATCGATGTCCGAATACCGGCTCCGCACGCCTTCGTAGCTCTTGCACGGCCGCAGGCAGGCGTACAGATCGAATGCCTGACGCAGGTGCACGTTGATGCTGCGAAAGCCGGTGCCGACCGGTGTCGTGATCGGGGCCTTCAGGGCGATGCCGTTGTGCGCGATCGACTTGACTGTCGCTTCGGGCAGGGGGGTGCCCTCGCGTTCCATGACGTCCACGCCCGCCTCTGCGAGGTCCCACGTGATGTCCGCGCCGGTGGCGTCGATGCATCGACGCGTCGCCTCGGCGATCTCCGGGCCGATCCCGTCCCCGAGTACCAGTGTCACATTCGTCATGCCTAAACACTCCTAATGGCCGTGAAAACCGGTATCCTACAGGCGAATCCGAGCCCGGTCAACCGTCCGTCCTGATCGGATTCCCCTTTGAGGAAACCCGATCGCAGGTTAGAATGGAGGACGGCCGATGGAGCTTTTCCGACGGCGACGTACATCACGCATTGACAGGAGTGGAGTCATGGTACGCCAAACCCTGTTCGTCCTTTTGATGGTGTTCTGCATTGCGACTGCGGCCGAGGCCAGGCTCGTCGCCTGTGTCGGCGACAGCATCACATACGGATCGGGCATCTCCGACCGGTTGCGGGACGGCTACCCCGCCCAGTTGGAGCGGATGCTCAAGGAGTTCGATCCGGCCTGGGAGGTCGAGAATTTCGGCGTCAGCGGGGCGACGCTGCTGAGCAAGGGCGACAAGCCTTACATCCGCGAGAGCGCCTATCAGAGTGCGCGGGCGAGCAACCCGGACATCGTCATCATCAAGCTGGGCACCAACGACTCGAAGCCCCAGAACTGGGCCTACGCGAACGAGTATGTTTCGGATTACATCGCGATGATCGAGGCGTTTCGGGCCCTGCCGAGCGGGCCGGTGGTGTGGATCTGCAAGCCCGTACCGGCCTTCTACGTGAACTTCACGATTCGGCCTCAGGTGATCCACGATGAGATTCTGCCGATGATCGACGAGATTTCAGCTCAGACAGGCGCGCCCGTGATCGACCTTTACACGGCCCTGGAGGACCACGGCAACCTGTTTCCCGACGGGATTCACCCGAACGCCGAAGGGGCCGGACTCATGGCCGAGGCCATTGTCCCGTATCTTACCGGCGTCCGCCGAGCCCCCGATTTCAACCGCGACGGTGTGGTGAATCTGCTGGACTTCGCCCATCTGGCGTGGCAGTGGATGGCCTTGGAGCCGGCATTGGACATCGCCCCGGCGCCTGACGGGGACGGCGCGATCGACTGGCTCGATCTGGCGGGTGTGGGGATGTACTGGTTGAAGTATCCGAACCTTGTGGCCCACTTGCCACTGGACGAGGCAGAAGGCGATCTTGCAGCGGATGTGCTTGGGCGCTTCGACGGGACCCTGCACGGTGGGCCTCTGTGGCGGCCCGGTGGCGGCGCGATCGGCGGGGCCCTGGAGTTGGACGGGATCGACGATTTCGTCAGCACGCGAACGATCGTGCGCCCGACCGATGGGCCGTTCACGGTGTTCGTCTGGGTCAAGGGGGGCCGACCGGGGCAGGTGATCCTCTCGCAGGCGGACGCCTCCGGCGCCGGCGTGGCGTGGATTGCCACCGATGCTGCGACCGGGGTGATCCTGACCTATTTGACCGATGGGGGGCGTATAACCGTCCCGCTGGTATCGGAGCAGGTCGTTACCGATGGCCGGTGGCATCGGGTTCGGCTTGTCTGGACCGGCCAGCGGCGGCATCTCTACGTCGACGGCCGGGAAGTTGCCGCCGACGCACGCGACCTCGGCAGTCTCAGGCCTTCGAGTGCGGGCTTTCTCCTGGGAGCGGGCGAGGGACTTGCCCCCGGGACGTTCTGGTCGGGAATGGTTGACGACGTACGGTTCTACGACCGCGCGGTGCAGCCGTAGAGTGGCCTACACCGACCGGGCGGCGATCCAGGCGCCGGCGATGTACGTCCCGATCATACTGCCCAGATTGGCCAGCGCCACGACCAGCAGGATGCGCGTGACCGGATTGGTCCAGAAGCCGCGCACGCTGCCAATGGCGTCGGGCAGGTCTTCCAGGTCGCTGACCCGGGGCCTCTTGACCAGGGCCTGTACGATGCCTGCCACCCATCCGGCGGCAACGAGCGGATTCAGACTGGTCAGCGGGGCCGCCAGGAACGCCGATAGCACCGTCAGCGGATGGGCCAGGGCCACCGCAGCGCCCAGGGCCGAGAGCACGCCGTTGACGAGGAACCAGATGGTGATGTTCTGGATCCCGTGATCGGCTCCCTTCGTGAACCCGTAGGCGATCAGGATCAGGATTGCCAGCGGAACGCCCCATTTGATGATCGTCGGCCAGATCGATTTCGTGGGTAGCTCCATCAGCTCATCGAGCGCATGGGGCTCGTGGACCTGCTGCGTGATGCCCGGGAGGTGGCCGGCCCCGACCACGGCCACAACCGTTTTGCCCGGCGCAGTGCGAATCTTCTCGGCCAGGTAGGTGTCCCGTTCGTCGATCAGCCTTCGTTTGATCTCGGGGTACTTGGCGGCGAACTCGGCCATTACGGCTTCGAGCTGATCCTGCTGCTTGAGGGTCTCGATCATGTCGCTGTCGATCTCCTCGCGCACGAGAACGCCTGTGGCCATGTGGAGGAAGAGTTTGAGCTTGTTCCAGAAGCTCAGATAGCCCCAGACGCGTTTGAGCGTGATCTCGATGTCGCGATCGGCCAGGACCAGTTTGGCGCCGGTCTGCTCGGCCAGCTCGATGCCCTTGAGCATCTCGGCTCCCGGCTGGATACCCAGTTTCTCGCCCAGACGCCGATAGAAGCTGGTCATGATCAACTGCGCCAGGAGGAAAGTGGCCTTCTTCTGCCGGATGACCTTGAAGATGTCCATCTTGGCCCAGTTGTCGGCCTGGGTCATGGCCTGGTAGCGTCCTTGGCACAGCTCGATGCAGATCGCATCGGGCTTGACCCGTTCGACCGTCGTGCGAACATCCTCCACGCTGTCCTTCGACAGGTGAGCGGTGCCGACAATGTAGATATCTCTGTCGTCGGCCTTGACATGAGCAACGCGCTGCGGCAGGGCAATATTGTCAGTTGTTTCCATCCTGGGCTTTCGATTCGGGTCCGTTTCGTGCTGTATCGACCTGGAATTATACGCGTTTGGGCCCAAACCGCCAGAGGATTCGACATACCGCTGCAACTCGGCCCCAAGATCGTGTTCGGCCAGGATGTCGCTGAAACCGATGATGGCGTTCATCGGCGTGCGGATCTCGTGGGTCATGTTGGCCAGGAAGCGGCTCTTGGCCGCATTGGCCGCCTCCGCCCGCTTCGCCATCTCGTTGGCCCGCTCCGTGGCCTCCATGAGTTCGCGGCTCATCTGCTCGGCCTGCTCTTTGGCCCGCTTCAGATGTGTCTCGGCTTCCTTGCGTGCGGTGATGTCCAGGTGCGTGCCGCACGCCCGTGTGGGATTGCCGTTCTCGGTACGCTCGATCACGCGTCCCTTGTCGAGCACCCACACCCACCGGCCCGACTTATGACGCAGCCGATACTCTACGTCATACGAGGAGATCTGACCCACCAGATGGGCGTTCAAGGCCCCGATCGCTCGTGCCTTGTCGTCGGGATGCAGCAAGTCGTGCCACGTGCCGATTTCGGAACGAAGCTCTCCGACGGCGTATCCCAGCATCTCCACCCATCGAGGGTTGAAACGGATGCCGCCGGTGACGATGTTCCAGTCCCACGTCGCCAGATCGGCGCCGGAGATCGCCAGTTCCAGCCGTTCTTCCCGCTCGCACAGGGCCCTCTCCGTGATCTTGCGCTGTGTGATATCCCTGGCCACGGCCATCGAGCCGGTGATCCTGCCGTGAGCATCGGTCAGCACACTCAGAGACAGATCGACGTCGATGATCTCTCCGGTCTTGCGGATCATCGTCGTCTCCATATGGGCATGGCCACCGCGGCGCAGGATGTCGTGAGCGTGGATCTTCTGCCATTCGTCCTTCGGATACAGAGATCTCACTTCCCGGCCGAACAGGTCCGAACGATTCATGCCGAGAAGCTCTTCGGCCACCTGGTTCCAGGAGACAAGGCGCAGAGCCTCGTCGGCCACGGTAATCGCTACGGCCGAGTTCTCAAAGACCATGCGGTAGCGGTCTTCGACTGAACGCAGCCGGCGCTCGTGCTCTTTGCGCTCGATGGCGTAGCGAATTACCCGGGTCAGGATGTCGCCGGTGATGCAGTCCTTGGTCAGGTAGTCCTGAACCCCTTTCCGCACCGCCCGGAGGGCCGTCTGCCTGTCTTCCAGTCCGGTCAGCACGACGATCGGTACTTCGTCGATCCAGGCTTCAAGGGTGCAAATGGAATCGAGTCCGCTGCTGTCCGGCAGGCCGAGATCGAGAAGCACGACGTCGGGTCTTTCGTCGTGAAGACCGGCAAGGGCCTCCGCCAGTGAGGATGCGTGTCGCGTTGCGATATTGCCGAGGGCGCAACTCGCCAGCGCGCGCTCGAGCATTCGACGATCCACCGGATCGTCTTCGACGATGAGAATCTTGATCGTTCTATTGGTGCGAGCGGTCACGTCTGACCCCAACCATGGCAATGCCCCCAGGAGAAACGCGCAGCGTTCCGACGGCCATGACGGATATCGGTTCGCCGGCGGCGAGGGCTGCGACGGATTCTCTTGGGTCCGAGAACGACTCCCGTTCGATGCTCCTTCGACGCATGCTCCCGCCAAATGCAACGACGCGTTCCGATAACCGGGTCCGGCGGGGATGTTCTGTGGTCGGGTGTTGTGTGGTACAATGGACGGCATTCGGGGTCGAACGGATTGGATGGCAACAGACGGGCGGTGCAGCGATGAATGGAGTTCTCGGACGACGGGATTTCCTCAGGACGCTGGGACTGGCGGCAGCGCTGGGGCCGGCGGTCGTGGGTCGGGGGTTCAGCGACCGATTGGCATCGGGCAAGCCCAACATCATCTTCATCATGGCCGACGACCTCGGCTATGCGGAGCTGGGCTGCTACGGACAGAAGAAGATCGAGACGCCCCACATCGACCGGCTGGCCGCCGAGGGGATGCGATTCACCGACTACTACAGCGGCTCAGCGGTCTGCGCCCCGGCCCGGTGCAATCTGATGACCGGTCTGCACGGCGGACACGCCTCTATCCGCAACAACAGCGAGGTCGGCGACTGGGACAGCTTTCGCGGGCAGTTGCCGCTGCCGGCTGAAACAGTCACGGTGGCCGAGCTGCTCAAGCGGAAGGGCTACGTCACTGGAGCGTTCGGCAAGTGGGGTCTCGGCGAGGTCGGCTCGACGGGCGACCCGTTGAACCAGGGCTTCGACCGCTTCTTCGGCTACAACTGCCAGCGCCATGCGCACAACCTGTATCCAAAGTACCTCATCGGCGACCGCGAGCAGGTGGCGCTCGAAGGCAATACGCGGGGCCTCACGGGCGATCGCTACGCGCCGCAGGCGATCGCCGACGAATTGCTGGCGTTCATCCGCGAGAACAAGGACCGGCCGTTCTTCGCATACTACCCCACGGTGATCCCGCACCTGGCCCTGCAGGTGCCAGAAGCCGACCTGGCGCAGTACAAGGGCCGCTGGCCTGAGACGCCGTATGCCGGCAAGTCGTACCTGCCGCACCCGACGCCCAGGGCGTGCTACGCCGCGATGATTAGCTTCCTCGACCGGCAGGTCGGACGTTTGATGGAATTGCTCAGGCAGGAGGGGCTGGATCGCAATACGGTCGTGTTCTTCACGTCCGACAACGGGACCACGCTTCTGAAAGAGCAGGTCGATGCCGAGTTCTTCGAGAGCGTCGGGCCCCTGCGAGGGCTCAAGGGCTCACTCTATGAAGGCGGAATTCGCGTGCCCATGATCGTCCGCTGGCCGGGGCGGGTCCGACCCGGCTCGGTGACCGACTACCCGGCCGCTCACTATGATATGCTCTCGACGCTGGCTGATATCGCCGAGGTAGGCCAGCCGCCTGAGACCGACGGCATGAGCCTGCTGCCTGTGTTGCTGTCGAGGCCCGCCACGCAACAGCGGCGGGAATACCTGTTCTGGGAGTTCGCCGGCTACGGAGGCCAACTCGCCGTGCGGATGGGCCGGTGGAAGGGCGTCAAGCGGGGCCTCATAAAGAACCCCGATGTGCCGCTGGAGCTGTACGACCTGGAAACCGACATCGGCGAGCGGCGAAACGTCGCGGCCGAGCACCCGAAGATCACAGCTCGAATCGAGCGGATCATGGTCGAGGCGCGGACGCGTCCGGCGGTCGAAGCGTTTCGATTCGGCCGCTACCACGACGGATGAGCGGAAATTTCTCTCTTTCTCCTGAAAAAATGGTGTCTGTGAAAAAATGCTGGCGCGATGGTTTTTCGAGTGTTACTCTTTGTGTTTTAAGGGTTTAGAAGACAAGGAGCACATGGATGAATGGTCCGATTACCAAAGAGCAACTGCAGGCGGT
>Ga0123335_1005367_pt1 | contig 15707 bp, 17 predicted proteins | sample BiotimSIPDNA_2_FD_89707 | JGI IMG/M metagenome (GOLD analysis project Ga0123335, IMG submission 89707) | Anaerobic biogas reactor microbial communites from Washington, USA - Biogas_R2 time_0 SIP DNA | ecosystem: Engineered > Bioreactor > Anaerobic > Unclassified | place: Washington, USA...
CCAGGATCACATCCACCTGGTCGCCCAATGTGACGCCCAGGATGTCAGTGAGCAAGATCGTGCGACAGCCGGTGGCGTGGGCGTGCTCTGCCACAACGCGCAGCTCGCGATTCATGTGGTGAAAGCCGGCAACAACCAGCGCATCCGTGCCTTCCAGGAGCTGGAGCTTCTCCACCAGGTTGCGACCCGATTCTGTCATCGCGAGAGCGAAAATGCCAAAGCGGCGCAGGCGCAGCTCCAACAGTTCGGCCAGGATTGCCGACGGCCCGCCTGCATAGACAAAGACGCGGCGCGCACCCAGCAGGACTTCGACCGCGCGGTCAAAGTCGGCCGGCGCGATCGAGTGGCCCGCTTCGGCCAGATATTGGATTTCCATGTCGAGGACTTTGGCCAGGATGTGGCCCTGGCTGCCCGACAACTCGGCCAGCTTGTGCTGCAAGCGTACGGCTGGCGTCGCCTGGTTGCGGTACAGTTCCTGGAGTTGACGGCGCAGGGCGGGAAATCCCTCATAGCCGATAGCGACCGCAAAGCGCACGATCGTCGCCTCGCTGACGCCAACGCGGCGCGCCAGATCGGCTGCTGTGAGGAAGGCGGCCTCATCATGGCTGGTCAGGAGAAAATCGGCGATGCGTCGTTGGCCTTTGGAAAGACCAGGCAAATGCATCTCCAACCTGCGGCGAAAATCGGACAGCTCCGTCTCCATGTTGCTCCTCTGCAACATTGCGCCAGTACGGGTGTTGAGGGGGAAGGCGAGGCGTTCGCCAGTCGTGAAAGATAATACATCAAAGTGAAGGAAAATGCAAGAGGAATTTCATCGCGATGTCGAAACTTTAAGACTTGTGAGGGCAACATGGGAGATCTGCCTGGTGGCGTCGCAGCTGATCCTGCAGATGACCCACTTCCCGCAACCTTCCGCCGGGCCCCTCGTAGTAACCTGAGAAGGTCATCACCCATGGGCACGAACGTGCCTACGGAAGGTAGAAGTGTGACTGCAGCGACCAGGCGACACGCCCTGATCTACCTGGCGTCGGCCGTGGCGCTGATCATTCTGATCGGCGCCGCCCTGCCGCGCCTGGCGTTGGGGCCGGGCCTGCCACCGCCCCGTTTCGCTGGCGGGCAGATAGTTGTTCATTCAGTCCCCGGCCAACCCTCCGTCGCCGCGTCCGCGGGCCTCTTCTTCAAGATCCTGACCGTGATGGCCCTGGCGATCTTTGTCGCCTACCTGGCTTATGCGCTCGCGCGCACCAGGCTCTGGCAGGAGGCACTGCGCCGTGGCCTATCCGTACTGCTCGTATTGCTGGCAGTCACCGGCCTGCTGTCGCTGGTCGTCGTCCGGCTGCCCGATGCCCAAGTTGGGCCTGCGCTTGCCGGCGGCGCGGACTTGCCTCAGGCGGAAGCGTTCTCTCCTGTGCCTCTCGGCGAGCCGCCGCCATGGTTGATCTGGTTCGCCGGAGGCGTGCTGGTCGCTGCCGCGGGCATGCTGCTGTTGCTGGCATCGCGGGATCGGAAGCCGGACCCCGGCCGGAATGAGTGGCAGGTTGAAGCGGAGGCTGCCCGGCAAGCGATTCTGGCGGGAGACGCTCTGGAGGATGTCATTCTGCGCTGCTACCTGCGGATGAGCGCGGCCCTGCAAGCGGAGCAGGGAATCGAACGCGCGCCATCGATGACCACCGGCGACTTCGAGCGCCTGCTGGCAACTCACGGCGTGCCGCAGGCGCCGGTTCACGAACTAACCTGCCTGTATGAAGCAGTGCGATACGGCCGGTGGCGGCCCGGCCCTGGCGATGAGGCACGGGCGCTGCAAAGCCTCGAGGCCATCCTGCAGCCCAGCCGCACGGCGCCATGAGAGGCTTAAAGTGACGAAACGGAATCGCCGCAGGATTGCTTACGTGGGGGCAGGCACCCTTCTCGTGCTGGCCGCAGCCTGGCTGATCGGCTGGCAGACGCTCGTGGACCAACTGGTGCGACCCACCGCCACCATCCTGTGGCTGCTGCTGCGTATCACCTTGCTGGCCGTGCACCAGCAGGTCTACTGGTACGCGCTGGTCCTGCTCGCCGTGGTGTTCGTCCTCGCGTGGCTGCCCCAGGGAGCGCCCGCGCCGCCCGCCGATCCGCCGGGGTTGAACCGCGTGCAGGAGCGCGTTCGGTATTGGCGGAGGATGTTCGATGTGGAGGGCAAGCTGGCGGGGCACAGCGAGACGCGGCAGGCGCTGGGTGATCTGCTGGCGGCAGCCTACGCGACGGGGCCGGGGCCGGCCGCGCGCGCCGCGGCCCAGGCCGCATTGGCGAGGGGCGAAATTCCCCTCCCTGCCACCGTCCACAGCTACCTGTTTGCTCCTGAGGCCAACACGGGCGTGTCGTCGCGCGCTCGGCCGCGTCATCGGAGCGTGGAGCGGATCCTGAAGTTCGTCCGCCACGGGGCGGATGCTGGCAACGAAGACGCGGCCATAGAAGAGTGTCTTACCTGCATCGAAGCCGCGCTCGGCTTCAGGGAGAACTATGGAACATCAAACAACGGTCACGATTGACGAAACTGCATCGCTCTGCTGCCGGGTGATCGACGAGGTCGAGAAGGTGGTGGTAGGCAAGCGACAGGTGCTCAACCTGATGATGGCCGCCTTCCTCTCTTCAGGCGGCCACATCCTGCTCGAGGACTATCCCGGGCTTGCCAAGACGCTCATCGCCAACGCGTTCGCCGAGGCATTAGGGATGAAGTTCAAGCGCATCCAGTTTACCCCAGACCTGTTGCCCGGCGACATCACCGGCGGCTATGTGTACAATAACCAGGAGGACCGCTTTGTCCTCCGCAAGGGTCCCATCTTCACCAACATCCTGTTGGCAGATGAGATCAACCGGGCGTCGCCCAAGACCCAGGCCGCGCTGCTGGAAGCGATGCAGGAATACCAGGTGACGCTCGAAGGCGAAACCCAGAATTTGCCGGTGCCGTTCATCGTCATCGCGACGCAGAATCCCATCGAGTACGAAGGCACATTCCCCCTGCCCGAGGCGCAGCTCGACCGCTTCATGGTCAAACTGGCAGTCGGCTATCCGCACGTCGACGACGAGGTGGAGATCCTCAGCAGGCGGTTGGAACGCAAGCGCGACAGCATCGCCTTACATCCCGTGACCACCCCCGGGCTCTTCCTCGCGATGCGCGCGGCGGTCGAGGAAGTCTACGTGGACCCGGACGTCCGGCGCTACATGGTCGAGGTGGTGGCCCGGACGCGCAGCCAGCGGCAGGTAGTAGTGGGGGTCAGCCCGCGCGGGTCGCTCGCACTGCTCAAGCTGGCACGCGCCTGGGCGGCGATGCACGGCCGGGGATTCGTGACGCCGGATGACGTCAGGGAGTTCACGCGACCGGCCCTTGCCCATCGCATCATCCTTGACCCGACCCTGTGGGACGTCAAGGCGTCCGACGCCGCCACAGTCGACGCTGTGGTGCAGTCCGTGCCGGTGCCCGTGCTCCCGCCCCGGCCATGACCCAACGCGGACTCATCGTCGCCCTGCTCTGTTCCTGCCTGCTCCTGACCGGGCTCGCAACGCGCAACCGGGACGTGACTCTTTTGTCGCTGCCGTTCCTGGTGTACCTTGCCGCGGGCATTCTGCGTGCGCCGTCGGTGGACGAACCAGGGTTAGCGGCAGAACGTGCGGTAACCCGCGAGATGGAGCGCACCGAAGGGGACACTTGGAGTGTTGCGGGGGAGATGCGGATCACGATTCGGAACGCCAGTGGGCAAGCCGTATTGCTGCGCCTGGTCGAGCCCGTGCAGCCGGGGCTGGAGCCACTTGAATGGCCCGATCTCGAGCGGGACAGAGGTGTACTTTCCGGTTGGCTGGTGTTGGGCGCGGGCGAAGAGAGGGCCTTCCGCTACGCCTTCGCAGCCCCGCGCGGCCGCTACCGGTGGCAGGCCATCCGCGTGATCGCCGCCGATCCGTTTGGCTTGTTCGCCAGCGAGTTGATGTTGCCCGCGCTTGCGGAACTGGAAGTGCAACCGCGGGCGGGCAAGTACCGCACCCTGTCCCTGCCCCCCTGCGCCACCCTGCACTCGCCGGGAACGCTCCCTGCCCGGCTGGCCGGCAGTGGCACTGACTTCTGGGGCGTGCGCGAGTACTATCCCGGCGACCCGCTGCGGCGCATCGACTGGCACCTGGCCGCGCGTCACCCGGGGCGGTTCTTCACCCGGGAGTTCGAGCAGGAGGAGGTAGCCGATACCGGCATCATCCTCGACGCGCGGTGCAAAGCTGACATCCGGTTGGGCAACGAGAGTTTGTTCGAACACTCGGTGCGGGCAGCCGGGTCGCTGGCCGAAACGCTGCTGAGCCAGGGGCACCGGGTGAGCCTCCTGGTGTTTGGCGACGCGCTGGCGACCGTTTTCCCGGGCTACAGTCGCGTGCAGTTGCAGCGCATCCGCCACTGTCTGGCGAATGCGAAGGTAGGGCTGACCGACAGCCGCGTCACCTTGGGCTACCTGCCGCTCGGCATGTTTTCAACGCGCGCACTCATGGTGATCTTCAGCTCACTTGCACCGGGCGACCGGGTGCTTTTCGGCCGCCTCCGCGCGCGCGGAAACCAGGTCGTGCTGGTCTGCCCTGACGCGGTCGCATTTGCCACTCCGGGCGTTGGCCCCGAGATGGCGGACCGGTTGGCGCTGCGGGCAAGCCGCGCCGAGCGGCGACTAGAGCTGCGCAAGGTCGCTGCCGAGCATGTCTGCGTGGTGGACTGGTCCGTCGACCGGCCTCTTGCGCCGCTGCTGCAGGACGCGCTCCGGGCCGGGCGGAGCAGTCTTGGGAGAAGAGGGGCTATTCGATGACGTTACGGCATTTGCTGTGGGCTGCATGCCTCGCACTCGCGCTCCTATCTTTGGCTGCAGCATTCGTCCTCTACGGCGGCAGCCTGGGACCTGTGCGCTGGCTAGGAGCCGGCGTCGTGCTCGCCCTGATACTGGGGCTCTCCCTTGGGATTCGGACGTCTGAAATGGCCCTGCCGCTTGCCTGCCTCGTGGGCCTCGTCGTCATGGGCGCCACGAGCCTGCTCCTGGGCGCCCCCCTTTACCTGGCAGCGCCCGGCGTGGTTGCGGCGCTGGGAGCCTCGGACCTGGCGAACCCGCCGGTCGGCCTGTCGAGCGGCTCGTCCTCAGCATCAAACTGCCGCCACGAAAGAGTGCACGTTCTGTGGCTGGGCCTCGTGCTAGGCATGGGTCTGCTGCTCGTGGCGTCCGGCAGCGTGATCTCCCTCGATATCCCCTTCCTTCCGCTGCTTCTTTTTGTGCTCCTGGCCCTGTTTTGCCTCGACCGCGCCTTTCGCCGGGTGAAGGGCGGGTAAGAGCAGATCTATAAGTAGCCTTAACGAAAAAGACCACAAGGGTCGATGCTTCACCTACCCTTGTGGTCTGAAGTCGGGGAGAGAGGATTTGAACCTCCGACCTCACGGACCCGAACCGTGCGCGCTAGCCTGGCTGCGCTACTCCCCGAACACCTGCAAGTATACTCCGGCAGAGGCGAAACGCAAAATTCCGGCGCGCGTTCCCATCGCAATCGAAACCGCCCGGAGTGGCATCCTTCGACTGCGCCGGGGCCCCGCTTCCCGGCTCCGCTCAGGATACCATGCAGACCAGGACCGCCATCCGCGGCCGCGCGCTCCTTGCCACACCGCGCGCCCTGTGCTATCTTACCTTCACAGGAGGTTGCCATGGGCCTGCAGATCGGCATCGTCGGACTGCCCAACGCGGGCAAGTCCACCCTCTTCAACGCCCTGACGCAAGCGGGCGCGGCCACCGCACCCTACCCCTTCACAACCATCGATCCGAACATCGGCGTCGCCCCTGTGCCCGACCCGCGACTGGATGAACTGGTGGCCCTGGTCAAGCCGGAGAAGGTCTCGCCTGCCACGGTGGAGTTCGTGGACATCGCGGGCCTCGTCAAGGGCGCGAGCCACGGCGAGGGCCTGGGCAACCAGTTTCTCGGTCACATCCGCAACGTCGACGCGGTCCTGCTGGTGCTGCGGGGGTTCGATGATCCGGATGTGCCCACCGCCGGGGAAGCGGTTGATCCCCTCGTGGACCTCGAGACGCTGGAGATGGAGCTGATCCTGGCCGATCTCGGGGCCACCGACCGCCGCATCGAGAAGGTCCAGAGCCAGGCCAAGGGGCGTCCCCGTGATTTCGCGGAGCAGCTCGCATGGCTGGAGCGGCTGCGCACTCACCTCAACGACGGGCGAAGCGCAGTCACCTTCCCGGAGCCAGCGCATCACGCGGACTGGACGACCGACTTTCCACTCCTGAGCGGCAAGCCACGGTTGTACGTCGTCAACGTGGGCGAGGATTCACTGCCCACCGGCGACCCGATCGCCGCCCCCGTCCGGGCGAAGGCGCAAGCCGAGGGATCGCCCTGCCTGGTTCTGTGTGCTGCGTGTGAAGCAGAATTGATCAGTTGGCCTCCCGACGAAGCGGCGGAGTACCGCAGGGACCTGGGACTTCCCGAGCCAGGCCTCCACAGTCTCATCCGTGAGAGCTACCGCCTTCTGAACCTCATTACCTTCTTCACGATCGCGGGCGGCAAGGAAAGCCGGGCCTGGAACCTCCGGCGAGGGCAGACGGCCTATGAAGCTGCGGGCAAAGTGCATACCGACATCCAGCGGGGCTTCATCCGCGCAGAAGTTGTCCCTCAGCCCGCCCTGATCGCGGCGGGTGGTGTGGCCGGCGCGCGCAGCCAGGGACACGTGCGGCTCGAGGGTAAGGAATATGAGGTGCAGGACGGCGATGTAATCAACTTCAGGTTCAACGTGTAGGCATCCTTCGACTGCGCTCCCTTCGGTCGCTCCGCCCCGAGGTTTGGGTCCGCCCGGACTACACTCCGTTTTTGCGTCGCAGCACATCTTATGTTATAGTCGTCGTTACCGCGCGAGGGCTCCAGCCCTCGCTCTTTCTGCCCCTGGCGTGCAGCCCCAAGCTGTATCGACCGGCGGCAATCCCCTCCTGGGGAGGGCATTTCCGAAGAAAGGAGGTACCGGCGCGGTATGTCCGACATTTTGCGCGATTATGAGATGATCGTCATTGCTGCCCCGCAGCTTGACGAAGAAGGCCTGACCAATCTGACCGAGCGTGTGAGTGGTTGGATTACGGGCGCGAAGGGTACGGTGTCCAACACTGATGTGTGGGGCCGTCGTTCACTCGCGTATGCGATCAAGAAGCAAACCGAAGGCTACTATGTGCAGTTCAACTTCCAGTTGCTGCCCAGCGCGAGCCGAGAGCTCGACCGTAACCTACGGCTGGATGAAAACGTCATCCGACACCTGGTAATCCGCCTCGACGAGGAGTAATCCGCGACTTAGCAGCGGAAGGGAGATGTGGACCGTGGCAAGAGGCTTGAATAAAGTCCTGATCATCGGTAACCTGGGCCGCGATCCAGAGATGCGCTATACGCCGAGTGGCAAACCGGTCACTTCGTTCAGCGTAGCCGTGAGCCGCGGCTGGACGACAAGCGCAGGCGAGCGGCGTGAAGCCACCGAATGGTTCAACGTAATCTCCTGGGGAAACCTGGCCGAGATATGCAACCAGTATCTGCGCAAGGGTTCGCGCGTCTATGTTGAGGGACGGCTGCAAACACGCAGTTGGGATGATCCAGATGGGCAGCGCCATTCTCGCACCGAGGTGGTTGCCAACGAGATGATGATTCTGGACAGCCGGCCTGGGAATAACGAACCAGACGATTTCGGCTTCGAAGAGGAAATGGGCTTCTAGGCCTTGTGGGCAAGCCCTGGCATACGGAGAATATCAAATGGCAGACGAGAGAGAAGTAAATGACGTCGCGGCGCCCGCACCGGCGGAGCGCAGCGAACGTCCGGAGCGCGTCGAGCGATTCGATCGTCGCGGACGTGGGCCTGGCGGCGGGCGGGGACGCTTCCAGCGACGCCGCATCTGCGCGTTCTGTGTCGATAAGGTCGACAAGATCGACTACAAAGATATCAACTTGCTGCGTCGCTTCGTGTCTGACACCGGTCAGATCGACTCGCGGCGCCGCACGGGCACATGCGCTCGCCATCAGCGCCGCGTCACCGAGGCCATCAAACGGGCTCGCTTTCTGGCGCTGTTGCCTTACACCGCTGAGCACATTCGCCGTTACGGTTGATGTAATGGCGAGCGGTGGTCAGCCGCCGCTCGCCTAGTAAGGAACACCTATGGCCAAGCGCAAAGTAGAGGAACTCCACGAGGAGACCAAAAAGCAGGCGGGCCGCCGTCGTCGTGACGAAGAGGCCAATCGCAAAGTGATGCTGGGCCTGTTGGCAGTAGGCGTGCTTCTGCTGCTGGTCGTCCTTGCGGGCGTCATCCAGGAACTCGTGATCAAACCGCGGCAGCCGGTTGCAACGATCAACGGCCAACGCATCAGCCTGCAGGACTACCAGAAGCAGGTGAAGTTCAGCTGGTACCAGCAGCTTCAGCAGGGCCAGCCGGTCAGCGATCCTCAGGGCTCGGGCCTCCAGGTGCTGGACCAGATGATCGACCTCCAGTTGCTTCGCGAACAGGCGGCTCAGCGCAATATCTCCGTGACTGAAGAGGAAATCTCAGAACTGGTCGAGCAATCGTTCGGCTACTACCGTGAGACGCCGACCCCGTTCCCGACGAGCACACCCGATCCCAATGCCTCGCCAACGCCGGTGCCTGAAGGCACGGCCGCGCCGACGAGCACGCCAGCACCGACTGCTACGCCCTTCACCGAGGAAGCCTTCAAGTCCGAGCTTAAGCGATACATGGATACGATCGCCGCGAGCACAGACATGACGGAGGCGGACTGGCGCAAGCTGGTCGAGGCGGAATTGCTGCAACAGAAGCTCTACGAGGACGTCACCAAGGATGTTCCGACCACGGGCGAGCAGATACGCATCCGGCACATCCTGGTCGAAATCCGAGGACCTGAGCCGACGCCGCAGCCAACCGCAACACCGGGTGCGGATGCAACGCCGGCGCCAACGGTTGCGCCCGATGCGACGGCCACGCCAACCCCTATGCCGACGCCTGCACCGCGCACGGACGCCGAGGCCTTGCAACTGGCCCAGGAGATCAGGCAGAAGCTGGCTGCTGGTGAAGACTTCACCGCGCTCGCCGTGACCTACTCAGATGATCCCGGCAGTAAGGCGCAAGGCGGGGAGCTGGGCTGGTACTCGAAGGGTCAAGGCCTGGTCCAGGAATTTGAAGATGCAGCCTTAGCCCTGGAAGCCGGCCAGATCAGCGATCCGGTCCTGACGCAGTTCGGTTATCACATCATCCAGGTGGAGGAGAAGGACCCGAACCGTGAGCTGGACGCCTACACGCTGTACCAGAAGCAGCAAGAAGTCTACAGTGCGTGGCTGACTGAAGTGCGCAACGCGGCGAAGATCGAACGAGCCTGGACGCTAGAGAAGCTTCCGCCGACACCTTCGGCGGGTTGATTCACCGGTACGCAGGCCTTTCGAGGCCTGCGTACTTTCTTTAACCGACCTGCCGCCGGACCTCACGGACGTTCTGCACCTGGTTGATCTTGTAAAGCACGCGGTCGAGCTGTTCCGCGTCGCGAACTTCGAGGGTGGCGGTGATCATCGCCAGGTTGTCGCGCCGTGCGGTGACGGCTGACGCATCCTCCAGGTTGATGTTCTCCAGATCCAACACCTCAACGATATCTTTCAGCAGCCCCGCGCGGTCATAGGCCATCACACGGATCTTCACGCGTGAGAGTTGCGGCGGCGTCGAGCCCCAATCGACGCGGATGATGCGATCACGATCGAGGCGCTGGACGTTCGGACAATCGCTTCGATGAACCGACACGCCGCGGCCGCGCGTCACAAAACCGACGATGTCATCCGGCGGCATGGGATTACAGCACTTGGATATAACGGTGAGCAGATTCCCCGCGCCCTGCACCGCAATCCCCTCCACATGAGCAGCTGGGGGCGCCGACTGGCGCTGATCCGTATGCGGCAGTTCCTCCCGCACCTCTTTCAGCACTTCTTCAGGCTTACTGAGCTGCAGCACGCGCCTGGCGATATCCGCGGTAGTGATCTCGCTCGTGCCCACCTCGGTGAGGAAGTCCTCCAGGTTCTGGTATCCGAACAGCCCCGCCACGTCCTGGTACGTCATCTGCTCGACGTTAAGACGATGCAGCTCGCGATCGAGCAACTCACGACCCGCCGAGACATTCTCATCGCGATTCTGCTGCTTGAACCACTGGCGAATCTTGGTTCGGGCGCGCGAGGTCTTCACATAGCCCAGGTGGGGATTGAGCCAGTCGCGGCTGGGGCCGCCGCGCTTGGCGGTCAGCACTTCCACCTGGTCACCGCTCTGGAGGGAGGTATCCAGGGATACCAGCTTGCCGCGCACTTTGGCCCCGCGACAGCGGTGGCCGATCTCCGTGTGCACGCGATACGCGAAGTCGATCGGCGTGGCGCCCGCGGGCAGGTCAATCACCTCCCCCTTCGGGGTGAAGACGTAGACGCGATCCTTGAAGAGCTCGTCCTTCGCGGTCGCCAGAAACTCGCTGCCCCCTGCCTGTTCCTGCGACTGCCAGTCAAGCACCGAGCGCAACCACTTGATCTTGCGCTCGTAAGCCTCATCGTGGCGGGTCTGCGACTTGTACCGCCAGTGTGCGGCAATGCCCACATCGGCGATACGATCCATTTCTGGCGTCCGGATCTGCACTTCGAGCGGTCGCCCGTTCGGCCCTACGACCGCGGTGTGGAGCGACTGGTATTGGTTATCCTTTGGGGTTGCGATGTAATCGTCGAATTCACCCGGAATGGGCCGCCAGAGTGAATGCACCACGCCCAGGGCGGCATAGCAATCGGCAAGCTCAGGCACGATCAGCCGCAGGCCGTGCTGATCGTAGATCTGGTCAAAGGTGACGCCCTTCCGCTTCATCTTGCGCCAGATGCTGTAGATGTGCTTCGGCCGGCCGGTGATCGTGGCCTGTACGTTGTGTTTTTCCAGCTCTCGTTTCAGCGTCCGGACGATGCTCTCGACGTAGGCCTCGCGTTCCTCGCGCTTCTCCGTGAGCTGCCGTTTCATCTTGGTGTAGACGTCAGGCTCCAGGTAGCGGAACGCAAGATCCTCCAGTTCCCACTTGATCTGGTAGATGCCCAGGACGCTGGCCAGGGGCGCGTACACGTCGAGGGTCTCGCGCGAAGTGCGCTGCTGCTTGTCGGCCGGCATGGCGCCGAGCGTGCGCATGTTGTGCAGCCGGTCAGCCAACTTGATGAGGACCACGCGGACGTCGTTGACCATGGCCAGCAGCATCTTGCGAAAGCTCTCCACCTTGGGATCGCGGCTATCTTCGGGATACGTTGCGATGTCGGAGATGCTCTCAAGCTTTGTGACGCCGTCGACCATGCTGGCGACTTCGGGGCCGAACTCCTCTGCGAGAATGGGGACCTTGTGGAGGGTATCCTCTGCGACGTCGTGGAGCAGGGCTGCTGCGACGGTGCGCGCGTCCAGACGCAGATCAGCCAGGATGGAGGCGACCGCCTCCGGATGGACGACGTAGGGCTCGCCGGACTTCCGTTTCTGCCCCACGTGGGCCGCGTCGGCAAACGTGTACGCTCGTTGGACGAGCTCCGTGTCCTGGGGTGAATAGCTTTTCGGCAGATGCGCTCGCAGCGATTCCCAACTCATACACTCACCAAATCCCCATACCCGGTTTGCCCTTCGTTCCGGCTGATGCTATACTCGACGAGTCACGCCCCCATAGCTCAGTGGATAGAGCGACTGACTTCGGATCAGTAGGCCGCGGGTTCGAATCCTGCTGGGGGTGCTAGACACTCGTATAGAGCACATATCCGGGCCCTGTTTTCGTGTCTAAGGATTATGTGTCAACAGTATCGGCCCGACCAACTCTCGCTGATTCCCCGTTCCTGCACCCGATCCCCCGGTTTTCCGCCTGGCTGTGATTCAGTCAGATCGCTTCTCTTTACCCGCTAAGCTCGCTCTCCTCGGCCCCGCCGCGGGGCCTCCCACCTCTACAGGGGCCAAACGCGACGGTGACCCGCCGCGTCTGTGGCCCCGATGATACCACGTCCCTGCCTTTTCTGGCAACCCATAAAGCCAGGGCCAGACCCGCCACGCACCTCCTTCATGCTTTGTTGCAGGCTCACGTCAGCCGCCCTTTCAGCTTCTCGGACAGCTTGGCGGCCAGCAGATCGAGGACCGCGTCGTCCACCAGCGGGTTCTCCGGGGCCGGTCCCTTGCCCAGGTTCCCGATGCGTGCGCCCACGTCATCCGGCGTGAGCACGGCGTACACTGCGTCGGTGGTCTGCAGGCTGGCGTGCATCATGTTCTGGGAGATCGCCTTGTAGTCGGCCAGCGTCTGCGCCTGCTTGAGCGCGTAGACGGCGTGCCCGTGGCGGATCTTGTGCGCCGACCGATACGGCACGCCAGCCCGCTCGCACAGCGTTCGCAGCTCTACGTCGAACTGGGCTCGGCGGTTGGGATGGCTGGTCGCGGTCACATCCACAGCCACGCCGTCCCGCAGCAAGGTTGGATGCCAGAGGCCGGAGAGCGGCGAGACCTCACGCATATAGCTGTCCCATTCCTGCACGACTGCCAGCAGGTCCGGGATGTCCAGCAAGTGGGTCGTGGCCGTCTTGCTCCCCTTGGTGTGCACGCCCATCGATGGCCACTGCTTGATCGTGCGGTGTGCGAGGTCCACGCACTCGATGCGCAGCGTGACGAACGCGCCGATGCGCATCCCGGAGAGGAAGAGCATGGCGACCGCCGCCCGCACGCGGCGCTCCGTCAGCTTCTCGGCGGGCACGGCCACCATGGCCCGGATATCCTCCACCGAGTAGATGTTCCGCTCCGGCGGGGCGTCATCGCCGGGCCGGCGCACCGCCTCCAGGGTGGCGATCCAGCCTGGGGTGATCGCCCGACAGCGTCCCGCTTCCTCCCGGCTGAGCCAGGTGAAGAACTGGCGCGCGGTGCCGCAGACCTTGGCCATGTGCTCCTGGCTCAGCGGCTCGCCGCGGCCGTCGTCGCGCGCGGTCAGCAGGTACTTCGGCAGGGTGGGCCGGATGCGGGGAGCCTGCGCAAAGCTCCCCTCGTCCGCCCACTCCAGGAGATGCCGCAAGTGCACCCGCTTGTTGGACAGCGTCTTCGGCTGGAGCTGTTCCACTTCGGCCAGGTAGACCAGGTAACGCTGGGCCTGGCGGTAGTTCTCACGACTGATCACGCCGCGCCCTCCCGCGCGAGATCTTGCTCTCGCATTCCGGGCACTTGCCCGTCACCACCTCCAGATACCGGCTCGTGATCTTGGCCGTGCTGACCTCGATCATGTTCACGGGCTTCTGGCAGTGGAAGCAATAGGCCTGCCCCTCGGTCATCTTGACCCGTTTGCGGCCCCCGCGAGCGCTGGCCCACTGGTAGAAGGCCGCGCCGTTGATCCAGATGTGCGCCTTGCTGTCGCGCTCGTGGGGACAGCCCTCGGCCAGGTACGAATGGTAGACGGTCTCCACGCAGACCTGCAGCTCCTCGGCCAGCTCCGAGGGCCGGTAGCGCATGTCCAGGAGATGCCGCGCCCGATTCAGCTGCTGCGCCGTGAAGACAGCCTTGCGGTGAGTCATATTGCACCTCTCCAGCCAACGACGCCGGTGACCACCTATGCGGTCATCCCGGCGCGTGCATCAGTTTCCGCGTTTGCCGGCCGGGGCCGCTGAGGCCTTCGGGCCGGGCGCCGCCGCCGGCGCCAACCGGCGGAAGTCCTCGATGCCTATGATCACGACCATCGGCTGTCCAGCCCGTTCGACGATGAAACGCTGGTTGCGGAAGTGCGCCTTCTCCAGTATTTCCCGCGCCCCGATGCGGAGATCGGTGATCGTGATGGTCTGTGCGTTTTCCATGAGCTCCTCCTGGTTGATGTACTCTGGGCCGTGGGTTCACCCTGCGAGACAATAAACGGGTGCCTCAGTGAATGGCGCAGTTGGCTCGCTTGTGGTATAGTGCCGCCTGCCATGGCAGCACACCTTATCTTGAGCCCAACCCGACACGCAGCGCTTCACAGTGCGCTTCCCTGTATACATCTGCAATTGTATCACAACTCGTGTAATTCTTGCAGATGATACGACTACAAAAAAACGCCGATCGTACGACGTCAGGCTAACCAACCAGGAGCAACGGCGACCGACCGGAGCACTCAGATCTGTCGCCAACTTATGCGCATCGGCTTGTTGTGACAAGCCGGTCGTCTCGAATCAAGAAACGAACGTCTGTTCTTATTATACACGCCCCTGCCAGGTTGTCAAGTAGCTGGAAGCGGTTTTTTGGCAGCCTTTCTGCAACACGCTGTCAGCCACTTCGGCCCGTGACCCGCCCGGCAGAGCCACACGAAACCACAGGAGCACCCATGGTGCAGGAAAAGACGCCACTGGCAGAGTGGCTGATCGCCGCATGTGCAGAACGCGACCTGTCCTGGGCGGAAGCATCTCGCCAGGCGGGCCTGTTCCCCGGCGCCGTCTCATCGATCGTGCGCGGCCGCAAGCCGGGGCTGGACATGTGCAAGGCGCTGGCCACGTTCTTTCGCGTGCCGCTGGACCACGTGCTGCGCCTGGCCGGCCACACCGAGGTGGCCTCCACCCTGGCCAGCCTGCCGCCGGAGATCCTGGTGCTCGTCCACGAGATCGAGCAGCTGCCCCCACCGGCCCAGAAGGCGGCGGTCAAGGCCTGGGCCGCGGTCCTGGAAGGCATCCGGTCCGCACAGGGTCCCACCGGCGGCGAGAAGCCGTAGACCCGTCCCCGCCGTGACGTTGGCCGGTCATGCCCCCGACCGGCCGAGCAGGCGCCCCGTGATGAGCGCGGCCTTGCGGCGCACCTCATCCGGCGCGTGGTACAGCACGCGATCCGCCTCCACGTACGCTTCGGCGCCCTGGCTGGCGGTGTGGCCGTCAACAACCACCTTCACTCCCTCAGCGCCGGCCGCGGCGAAAAAAGCCCGCAGCTCCACCCCCAGCCGCTCCCGGAAGAGCACGCTGTGGTGGCCGCCGTAGGCGGCGTGATCCGTCACCAGCGTGGCCATCAGCGCCGGGACCGGTCCCCGCTCCGAGTCCACCAGCCGAGGAGTGCAGTCCTGCAGGCATCCCTCGAGCACCACGAAGTTCTGGCGTTTCACGCTTCCCCCTGCCTTGCGCCCCTATACACAGACCGATGCGAACTTGTGTGCGAAGAACAACCGTGCTATAGTGTAATCCAGAACGCTGGGCTTTGTCAAAAACACAGAGCGGTCCGTCATCGCCGCAAGGGCGCCGCGCAGTTGCAGGGGGTATCGATGGCCACGCCACAGAAAGACAAGGAGTCGTCAGAGAAGGCCACCAAGAAGGCAGAGGAGAAGCCGCAGAAGCAGACCAAGCCGCGCAAGCCGCGGCGCAAACCCTACCAGATGTCGACGGTAGTCGTCGCCAAGGAGACGGCCCTGCTGCCGGAGCCGCTCCGGGCGAGCGTGGTCGCGGTGGCGCACGCAATTATCCGCTTCTTCCAGCGCACCTGGCAGGAGATCATGGGCACTTGGCCTGCGGACACTGTTCCGCGGCAATTGCCTGCTGGAAGGTCGCGAGACGATCACGACCCTGGAATGGGGTAGACAGGATGACTCCGGCAGGCCTATGCTCAAGAAGGCGACGGCGAGACCTGGGTCCCTGCGTCGCTTTCAGTGCGCCTGTGCTGGGACAAGTTCATCATGCGGAGGCAGCGGGATATGGA
>Ga0123335_1005370_pt1 | contig 15702 bp, 14 predicted proteins | sample BiotimSIPDNA_2_FD_89707 | JGI IMG/M metagenome (GOLD analysis project Ga0123335, IMG submission 89707) | Anaerobic biogas reactor microbial communites from Washington, USA - Biogas_R2 time_0 SIP DNA | ecosystem: Engineered > Bioreactor > Anaerobic > Unclassified | place: Washington, USA...
AATCCTTCTGCCGATTTCAAAAATTGGTAGATGCCAAAATAAGCCCAGGCAATCGGCAGGGGCATGATCACATTACGAACTTTTAAGAGCACGATGACCAACAGAAAGATCGCAACAATCAGCATTATAATACCCCATGTTTCCTGCGACAGTCCGAAACCGGACCAGTCCAGCTTGACCAGCGCAGCGGCAGCATTAACGACTGTGGCGATAAAAAGCCAGCCACTGTATAGACCAAAACTCGTCGGCAGCAGCCAACGTTTGCCTTCGCGCATATCCAGAAGTCTCTTGTCGATCAGAGCGAGAGTGATCACAAAAGCAAGTATGAAGAGCACAGAAACTTCAACCCAGACAAATGAGAATGTGACAATCCAGACAACATTCAGGATACAGGAAATGATAAAAAGATTCGAAATGTGATCGACGGCCTTTTGGTAATAAGGGTCGTCTTTCTTCACAATCATGACGATCACGGCTATCAGCAGCAGGCTGTATATGACGCTCCAGATACTGAACGTTGCGGGGCTAGGTGTAATGAGTGTGACATACATGTCTGAAATTTCTTTTTGAGTCAGGCCATTGATCAGTCCGATCGCCCCTAAGGTGTTAATCACCAGGGTTACCAGCAGAAGAATCAGATTGAGCCATGCTTTTTTAATCCTGTTCATCGTTATCCTCCTTTATTGTTTGATTTGTTAGTTTGAGATTGACAAGATAAACGCTACAAGCAGCAACGCTGATAACATACGTTTCATCTTATTTCTCCTCATGATCCAGCTTTCTCAAAATGCTTGTTAATGACGATTTTGTGCCGATAGAACACTGGCTTTATTGTGTTGTTCACTGGTTGCAGATTTATGAGATTGTTAAAAATTCGATATCATTATATTCTTCAATCGCATCATCTGTAAAGAACTTTATATCAGCAGCTCATTGTTGTTCGATTGGCTCTGCAGCGCGTACACGGGATATGATGCACCTTCTGTTTGAACAGATCAGTTAACGCAGCAGAACTCAATCGCCAGTCAAGTTGAACGACCGTTATTGACACAATCTAAATGTGAAATGTACTATATCAATATGATCCATTGTTTAAAGAATGAAAGAAGGTGCGGCCGTGTTGATCACGTTCGATGAAGCCAGCTCTGTTCCCATTTATCAGCAGATTGTCGACCATATCCACCGTCAGATCCGCAGTGGTGCCCTGGCCGCTGGTTTTCAGCTGCCGACCGTCCGCAGCCTGTCCGAACAAACCGGCATCGCGCGCGGCACGGTCAAGCACGCGTATGACACATTGGAACAATTGGGGCTGATCCGGAAAATCCAGGGGCGAGGTACATTCGTTAACGACTTGAACCAGGCGGTCAGCAAAAAAGAACAGGCCATGGCAGCGATCGACCAACTGCTGGAAAGGCTGGACGAACTTGCATTCTCACCGCAGGAGATCCGTATTTTTCTCGATCTGAAGCTGCGGGCACGCGAGCAGACCATCAAGAATGTCCGCGTCGGCGCGATCGACTGCTCACCGGAAGCTTTATCGATCATCAGCCTACAATTATCCGAGCTGCCCCATGTCGATCTTTATGAATTTCTGCTTGACGCCGTTCTCAGCGGCCAGCAGTCATTTGATCCTGATGTCGATCTCCTGATTACGACCGCCTCACATTTTCAGGAGTTGAAAGCCCTGCTGCCGCATAATCATAAACTGATCCAGATGGTCCTCTCCGTCTCACCTCAAACCGCAGCTGAACTGGCGCGTATCCCCGCAAGAGCCAATGTAGGCATCCTGTGCGCCAGCCAGCGTTTTTCCGAACTGATCACCAATGCCTGCAAAAAATACTGTGTTCTTGACCAGGCACCGCAAATATCCTTTTTCGGTGATGACGGGCTGGATCGCTTCCTGTCCGCCTGCGACTGGCTGATTCTGCCGCCCAATCATCTACGTTTCAGTTCCTCCCGTGAAGCATCTCAGCTTCAATCATTCAATCGATCCGGAAAAATTCTATCTTTTCATTATCAGATTGAACAGGGATCGATGCTTTACGTCAGCGACAGAATTGAAACGATCTACAGAACCGAGAAAATACGCCTGTAAATTTGATCCGTTCGAATCTTTTGCCTTGACATTGTACTATATCTATCATACTTTATTGTTATAGTACAATACCGCAGTCAATCTGATTGGCTGCCTCGAGGTAAAAAATGCAACCGAAAAAGATTGTTCTTGGTGTTATTGGTGCAGATGTCCACGCTGTTGGCAACAAAATCCTTGATTATGCTTTTACATCAGCCGGTTTTGAAGTCATCAACCTCGGCGTGATGGTTTCACAGGAAGAATTCATAGCGGCTTCGATCGAGGCTGCTGCCGATGTCATCGTCGTTTCCTCGCTCTACGGCCACGGCGAGCTGGACTGCCGGGGTCTGCGCCAGAAGTGCGATGAATCGGGTCTTTCCGGCATTCCGATGATTGTCGGCGGCAACCTGGTTGTCGGCAAGCAGCAATTCAACGAGGTTGAGAAGCGTTTTTTGGATATGGGATTTGACCGGGTTTTCCCACCGGGAACATCACCCGAGACTGCTATTGAGGCGATCCGCGAAATCCTGAAGATGCCCGAAGCGGATTCATTCACATGAACGCCGTTTTATTAACTGATTTTGGCAGCACTTTCACTAAAGTGACTGCTGTTGATGTCGACACCTGTTCGCTGTTGGGCACTGCTGCCGCCTTTACAACCGCTGAGACGGACATCGGCGAAGGCCTGTCTCATGCCCTCGCCAAGTTGGAGCAGCAGACAGGCAGGATTCCCTATAACCGCCGTCTGGCCTGCTCCAGTGCTGCCGGCGGATTACGGATGGTCACCGTCGGTCTGGTCCCTGAACTGACTGCTGAAGCGGCACGGCTCGCATCGTTGGGCGCCGGAGCAAAAGTGGTACGCGTCTTTTCTTTTCATCTGACCACAGAGGACATTCAGGCAATATCCTCCTCGAAACCGGACATCCTCCTGCTAACCGGCGGTATCGATGGCGGCGACACAGCCTGCATGCTGCATAATGCCCACATGCTGGCCGGCTGTGAAGGGCGGTTTCCTATTCTCATCGCCGGCAACCGCTCTTGCGCACATGACTGCCAGGCAATTCTGAACGGCCGGGAAACAGACATCTGTCCAAACGTCCTGCCCAAACTGGGTCAACTGAATATCGAGCCGGTTCAGAAAAAAATCCGGGAAATTTTTCTCAAGCGAATCATTCACGGTAAAGGGCTCTCCGCCATCAGCGGCCTGATCGACGGCATCCTCATGCCGACGCCCTCCGCCATGTTGGAAGCCATGACGCTTCTGGCTGCGGGAACACCCACCCAATCCGGTCAGGGTGATCTGATGGCGATCGATCTCGGCGGTGCAACGACAGACGTCTATTCACTGGCCAGCGGTTCACCCACCCTGAGCAGCACGATTCTCAAAGGATTGCCCGAACCGTTCGCCAAGCGGACCGTTGAAGGCGATATCGGCATGCGATACAGCGCCCGCAGTGTTCTTGAAGCGGCCGGTCCGGATCGGCTGGCAACTCTGTCCGGCCTCGCTGCAGGCCGGATTGACGAACTGGTCAGCCTTCTTGCTGATCATCCGGACATGCTGCCGGATATCCCGGAGCTTGCAGCTCTGGACTTTGCCCTGGCCTGCACCGCAGTGGAAATTGCCGTCACCCGGCATACCGGCAAACTCGAAGAAGCCTGGACGCCGCAAGGTCCGCTTTTTGTCCAGACAGGCAAGGACCTGACCGAAGTCAGGCAGCTTGTGATGACCGGCGGTGCCATCATCCATGCATCGCGCAGTTTCGAGATTGCCGCCCATGCTTTTTATGATCCGGCCCGGCCTTATTCTTTGCGTCCCAAATCTGCCCGGATCTCTATCGATCGCCGATATATTCTTCCCGCCATGGGTTTACTCTGTCAGGAATACCCTGAAGCTGCCCTGCAGATCATGAAAAAGGAGCTTGAAGAACATGGATCTTGTTAACAGCCAATGGACAGTCGATGAATTGCTGCAGCAACGGCAGGATGTCCTAAATCAGTGGCCGACCGGTCGGGATGTCCGCCTGGAAGACGCCATCGCCTACCAAAAACAGTTGCCGGAGCATAAAATTTTCGCCCGGAAGCTGAACCAGGCCAAAGAGTCCGGAACAACGCTGGTTCAGCCGCGGGCCGGCGTTGCCCTGATCGATGAACATATTCAACTGCTGACCTATCTGCAAAACGAAGGCGAGGCCGACCTGCTGCCGACGACCATCGACAGCTATACACGCCAGAATCGCTACCAGAAAGCCGAAGAAGGCATCTCGGAATCCATTCGAACCGGCAAATCGATGCTCAACGGATTTCCGGCGGTCAATCATGGAATCGAGGGCTGCCGGAGAATTATTGAGTCTTTGGATATTCCGGTGCAGGTCCGGCATGGCACGCCCGACGCACGCCTACTTGCCGAGATCAGCTATGCAGGCGGCTTCACCAGTTACGAAGGCGGCGGTATTTCCTATAACATTCCCTACGCTAAAAATGTGGATCTGGAGAAAACAATCCGCGATTGGCAGTATGTTGACCGCTTGACCGGCTATTATGAGGAAGCCGGCGTGATGATCAACCGGGAACCGTTCGGTCCCTTGACCGGTACGCTCGTTCCACCCTGTATCTCGCATGCGGTAGCGATCATTGAAGCGCTTTTGGCCGCCGAGCAAGGGGTTCGCAACATCACCGTCGGTTATGGCCAGTGCGGCAATCTGCTCCAGGATGTCGCAGCCATTCAGACACTTCAGGCGTTGACCGATGAATATCTGCGCCGGTACGGCCATGGCGATGCGTCGATCACGACCGTTCTACACCAGTGGATGGGCGGATTCCCTCAGGATGAAGCCAAAGCTTTCGCGGTCATTGCCTGGGGCAGCACCGTTGCAGCCCTGGCTCATGCGACCAAAGTGATCGTTAAATCACCGCACGAAGCCTTCGGTGTTCCCACGATGGAAGCCAATGCCCAGGGTATTCGCTGTACCCGCCAGGTTATCTCGATGCTCGGCGATCAATCCGTCAACACCCATGCCCTCAAAGATGAGAAATTGGTTATTGCGGCTGAAACGCGGTGTATTCTCGATAAATGCTTCGAATTGGGCGGAGGTGACATCGCTAAAGGCGCAGTCCGTGCTTTTCAAGCCGGCGTCATCGACGTTCCCTTTGCGCCCAGCCGGTTTAATGCCGGAAAAATGCTGCCGGCCCGGGACAACGACGGTGCGATCCGGTTTTTCAATCCGGGAGCGCTGCCATTGACGCCGGAGCTTCTGGACTTCCACCGGGAAAAAATCAATGAACGCGCCAAAGAGGAAAAACGCCAGCCTTCTTTCCAGATGGTGATCGATGACGTCTACGCCATCAGCAAGGGCCGTCTGGTGGGCCGTCCGGCAAACTACCGCAGCTGATCACACAGCTGCAGCGAATTGAACCAATCAGGGAGGACATCTTCATGAAGATTATCAAGGCAGTCTGCGCACCGATCCGAACCGGTTTCTTTTTCGATGACCAGCGCGCGATCAAGGCCGGTGCGATGGCCGATGGCGCTGTCTATACCGGTCAGCCGGCTACACCGGGTTTTACCAGCGTGCGCCAGGCCGGCGAGGCCATCTCTGTCCTGCTCGTGCTTGAAGACGGGCAAATTGCCTATGGCGACTGTGCAGCCGTGCAGTATTCGGGTGCCGGTGGACGTGATCCGCTCTTTCTGGCTGATGACTTCATCCCGGTGATCGAACGCGAGGTCTTCTCCTGGCTGATTGGCGCTGAGCTGAGCAGCTTTCGCCAGCTCGCCGAACGGCTCGAGCAGATTCGCATTGACGGACGACTGCTGCACACAGCGATCCGCTACGGTGTCTCACAGGCGATCCTCGATGCCGTGGCCAAATCCAGACACCTGCTGATGTGCCAGGTGATTGCCGACGAATACAAAGCGGTGGTCGGGAAGCAGGCGATTCCCATTTTTACCCAGTCCGGCGATGCCCGTTATGACAATGTCGACAAAATGATCCTGAAAGGTGCTCAGGTTTTGCCGCACGGCCTGATCAACAACCGCCGGACCAAACTGGGCGAAAAGGGTGAACTGTTAGCTGAATATGTGGCCTGGCTGCGCGACCGGATTTTGCAGCTGCGCCCCACGAAAGACTACCAGCCGGTGATCCATCTGGATGTCTATGGAACGCTTGGCCAGGCCTTTGATCAAGAGGATGATTCGGCCATGGTCGATTATTTGGCCAGGCTGGCGGAGATTGCCCGGCCATTCAGCCTGCGGATCGAAGGTCCAATGGACATGGAAGATCGTGAAAAGCAGATGCTGGCCCTGCAGACGCTCACCGCGATGGTCGATGAGCGGGGTATCCCTGTCGAGCTGGTCGCCGACGAATGGTGTAACACCCTCGAGGATATCCGCTATTTTGCCGATCATCGGGCCGGCCACATGATCCAGATCAAGACGCCGGACCTGGGTTCTGTCAGCAACACCGTCGAAGCCGTCCTCTATTGCCGGGAAAAGGGCATCGGCGCTTATCAGGGCGGCACCTGCAACGAGACCGACCGCTCAGCGCAGGTTTGCGTTCATCTGGCGATGGCCGCCCGGCCGGATCAGATTCTGGCCAAACCCGGCATGGGCGTTGATGAAGGCTATATGATTGTCTATAACGAAATGCAGCGCATACTGGCTCTTCTGCCTTGATGTCCGGGCATCGCTAACAAGGAGGTTCGCATGAAAAGAGAATTTCGAATTCTATCGGCAACAGCCATTCTTGGCTATGGTTTCCCTGCCGCATCCTTCGCCGCTGGAATGGAACGAGAGCCGGATCTGATCGCAGTCGATGCCGGCTCGACCGATCCGGGACCCTATTACCTCGGTGCGGGTGTCTCCTTCACCGACCGGAATGCTGTCAAACGCGATCTGGAGGTCATGATTCTAGCCGGCCTTTCGCGAAAGATACCCGTGATCATCGGCAGTGCCGGCGGCAGCGGCGCAGAACCGCATCTCAAGTGGTGCCGGGAAATCGTTGAAGAAATCGCCCGTGAGCAGGATCTGCATTTTCGCCTGGCCTTGATCCATGCCGAATTCGACAAAGAGTTCCTGCTGCAGGCGCTGGATGGCGGCCAGATCACACCTCTCGAACCCGCACCGGCATTAACAGCAGATTTGATCCATGCTTCAGCCCATCTTGTCGGTCAAATGGGCTCCGAACCTTTCATCCGGGCGCTCGACATGGCACCCGATGTCATCCTGGCCGGCCGCTCCTATGACCCTTCTGTTTTTGCCTGTCTCGCGATCCGTCAGGGTTATGACAGGGGGCTTGCCCTCCATCTGGGTAAGATACTCGAGTGTGCCGCCATTTGCGCGACACCCGGCAGCGGTTCCGACTGCATGTTCGGCTATCTGGGCGAAAATTATTTTCGCGTTGAACCATTGAACCCAGCCAGAAGCTGTACAACACTTTCTGTGGCCGCACACACACTCTATGAAAAGACCAATCCCTACATCCTGCCGGGACCGGGCGGCCACCTTGACCTGACTGACTGCCATTTTGAGCAGGAGACAGACCGCATCGTCCGGGTCAGCGGATCCCGGTTTATTCCATCGCCCCGTTACGCGATCAAGCTGGAAGGCGCGCGGCCGATCGGTTTTCGCACGATCTCGATCGCCGGTGTCCGCGATCCGGTGATGATCAGCGAAATTGATGGTATCACCAAGGGTGTGGAAGAGCGGGTCGCCGACAATTTCCGCGACCGCAGCTGGGACTACCACCTGCGCTTCAACGTCTACGGCCGGGACGGCGTCATGGCCGATCTCGAGCCAACACCATCCACCTCCGGGGTCCACGAATTGGGTATCGTCATCGAGGCAACCGCCGAAACCCAGGAACAGGCTGACACGATCTGCGCCTTTGCCCGATCGACGATGCTGCATTATGGCTACACCGGACGCCGGGCAACCGCCGGTAATCTCGCATTCCCTTACTCTCCCAGCGACTGCCACATCGGCGCCGTCTATGTTTTCAGCGTATACCATCTGCTGGCGGTCGATGACCCGGCCGCGCATTTCCCAATCGAAATCGTGGAGCTATGAGGAGGATTTCCATGAACGTACGCCTAACCGAGATAACGGACATTATCCGCAGCAAGAATGCCGGCCCTTATGAGTTGACATTTGACCTGATCTTCAAGGATTTTGACTGGTTCGAAAAAGTGAATAACGCAGGGGTCATCAATGAAGATCTAATCTGCCGGCTTTATGGAATCCTGCCATCCGATATCATCAACATTGTCAGTTTCAAGCCAGCCAAGGCGATCAAGGTCACGATCCGCCGGCCGATCTGCTCCGGCGACCTGGGCGAGACGGATGTCTACGGCGCCCAGCAGCACGCGCCTTTCCTTGATGTTTCTCTGTCTATCTGACGGGACAGATCTGGTATAATCTTCACAGGAGGACGACTGATATGCCTTACTCGGACCGGATGCAGCGAAGCCACCTTTACACCGTCTTTTTCGCGCCGCGCGGCATGCCGCGGATGGCTGACCTTGGCATGCAGATCGCCCAGCAGTATCTCAGTCCGTTCGATAAGCTGATCGGCCTGATCGGTGAAGCCGGTTCGGGCAAAAGCATGCTGATCAAGGGCATGTTCCCCGGCCTGGAATTAACCAACGATGATGAAGGCGTCAATGTCCGCCCGCTGCCGATTCTGAACGCGGCCGAGGACAGCTCCGGGTTCTTCAGCGCCCATACCTATCACCTGGACATTCGCTTTGAGATGGCATTTACCGACGTGCGGGTGCTGGCTGAAGCCATTCAAACGGCAATCGGTCTGGGTAAACGGGTGATCGTCGAGCATTTCGAGCTGGTTTATCCCTATCTGGATCGCAACGCCCATCTTATCATCGGCATCGGTGAAGAATTGATCATCACACGGCCGACCCTCTTTGGTCCCGAGCCACAGGATATCGCCAATATTGTCTTTAAGTCGATTCCCTTCCGGCGGATGACCCATACAGCCGAGGACCTGTGCGAGTATTTCCTCAAACAGTGGGGTATCCAGGAAAATTACGTGCATGCCGATGTTCGTCATGGCTTTGTCCTCAAATTCATCGACAAGCCAAACATAGATATTTATCTTTTGGAACAGAGCGTCAATCAAATGATCGATGAAGATGTACCGGTCTCCTATCTGGACGATCATCACATCCTGATTGGCCAGGAGCCCCACGAGTGCACCGGACCTCGGATGCATGTGAGCAGCACCAAAGAGATCCGCAAGCTGACCTTGACGAAAGAGCTGCTGCTTGAGCCGATCACCAATCATTATCTGCTGGTCGGTGTAGTTGGCGAATATGGCCAGCAACGGATCAGCGACTTGAACAAAATCTGACGACCTCAAACAGCTGGAACACCAAGGTATCATCTAAACACCCCGGAAGAAAACACACGCACCACATTGCTTAGAAAAGCCGGGATGAAAGTACAAGGAGACATAAAATGAGCAAAAGAATCGTTGGCGTATTTGTTGGCAGTCTTCGCAAAAAATCATACAGCAGGCAAGTTGCCAACACGCTGAAGACACTTGCTCCAGAGGATCTTGCGCTGGAATTCATCGAACTGGGTGATTTGGAGATGTACAACCAGGATCTGGATGACGAAGGCCGTGTGCCGGCAAGCTGGAGTCGTTTTCGTGAACACGTGAAGCAGCTGGACGCTGTTTTGTTTGTGACACCCGAATACAACCGGTCCATTCCGGCCATTCTGAAGAACGCGCTGGATATCGGATCCAGGCCGTTTGGGCAGAATGTCTGGAATGGCAAACCGGGCGCAGTCATCAGTGTTTCGCCGGGGGCGCTCGGCGCGTTCGGTGCCAACCACCTCTTCCGGCAATCACTCGTCGTCCTCAATATCCCGACGATGCAGCAGCCTGAAGCCTATATCGGCAATGTCGCCAAGCTCTACGATGATGAGGGCCATCTGATCAGCGAAAAAACAAGAGACTACTTGAACAGCATCATCCGGGCGTTCGCCGCCTGGATCAATACGAACTTAGGTAATGGAGGTATATGATATGGAACGGAAAATCAGCGAACAGGTGACCGGCTATCGCACGCAGGACGGAGCAGGCGTCAATCTGGTACGCGTGCTGGGCCATGGAACCGTTGAAACCTATGATCCGATTTTGATGCTGGATTCGTTTGACAGCACCAACCCGGATGATTATACAGCAGGCTTCCCCCTGCACCCTCACCGGGGCATCGAGACGATCAGCTATGTCTATCGAGGGCAAATGACACACCGCGACAGCTTGGGTAATGAGGATACGATCAGTGACGGTGAAGTTCAGTGGATGACCGCCGGTTCCGGTATCATGCACGAGGAAAAACTGCCGGCCTCGGAGCGGATGCTCGGTGTGCAGCTCTGGCTGAACCTGCCTGCCAAAGACAAAATGACTTCGCCTGGCTATCACGCGGTCAAAAATGTGGATATCGAGGAAATTCCTCTGGAAAACGGCAAGATCAGACTGCTCGCCGGCCAATACAAAGACCACAAAGGCTATATGAGCCACTATCTGCCGCTCGATTATTATGATGTTCATTTGAATCCCAATACGTCAACAGTGATCGAGACAGAGAACGACCGATCCGTTATGGTTTTTACCCTGTTGGGAGACGCGTTCATCAATGGCGAACGGGTCAAAGAGAAGACAGCCGTCAAATTGACTGCCGGTGACCATGTGACAATCGGTGCGGCAGATACCTACACACAGGTTCTCTTTGTCAGCTCTGAGTACCTGAAAGAACCCATTTCATGGGGCGGACCCATCGTCATGAACACCCGCGAAGAACTGAACAAGGCCTTTGATGATCTGAATAAAGGGACCTTCATCCAGGAGAAGATTGCCTATTGAGGATGATGGTTGATTGAGGCGCTTCTCAGAGACTGGGCAATCGCGGGTCTCGTGGCTGAGTTTCTCCTGCCACAACGCTTTCAAAGTTTAGATGCCTTCCATAAACGGTTTGTCAGTCTGGTCTTCGCTCTTTTCCAGTTCTTCACCAGGCGTATGCTTCGGGCGCGGCTCCACCCGGTCCGGGGAAAATTTCGTCCAACTTTGCCAAAACCTCTTGAGAAAGCTCCATGTTAACCACCTTCAGTGTGTTTTCAAATTGCTCAAGTGTTCTCGGGCCGATGATCGGAGCGGTTACAGCCGGACGGGACAGAAGCCATGCCAGGGCGACATTGGCTTCACTTTCTCCCAGTTCACGGCATAGCTTTGAGAATGCTTCAAGCTGTCTGCGTTCGGAAGGTGTTATGTCTTTTGCTGCTTCGACAGCTCTTTCGCTGCCGGAAGCAGGATGGAGCGCTTTCCCGCTGAGCAGGCCTCCGGCCAGGGGGCTCCAGGGAATAACGCCCAACCCGAGTTCCTGCGCCGCTGGCAGCACCTCGAGTTCCGGCAGCCTGCACAGCAGATTGTATTTGTGCTGCTCACTGACCAGCCCCAGGTAATGCCGTTTCTCGGCCATTGCCTGCGCATACACGAGATGGCGGGCCCCGAAATTGCTCGCACCAATATAGTAGACCTTGCCCTGGTTGACGAGCGCTTCAAAAGCTCCCCATATTTCTTCCCACGGTGCATGACGTTCAATGTGGTGCATCTGGTAAAGTTCAACATGGTCTGTCTGCAGCCGCGACAGCGAGCCTTCGATATGCCGGCGGATTTTATAGGCTGACAGGCCATGGGCCTGGTTTGGACCGTCCTTTTCATCTTCCATGTCACTATAGACTTTGGTCGCCAGGACCACTTTTTCACGCCGGCTGCCGCCCTGGGCAAACCAGCGGCCGATAATTTCCTCAGTCCAGCCGGCATGGCCATTGTTCTGCTTGCCGTAGGTATTGGCTGTATCGAAAAAATTGATTCCCTCTTCAAGCGCCTTGTCCATGATTGCCCATGCTTCTTTTTCATCTGTTCTGGGGCCAAAATTCATCGTTCCCAGACAAAGGCGGCTGACCTTGAGTCCGGTTCTTCCTAAATACGTATATTTCATCGTTTTCCCTCCTCACCAGGCTATTGCTTCGCTGCCTGTTTCCAAAGATAACATCTGGTTCTATGTTTTTTCTGGTATAAGCCGAGCAGTCAGATCTCATTCGATAAATATCCTACAATCTGAACACGATGTAATCATTATAGTCCTTAAATGCAACACCCCGTCAAGCCAAGTCAGATTCTGGAAGGAGGAATCGCCTGGATGTTCTGCCTATACAGAAATAACGAACGCAGGGGGCAGTACACGTCCCGCACAAAAAATGATATAGTAAAATAAAGTTGAATAAGAATCAGACGGCAGAATGACGCCCCATCGATCTCAGTAAGATCTGCTTCAGTACACGAGGAGGTAATGCTCATGAACAGACTGGAAATGATGCAAAAAATCGAGGCGGTTCTGGAGGATGCCAAAGCCGGGATTCTGGTAACCGCAGATGCCGATTGCCAGCCCCATGCCCGCTGGATGACACCGGTTCTGCTATCTGCGTGGCCGGAAACGCTATTTGCCGTTACCGCGCCGGACTTCCCGAAAATCATGCAACTCGAGAAAAACAACCAGGTAGAATGGATGCTGCAGACCCGGGCTCTTGACCAGGTGATCAACATTCGCGGCGGCATCAATGTCTTAGATAACCCTTCTCTTAAAGCCCAGGTGATGGAAACCATCGGCAGGAAACTGACCGTTTTCTGGAAAGTCAACAAAAGCAATACGGATTTTGTCATTCTGGAGACCGTGATCAAGGAGGCCTGCTGGCAGGCTCCAGTCAAGGGTTTTATGGAAATCGTGAATTTCAATCAGGAGAGGGTGCAGCCATGAAAAACGTCAAAGACTTCGACCGTCCGTTTCTCATCAAACTGCTTGAGGATATGCTTTTGATCCGCCGTTTTGAAGAAAAATCGGCGCAGATGTACGGTCTTCAGAAGATCGGCGGGTTTTGCCACCTATATATCGGCCAGGAGGCCGTTGCGGTTGGCTCGATCGCCGCTCTCGACCTGAAAAAAGATTATGTCCTCACTGCCTACCGTGACCATGGCCATGCGCTGGCCTGCGGCATGTCGTCGCGTTCGGCCATGGCTGAGCTCTATGGAAAGATTGATGGTTGTTCCCGCGGCAAGGGCGGTTCAATGCACCTGTTTGATGTGGCCAACCACATGTACGGCGGCAACGGTATTGTCGGCGGTCACATCCCGGTTGCCACAGGAGTCGCCTTCAAAATCCGCTACAACGAAGAAGAGGGTGTCGTCCTCTGCTATTTCGGTGACGGCGCAATCCACCAGGGGGCTTTCCACGAGAGTCTCAACCTGGCTAAAATCTGGAACCTGCCGATCATCTACATCTGTGAAAACAACCAGTATGGTATGGGAACGGACTTCCGCCGTGTCTCATCTGTTCATGACCTTTCAATCATGGGACAGTCCTATGGGATCCCTGGCAAGATGGTCAACGGCATGGATGTTCTGTCCGTTTTTGAAGCCACCGCTGAAGCTGTCAGGCAGGCACGCGAGCAACAGCTGCCCTCTTTGCTGGAATTCCAGACTTATCGCTACAAGGGCCATTCCATGAGTGATCCGGCTAAATACCGAACACGGGATGAACTTGATTCTTATCGCCAGCAGGATCCCATTCTGATCCTGAAGCAGGCGATGTTCGACGCAGAATTGCTGACTGAGGATGATTACGAGCAAATGGACCAGGCCAGTCGCAAGGCTGCGGATGACGCAGCTGATTTTGCTGAAAACAGTCCTGAACCGGCACTGGAAACCCTGTATGAGGATATCCTGGCTTGACCGGGATTTTCAGAAACCAGATTCAAATGACTGGAGGTGGCAATATGCCCGTCATAACCTACCGAGAAGCTGTCAGACAAGCTATCGACGAAGAAATGGCCCGGGACGAGCGTGTTTTTCTCATAGGCGAGGAAGTGGCCCAGTATAACGGGGCCTATAAAGTCAGTCAAGGTTTGCTGGATAAATATGGCGAAAAACGTGTCATTGACACACCGATTACCGAGGAAGGCTTTACCGGGGTCGGGATCGGTGCCGCGATGGTCGGTTTGAGACCGGTTGTTGAGTGGATGACCTATAATTTTTCGCTGATGGCCTTCGATCAGGTCATCAACAACGCGGCCAAGATGCGCTATATGTCCGGCGGCCAAATCAGTCTGCCAATCGTATTCCGCGGACCGAACGGACCGGCAGAATACCTGAGCGCCCAGCATTCCCAGGCCCTGCAGTCTCTTTTCGCACATGTACCGGGTCTGAAAGTTGTGGCCCCCGCAACCCCTTATGATGCCAAGGGCTTGTTAAAAACAGCAATACGCGATGACAACCCGGTTTTGTTTCTCGAAGCGGAGCTGATGTATGCTTGGAAAGGCGAGGTGCCGGACGAGGAGTACCTGATTCCGTTTGGCCAGGCAGACATCAAGCGCAGCGGCAAGGATGTTACATTGATCAGCTTTTCCAAGCCTGTCAGAATAGCCGGGGAAGCAGCCGACGTTCTGGAAAAGCAGGGGATAGACGCTGAAGTCATCGATCTGCGCTCTATTCGCCCGCTCGATGAAAAGACGGTCTATGAATCGGTCCGCAAAACCAACCGCTGTGTCGTGATCGATGAGGCCTGGCCGTTTGCCAGTGTTGGTTCGCATGTCGCCTGGCTCGTTTCCAGAAATTGCTTTGACCTGCTGGACGCTCCTGTTGAGCTGGTTTCATCAGAGGACGTGCCGATGCCTTACAACCATACGCTGGAATTAGCTGTGCAGCCATCTGTCGACAAGATCGTTGCGGCAGCCAGAAAAGTACTTTACCTGGACAAGTAATGCCGTGCAGCCGTGATAATATTCAAGGATTTAACCTGAACTGAAAACGACGAGGAGGGTGAATTGTGGCTGAGAAACTACTGATGCTGGCGTTGTCCCCCACCATGGAAACGGGCGTTATCTCCCGCTGGGCAGTCAGTGAAGGAGATGAAATCCATTCTGGCGATGTTCTTTGCGAGGTGGAGACGGATAAGGCTACCATGGATTATGAATCACCGGTGGACGGTGTTCTGTTGAAGATCATCAAAGAGGCCGGTTCCAGCGCTTCGGTCGGTGATCCGATCGGTATTGTCGGGAAAGCAGATGAGGATATTAGCGATCTGCTGGAAGAAGCAGCTGCTCAGGAGAAAGCGGCAGACGGGCAGGCAGGCAGCGAAGATGAGGACTCAAAACAGCCATCGACAGCGCCTTTATCCGAAATAAGCCCGGCAGATCAGCCGAAAACACCTGACCAGGAGGGCTTCATCCGGTCCTCGCCACTGGCGCGCGTACTGGCCGGTCAGAACAATCTTGATCTACGGCAAATCGAAGGCAGCGGCCCTGGCGGACGGATTGTCAAGGCTGATATCGAAAAAGCGGTGGCCGCTTCTGTGAAGCCGGCCGCCAGCCGAACCGAAGCTGTTCAGAGCGGTCAGGATGTGGTTGTCCCGGTCAGCGGCAAAAGGCGCATCATCGCGCAGCGGCTGTCTGAGTCCAAGTATTCGGCACCGCACTACTATCTTAATATAGAAGTCGAAATGGACGATTTATTGGCATCAAGGAAACGCCTTAATGCAGCACCGGATACCAAAGTCTCAGT
>Ga0123335_1005372_pt1 | contig 15699 bp, 14 predicted proteins | sample BiotimSIPDNA_2_FD_89707 | JGI IMG/M metagenome (GOLD analysis project Ga0123335, IMG submission 89707) | Anaerobic biogas reactor microbial communites from Washington, USA - Biogas_R2 time_0 SIP DNA | ecosystem: Engineered > Bioreactor > Anaerobic > Unclassified | place: Washington, USA...
CCTGGACCGGCTCGATCGGCGTGCTGATACCCAACTACAACTTCGCCGAACTGATGGAACGCTGGGGCATTAGCGACAATACCGTCGCCAGCGGACCGCTGAAAACGATGGGTAGTTTCGCGCACCCCATGACGCCCGAAGAACAGAAAATCTTCCAGGAACTGGTCGACGACGGCTTTCACCAATTCAAGGAAGTCATCATGCAAGGGCGGCCGAACTTTCGAAAAGACCCCGAATCGCTCGATCGAGTGGCCACCGGTCAGATATTCACCGCCAACCAGGCGCTCGAAAACGGCTTGATCGACAAGATCGGGTTCATCGAGGACGCTGTCGATCGGGTAGCGCGAATTGCCGGATTGAGCGCAGACGACATCCAAGTCGTAAAATACAAATCCATCCCCAATTTGTCCGAAATCCTCTTCGGCGCCAGCCAAACCAAGCCGTCGCTCGAGCTGGCGGCGATTCTGGACGCGGCTACCCCCCGAGCTTATTACCTCTGCACGCGGCTGCCCGCCTTCGTTCGCAATGAGAATTAGTCGGGCGAATCTAAAGTTCACCCCCGGCGTCTGACGATAAGGGTTGCAACGAATGTAGCGGCCGCAAGGATTCTACGCAGAAGGCAGTCTTGGCGGCTTAGGTAAAATGGAAGTTTTAGGGATGGAGGTGGCCCATGACGGCCTCATTCAACCGGCGCGGCCCGCGATTCTTGCTGTTTGGCGTCTTGATGCTGGCGGGTATCGGACTAACCGGCTGTCAGGTGGAAACCGGCGGCCAGACCCTGCCTAGTCCATACTATATGTCCGACGACGTACAATACTTTCCGCCGGGGTCGGAGTTCAAGCTGGCCAACGAGGCTGCCGCCATGAAGGCGTACAGCCAAGAGCAGGAACAGCAAGCGTTTCGCCGATAAAGTGATGCGATTCTAACGATTCACGCCGAACGCGATTGGCCGACCGATCGCGCCACGGGGGGGACGGCGCCTTGAGTTGTTGGCGTCCAAGGGCGAGTGTCGCCGCCGCGACACCCCTTGGACGTCAGCAGCCCAAGGGACTTGGCCATATTTATTCGCCGCCGCTCGGGCGGCCGCTCAACCGGCATCCATGTCCGACGTCGCATTTTCACCAACCGCTCAGCAGTGGATCAACGTTGTGTTGATCTGGATAGGTTTTGGCACGTTGGCGGGGTTGCTGGCTGCGGTGCTATTTCCGCTGCGCAAACCCGCCGGGCCGTTTTGGGCCGTCGTGCTGGGTATCTGCGGCAGCGCAGTCGGACTGTTTGGACTCGGCCGTCTGTTTCCCGATCGGCAGTTGAACCCGATTAGCCCGCTCGGTTTTCTGGCCGCGGCCGTCGGGGCGCTGATGCTGCTAATAGTCTGCCGCTGCGTACTTGCTCTTTTTTCACGGCCGGAAAAAGACGCCAACGAGTAGCCGCGGCCCGAGCCTGCCGGGGTTGCCATCCGCCGCAAGGCACGATAGCATTCAGTGCAGAGCGTCGTATAAGCGACTTCAATTCAACCAGAGCCATAGCAAGCTGTGCATCATGGAACGCGAACTAGTCGATCGGTCCGAGGCCATCCAAGAGCGGATAACTCAATTGCGAGACTCTCTTTGACCACGCCGGCAAGCAAAAGCAGGCGGAGGAAATCGAAGCCCGCATGGCCGCGCCCGATTTCTGGAACAATCAGGAAACCGCCCAGCAGACGGTGGGCGAGCTTAAAGGGCTGAAGGCCCTGCTGAAGCCGCTGGACGAAGTGGTCAAGTCGGGCGACGATCTGGCCGCGCTGGTCGAAATGGCCGAGGAAGACGACGAGCTGGCCAAGGAAGTGCCCGGCGAATTGGCCCGGCTCGAACGCACCCTCGACGCATTGGAGACGAAGGCCCTGCTCAACGGTCCCTTCGACGCTTCGCCAGCCCTGCTGACCGTCAACGCCCGCGACGGCGGAACCGACGCCAACGATTGGGCCGAAATGCTCTTGCGAATGTATATCGGCTGGGCCAAGGAAAACGACTATCAGACCGAAATCCTCGACCGGCAGGACAACGAGGAGGCGGGCATAAACAGCGCCACCCTCGCCGTCCGCGGGCCGATGGCATACGGATACCTCAAAGGCGAGAGCGGCATCCACCGCCTGGTCCGCATCAGCCCCTTCAATGCCGAAGGCAAGCGGCAGACCAGCTTCGCGGCCGTCGACGTCTCGCCAGAAGTCTCCGATCAAGTCGAAATCGAAATCCGCGACGAAGACGTCGAGGAACAGGTGTTCCGCGCCAGCGGTCCCGGCGGACAACACGTCAACAAAACCTCGAGCGCCGTGCGGCTGATACATCATCCGACGGGCATCGCCGTGGCCTGCCAATCGGAGCGGAGCCAGCATAAGAACCGGGCGACGGCCATGAAAATGCTTCGCGCCCGGCTGGCACGCATCGAGGCCGAGCGGCGCGAAGCCGAGCAGGCGGCGAAATACGACCAGATGCCCAAGGTCGGCTTCGGCTCGCAAATCCGCAACTATTTCCTCCACCCCGATCAGCGGGTAAAGGACGCCCGAACCGGATACACCGCCACCAGATTCCACGAAGTACTCGACGGCGGCATCCAGGAGTTCCTCGACGCCTTTTTACGTTACCGGGCAGGTAAGCAATAGGGGGATTGCCCCATCGCCCGCAAGTTAGTACAGTGTATCCTGTTTATTATGGTTCATTTGGAATCCTGACTCCCATGACCCCCGAAAGAATCGAACAATTAAAACGAGAGTACACCGGCCGACGGGTGCTGGTGGACGAGAGTCGTCCGGAGTTGGCGCGTCTGGCCGGAACGCCGGGTCGGGTGGTGACGGTCAACTTCAACGGCAACGCACTGGTCCAATTCGAAGGACGCGACGCGAGTTGGCATGAGATCGACCCGGCTTATCTCAAACTGGAGCCATCGCCATGAGCATGGATAATTTCGGCATGCCGGCCGTCGAGCCGGAAGTGGTCGGTCAGCGGCGCGGCTGGTGGTCGCGGAACTGGCTGTGGTTCGTGCCCACCGTTTTTCTGCTGTTGATCATTTTCTGTTGCGGCTGTCCCGTGGGGTTTTTCTTCTACAGATATCGTGAGTTACTCGATAAACCCTATGTACTCGATGCTCTTCGGAAAGTACATAAAAACGAACAGATACGAAAAGAAATCGGCAATCCGATCATCATTAGCTTGATGCCCCCACCTACGATTGTTGAGAGCGACCGCAACGCCGATCTACGCGGCGAATTGCAAGGCCCCGAGGGCAAAGCGAAAGTCCATGTTCAGGCGCGGAAGATGAACGACAAATGGGGGCTGGTCGTGCTCGAAGTCTGGCTCCCCAGCGGCGAAAAAGTGTCGTTGGCCGACGAGATCGAGGGCGTCGAGGACGCGCCGCCGTTCGAGGGCGCAGCCCCGCCCGGCGAAATGCCCCCGCCCGACGCTCCGCCGCCGTCGATCGACATGCCGATGCCCGACGTTCAAGTCCCCGGCGGCGCGTGAGGTCGGCCGGAAATTTCCCGCCGTTGCGCGACTGCGCCGGGCATCAATCAATACACCCGGCATCACACGCTGAACCGAATAAAAACGATGTCGTCGTCTCGGATGACGTAATCCTTCGGTTCCTGGCGGATGAGGTGTTGGGCCTTTATCTCCCGCTCGCTGCCGACGCGCACGAGATCGGCGACGGTCATCACTTCGGCGCGGATGAAGCCGCGGGCGAGGTCGGAGTGGATGCCGTCGGCGGCTTCCAGGGCCGTGCCCCCTTTGCGAATCAGCCAGGTGCGGACTTCCTTCTCGCCGGCGGTGAAGAAAATCATTTGTCCCGATATGTCCAGCAGCGTGCGGATCAGATGGTCGCGGTCGGTGGCCACGAGTCCCATTTCACGCTCGAACTCGGCCCGGTCCTCCGCGCTCATCTTGGAGAGTTCCAGTTCCAGCCCGGCGGGGACGGCCATGATCGGCAGCTCGGGCGTGGCGAGCGACGTGAACCGCCCGGGGTCCGATTCGTCGTCGGCCGCGTTGACAATCACCAGCCGCGGTTTTTCGCTGAAGAGGCGGAAGGCGCGGGTGACTTTTTGCTGCTCCTCGCTCATGTTCGACTCGCGCAGCGGCCGGCCCGCCTCCAACGCCTCCAAGACGATCTTCAGCGTATCGCGTTCGTGTTCGAGTTGCAGATGCTCGGGGCGGGGCAACGGTTTTTTCAACGATTCCTCCACCCGCTCGATGCGGCCCGAGACAATCTCCATGTCGGCCAGCATCAGGTCTTCGTCGAAGGAGCGGATGTCGGCCATGGTGTCGCCGCCGCCGAATGCCCCGGCCACCAGCACGAGGCAGCCGGCCTCGCGGATCATGGCCATGCGGGCGGCGTTCCCCTCGTGCGCACGGCTTAAACCAGGCGTATCGACCAGCTCCAACGCGGCCAGCGTGACCTTTTTCGGGTGATATATCTCGCAAAGCTGCGCGACGCGCGGCTCGGGTATCACGGCCATCGCGCTTTGGCCGACGTGCCCCAGCGCCGGGTCGGGCGCCACGCCCGTCAGCCAGTGAAACAACGTGCTCTTGCCGCAGCCCTGATAGCCGACCAGTCCGATTTTCATAATGTCATTCGATGCTTGGCGCCCCAAGGCGGAACAATCCGATTTCCGCGACGATAAGCGTATCCCTCGCCGCGAAAAGCGAAACAGCCCACAGCGAGCGGCAGTTTCAGATTCCGGTCTCCGTTCACGGAAGACCAATACCCGGCATTATAGTGTTTTTTCAGAAACAAACCATCTAAGCTCGTGGTTAGCCAATTTGCTGTAAGCGTTCACTGGGGGCTGACCCAATTCTCGCCGTTTACCGCGAAAATGAGACTGTCCCACTCGTCGGCACGAGTTTCCAGGCTTGCAAGGCCCCTCGATCCCTTTCATCTTGGGGGGGCGGTTCGGCGTCGCGACCATCGCGATGCCAGTGACAGACAGTTCCTTCGGGTTGAAGGGAAGATCAAGCGGATTGTGATTGGATACATAAATATCTGTTAATTATGATGGTATCTAAGGGTATTTGGTATTAGCAGCAAAAAACTGGGAATGTAACTTTCCAATACGTACTAGCTGAACGAAACAACTTTGAGAAGGACTAGAACAATGGACGAGTCGCTTTGGCCCGCTCGCAACGTGGCCGAGTATGCCTACTGTCCGCGACTGTTCTATTTGATGGAGGTGGAGGGCATTCACCTGCCCAGCGCCGACACCGAACTGGGCAATCGCACCCATCGTCGCGTCGATCAACCAAGCAACGAAAGCGTCGTCGAAGCCGCATCCGACGCCGACGAACCGAAGGCCGTCCGCAGCCTGACGCTCACCAACGCCGCCCTCGGGCTGACCGCCACGCTCGACCTGGCCGAAATCAACGGCCAAACGGCCGTCCCCGTCGAATACCGCAAGGGCAAACCCCATCACCGTCCACCCGACGAGAATAACGACGACGACAATGACTACACCGTCGAACCCTGGCCGACCGACCGGGTCCAAGTCGGGCTTCAATGCATCCTGCTCGAAGACGCCGGTTACAACGTGCCGCGAGCGATCCTCTACTACGCCGCTGAGCGACGCCGCCTTGTCGTGCCGTTCGACGTCGCACTACGGGCCGAGGCCCTCGCGACGCTCGACGCCGCCAAAGCCTGCTCGCGCGGCCCCCGGCCCTTGCCCCTGCTGAACGATCGTCGTTGCCCGCGCTGTTCGTTGCAGCCGATCTGCCTGCCCGACGAGGTCAACGCCCAACGCGAGGCGGCCGACGGCGACGGGTCGGTCAAGCCTCGTCAAATCTGGCCGCCTCGCGACGACGGCATCCACCTCGTGGTTCAAGAGAACGGCGCGAAGGTCGGCGTTCGCGGCGCGGCCATGGTCGTCACCGACAAGGACGGCAAGAAGCTCAAGGAATCGCCCTTGGCCGGCGTCGAAACCCTTTCGCTGCTCGGGTCGGTCCAAATCTCGACCCAAGCTATCCAAACGCTTGCCGACAAGGGAATCCCCGTCGCGTTTCTGTCGGCCGCCGGGCGTGTCGTGGCGATGGTTGATCCGCTCGACGCCACCAGCGCTGAGACTCGCCGGGCCCAGGTCCGGCGATTCGACCAACCCGGCCCGTCGCTCGAACTGGCCCGCGCCCTGGTGGCCGCGAAGATCGCGAACCAACGCACGCTGTTGATGCGAAACGCCGACGACCTGCCCCCCGGCGTTGCCGGCGAACTGGCCGCCCAAGCCGACCGGGCCGCGAAGGCCGACACGATCGAATCGCTTCGCGGGCACGAAGGCCAAGCGGCGGCCGTCTATTTCGGCCACTTCGCCCGCATGATCAGCGGCGAGGCGGGCGTCGAGTTCGACGCGAACGGCCGCCGTCGCCGTCCGCCGCCGGATCCGGTCAACACGGTCCTTTCATTCGCCTATTCGATGCTCACGCACGAGTGTACGGCGGCGTTGCGGGTCGCCAGCCTCGAACCGTCGATCGGGGCGTATCACGTTTCGCGGCCCGGCCGCCCGGCCTTGTCGCTCGACCTGATGGAGCCCTTTCGGCCGCTGGTGGCCGACTCGATCGCGATTGCCGGTTTCAACCGGGGCGAACTGCGGCCCGGCCACTTCCGACGCACGGCCGCCGGATGCCTGTTCACCGACGACGGCCGCAAGGCGTTTTTTTCGGTCTACGGGCGGCGGATGGCCGACGAGGTGACGCACCCGGTCTTTGGGTACAAGCTGTCGTATCGCCGCATGATCGTCCTGCACGCCCGGATGATCGCCGCATGGCTTTTGGGCGAAGTCCCGTCGCTTTCGTTTCTGACCACGCGATGAGAATCGGCAAAGATAGTCGCCTTTCGCTCGGCCCGGCAAGGCCGCTCATAGTCGCCTTTCGCTCCGCGAAAGTAGCGTCGGCAGCACCATCAGCCCGGAAAAGACATGATCCGCCGCCCAAAAACGCCGCACCACCGACGGAACCCCAATCATGCGCCGCTGCTACCTCGTCTGCTACGACATCCGCAGCCCGAAACGCTGGCGTCAGGTCTTCAAAATCATGAAGGGCCACGGCGAACACTGGCAGTTTTCGGTCTTCTTCTGCGTGCTGCGCGCAATCGACCGGGTGCGGCTGCAGACCGAACTCGAAGAGGCGATGAACCTCGACGACGACCAGGCGGTGATCATCGACCTGGGCCCGGACGAACAAATGGCCCGAGGCGCCGCCACTGTCCTCGGCCCGAGCCTCCCGGGGGGTGACAAAGGGGTGGTTGTGGTGTAGACTGGGGGCTTCTCGCCCCCGTTCTCTTCGGGGCGGGCAGGTTCGATCAAGGCTCATGCGGGAGGGATATCATGGCCAAGACGCAATCGCTTCCAACCACCCCACGGGCGTACACGTTGCGCCTTCGCGGCGTAACGCCCGACGACCACTCGTGGCGCGATGCTCTGTGGGCGACCCACGAGGCCGTCAATCGTGGCGCCAAGGCCTTTGGCGAATGGCTCCTCACCCTGCGCGGCGGGCTGTGCCACACGCTGGCCGACGCAAGGATACCCCAAAGCAAGGGAAAGCCCGACCGCGATCCGACACCCGACGAACGCCGTGATCGGCGAATCCTGTTGGCCCTTTCGTGGTTGAGCGTCGAGGACGAGCGTGGTGCGCCGCAAGATAAATCGCTGATCGTCGCGAAGGGAACGGATTCGGCCGATTGTCGAGCGCGTAAGCTCTGCGACGCGTTGGCGGCCATTCTTCGCTCGCGTGGCGTCGGCGACGGCGATTTGGGCGATTCACAACGGCGACCCGAGGAGCAACCAGGCACATGGCTTAGCGACTGCATGCCGTCGCTGTCAGCCGCGATTAGGGATGAAGCAGTATGGGTAAACCGAAGTGCCGTATTCGATGGAGTTTGTGACGGTCACGATCTGGCCGAGGCAAGGAACGATGCCAGAACGGTCCTTTGGTTCCTCCTGACAGAGGACTACTTATTGCTTCCGAAAAGGCCGGTGAGCAACCGAAAAGACCTGGAGGAGCAAGAAGACCAAGGGGCTACGATGGGTGCTGCTGCTGAGGCTGTCACTAAGTCAGGAAAGGGCGCAGGTGACCGAACACGCCACTTGTTTTCATGCGTTTTTGGCAGAGAGAGCAGCCAACACTTCGGCAAGCCACCACGCACGCTCAATCTGCGGAAGCACTGGCGAACTCATCTCAAACCGTTGGTTGCGGCTGGTGGCATCCCACTGAGCGACCCAGATGAGAAAGCGAAGAAGGTCGCTCCATCCCCGACGGAAATCCATCGAGAAATGTTCTCGAAAGCAGCCTCTCGACTGGCGCAGATCTGGACGAAACAGAAACAGCAGGAAGTCGAACGGCAGTTGCGTAAGGCGGCGGATGGACAGTTGAAGGAGTTGGAATCAGATCAAACATGGAGCAAGGCGCTGGCCCTATTGGACGAATACTGCAGTGAATTCGGCCTTGCAACGGGTGCGCTCGGCGAGTACCGTTTGAATCCGCGGGCGGTGGTCGGTTGGGACCGCATTGTTGCGGCCTGGGAACGGATTGATGAAGCCAATCCCGTCAAGGCAACCGAAAGACGTAAGGAAGAAGTCGCGCGCTTGCAGAGCGAGGATGACGAAAAGAAGTTTGGCGATGCCAACCTATTCCGAAGTCTGGCTGAATCGGAGTACGAGTTGGTGTGGCGGCATCCTGGCACGGGTGAAGCGGATGCATCGGTTCTGACGACGTACGTGAAAGGATGGAAGGCACGTACCGATGCCGGCCGGCTAAAGGTGGCCGCGTTTCGGCATCCCGATCCATATTTGCATCCCGTCTTCTGCCAGTTTGGCGTGTCGCGTCCGGCAATCAAGCACAATAGACTGGAACCGACTCCGAATAGCGATCCACGCATCGTGAGAATGCGTTTGTGGACGGGGTGCAAGGCGGATGACATATCACTATTGGCTAGTAGCAAACGGTTCGACAGAGAAATCGGCTCGGCGACCGATGTGGTAGAGGAGGCGACGGGCGTGCCTCGTCGAAGCCGACTGGGAGTTGCCGCGGTCGGTTCACGGCACGCGGTCGGTCCTTTTCGCGTGGCGCGAGTCTTCGATCGACAAGAGAAGAGGACTCGCCAGCGAACGGAAAAAGATGAGGCAGGCGGAGATGCAGAAGATGAGGCACAGAGCCAAACAAAGAAACCAACATGGAACGGGACGCTTCAAGCGAATCGTTTTGAGCTTCAGACCATCGCCCGTCTGGAATTATCTGACCCAGTGAAAGCTCGATCAGCAAGGCAACGCATTCGGTGGTCGCTCATTGTCTCACTCGATCTTCAGCCCCAAGGGCCCTGGCTCGACTATGTCGCGGCCGGTTTGCCGGAAGGAATCGAGTACAAAAAGGGCCGAAGCGGCTACTATCTCAACTACGCTGCCAACCAGGGACGCAAGAGCCGTGCTCGACTACAACTCGCGCGGCTGCCCGGTCTGCGGGTTCTCTCACTCGACCTTGGACATCGCTATGCGGCGGCCTGTGCCGTATGGGAGACTATCACGAGTAAGGAAATGATGGCGGCGTGCCTAGAGTCGGGCCATGCGCGACCCACGAGTGACACGCTCTACCTTCACTTGCGACGTTCCACGAACAGAATTCAGAAACGAGGTCGCAACAAGGGCAAACCCGTCGAGGCAACGACCGTCTACCGGCGCATCGGCCCCGATGAGCTTCCCGATGGTTCTGTCCATCCTGCACCCTGGGCCCGGCTCGAACGGCAATTCCTAATCAAGCTGCAAGGCGAGGATCGCGACGCGCGTCGGGCCCGTCAGAGCGAAATCGACGCGGTCAACGCACTTCGCGACTTCCTCGGAATGCCGCGATTGACCGAGACGCCTCGCATCGACGACCTGCAGCGCGATGCCGCACGTCTGGCGAGGCTTGGACTGCGTCGCCTGGGCGACATGGCTCGAATTGCGTTCGCCATGACAGCCACACAGAAGCCAATCTCCGGCGGTCGCGAAGTCGAGCTTTCGCCCGAACAGCGGATTGACTATCTCCAAGAGTCTCTTTTGCTTTGGCGAGAACTCGCCGGATCGAATCAGTATGTGGATTCCTGGGCCTCGCAAGCGTGGCGCGATTGGGTTGCGGAGAAATTCGGCGGTCCAACGACCGTCAAGACCGCTGAAGAAGCTCGGGGCTGGTCGCGAACCAAGAAAAAAGACGCCAGTCGCGAACTTCAAGAACTGAAACCCGTCGCCGAGTGGCTAGCCGATCCTTGCTCGATGGACGCCGTCGAATTGCATGGACTGTGGGCCGCCGAATACGCCGCGCGCGAGCAGCAGTGGCGGAAGCATCTCCGCTCGTTGCGCCGCATGATCCTTCCCAGAAAAAAGGACTGCCCTCGCGGTTTCAAGGATGCTCGCGGTGTCGGCGGGCTTTCCGTCAAGCGGCTCAAGACGATTCGCGATCTCTATCAGGTGCTCAAGGCTTTTCACATGCGGCCCGAGCCGGACAACCTACGAAAGAACATTCCGTCATTGGGCGATGAATCGCTGGCCAATTTCGGTCGTCGAATCCTGAACCAACTCGAACGTCTCCGCGAACAGCGCATCAAGCAACTTGCCAGCCGCGTCGTCGAAGCGGCACTGGGCGCGGGACGAATGAAGAAGCCTCCAGGGCGTGAGCGAAAACGGCCTAAACAACGCCTCGATCGAGCGTGCCATGCGGTTGTAGTCGAGAATCTGGAGCACTACAGACCGGAGGACTCGCGTCTTCGCCGCGAGAATCGGCAATTGATGGACTGGGCGGCTCGCAATGTTCGCAAGTATATCATGGAAGGCTGCGAGCTTCATGGACTCCATTTCGTCGAAGTCTCGCCCAACTATACATCAAGACAGAATTCTCGCACCGGCGCGCCCGGTATCCGCTGCGAAGAGGTGTCGCGCGCGGTGTTCGTCGAGGCGGCGCGTCGTGTTCAGAACACCGACCCAGTCGGAGCTGCGGCGGGCAAGTCCACCGGCGAAATGCGTTTTGAACGCGAGGTGAACCGCTGCTCGCGTGAACTCAGGTTTGCGAAAGACCAGAATGGCGACCCGTCGGCACGCGATCTCGTTATGACCGCGCTCGCCGATGCGGTCGCAAGCATACCGGCATCACGATCCACGATATGCGTGCCTCGCCGAGGGGGTGAACTGTTCGTATCCCTTGCCGCCGACAATGGCAGTATCGGCGCTTTGCAGGCCGATTTGAACGCCGCCGCCAATATCGGCCTCCGAGCCCTTACGGACCCCGACTGGATGGGAGCTTGGTGGTTTGTGCTCGTGAATCTTGCGAACGGGCAGCCTAACAAGGAAAAGGTCCAGGGGTGCCCGCTCTGGAACAATCGTTCGATCTGGGAGATTCCCGAGGCGACGGACAGCAAGCCGTCCTCGAAAAGAGGCGCGAAGCGGACGAAAACTGACGTTTATGCCTGGAACCCCATATTCGCGACGATATCACCCTCAAACGAATGGCTGGCGACGAAATCATACTGGAATGAGGTCGAATGCCAGATCGCGGACCGGCTACGGCTCAAACAGATTGAGGCTGAAAACCCGTTTTGACACTTGCGTGCGAGTCTTGTTTTCCCTAGAATGGCCTTGTGTGCTATAGGCACGCTTTTCTCTGCGGCAGTGTCTTGGTCCTCAAACGACGTGGTACCGCAGGGTTGATCACTTGATCGGGGGTCGACGGATCCCGTTCTTTGACAATTTGGTCGGCGAGCGTGAGGGTGGCGTCGGGAGGTGCCGGTCGCGCTCGCGTCGCCGCAAGTGGCTTGTTTCGCAATGAGTTACGCCGCTGTATCCACAACATTTCGTCCCCAACAAGGCGGCCGTTTGCCTCACGCTCGCAAACGGCCCCACAAAGCCTTGTGGCATAACACTTTGCGACCCCGGCAGTCGGCGACGTCGCCGACCAAGTGATCAACTGACACCTGCTTCTCCTGGTCATTATTATTATCTTCGGTAGTCGGCGACGTCGCCGACCAAGTGATCAACTGACACGATAACATATCGGCCGCCTGCTCCTGTGTGATGGTGTCGGCGACGTCGCCGACCAAGTGATCAACTGACACTGCAACATGTCCAAAAGTGGCTGGCTAGGCTTGTAGTCGGCGACGTCGCCGACCAAGTGATCAACTGACACCAGCTTTGTGCCGGTCAGCCTTGCCCCGATGCCGCCGTCGGCGACGTCGCCGACCAAGTGATCAACTGACACCCTTATCTCAGGTGTGGCGGCAGTGCCGCATATTCGTCGGCGACGTCGCCGACCAAGTGATCAACTGACACTCCGGCGGTATCACGCCGTCCTGCCGCATCGCTTTGACGTCGGCGACGTCGCCGACCAAGTGATCAACTGACACTATACAGCACGGATGCTTGCGAGCACGAAATGCGCGGTCGGCGACGTCGCCGACCAAGTGATCAACTGACACCTGTTGGGCGTATTCTTTAAGTCAAGCTGCGATGGTCGGCGACGTCGCCGACCAAGTGATCAACTGACACCCATTTTTGCCGCCTTGGCGCGCTGATTCGCCGCTGTCGGCGACGTCGCCGACCAAGTGATCAACTGACACCAGTGGGCCAACTCCGCAACACCTTGTCCCTCAACCGTCGGCGACGTCGCCGACCAAGTGATCAACTGACACTGGTAAATCCTCGGCGTACTTGCGGATTTCACCGGTCGGCGACGTCGCCGACCAAGTGATCAACTGACACATGTCGTCCGCCACCTGTGCATCACCGTGCCGCGCCGTCGGCGACGTCGCCGACCAAGTGATCAACTGACACTACTATCACCGCTGAAAGTGAATGCCGACGACGTGTCGGCGACGTCGCCGACCAAGTGATCAACTGACACCGTAGAGATCGTGTCTCCAGTAGCATTCAAAACCAGTCGGCGACGTCGCCGACCAAGTGATCAACTGACACCCAGCAGTAATTGCACGGCCTCGGCCTTGGTCGCCGGTCGGCGACGTCGCCGACCAAGTGATCAACTGACACCTCTAGCCGGGACGTATAACGATGGATTTATTCGTCGGCGACGTCGCCGACCAAGTGATCAACTGACACTATAAAGTGCTGCTTTCTTGAACGATGTCGCCGACCAAGTGATCAACTGACACCGAATCTCTCGCGCCGCCCGGCCGCCCGGCGCCAGCCGTCGGCGACGTCGCCGACCAAGTGATCAACTGACACTGATCGAACAGAATCCGCCGACCGTTGTAGGAACAGTCGGCGACGGAGTATGCCAACCGCAGTTGGCATTGTGGAGATCGGCTTACGGCACGAGCATCGGCTCGCGGATCGTCGCTTCTTCCCGCTCCAGGGCGGCGACGGCCTTCTCGACGGCCGGCACAGTTCCGTCTCGATCCGGTTGGCCCGTGCTTCGCTCATCTCGGCCCGCTCGATGCGTTCCTTGGCGTCCTCCGCGCGGCCGTCCTTCACGTCGCGTTTGCGGGTGCTGACCTGCCAGTTCGAGCCGAACTTGATGCCGTAGGGCGGATCGATGTAGATCGTCTGCACCTTGCCTTTGAGGCCCTCTTTCTCAACCAGGCTGGTCATCACCAAGAGCGAATCGCCCAGGATCATCCGGTTCGATCAGTTGCCATCGTGATGGTAGAAATCGACCCGCTGGTCGAACTCCTCGGGCAGGCCGTTGAAGTCGGCGAACAAGTCGAGTTGTCGGTTGCCGGACTGCTCAGTGCGGGGCAGGTCGTCGATAATCGCCTGCGGATGAATCTTCTCTTGGATGTAGATGGGCACCACCGGGACGGCTAAGTCTTCCCGATCCTGTTGGTCCTTGCCCTGCCAGACAAGTTGCGGATCGAGCGACGGGTCGCGCGGATAGAGCATGGTTTTGGGGGCCTGCTCGTCCTCGGCCACAAAGTCGCGCAGCTCCTCGGTAGGGATGTTCTTGCGCTTGTCCTTGTGGCGGATGGATTCGACGGGGGTTTTAGCATTTTTCTTCTTCGCCATGAGTTTTCCTTGACTGGTTCGTATGAGCATTAGACGGCGGCAATCGCCCAATGAGTGAGCCAAACAACGGCAAGCGCCCAGGCGAAGCTGAGCATCGTGCCGATGATGATGTATTCCGCCTCCATGCGAGTTGCGTTGTCCTTCAGTTCGCCAAACCGAAAAATCGACTTAGCGGCAATCAGAAAGCCGACGCCCATGGGTTGGCCGGATAGAATGAATAGCAGGATCAGGGCGCGTTCAAGTTGGCCGATCAGTCGTCCACCGTTTTCCAGTCCCCGTTGTTCCGGCGTGATCCCGCCCGACCGATAGGCGTCACGAATTTCTTGTAGCAACGGTTGGACGAGGATGCCCACAAGGACGCCGCCGGCAAGAATGGTCGCGATGGCGCCCGACAGCAATACAAGAGTCTTTAGCCGCAACGTGTTTCCCAGAAGGGCGCTCCAGTAAGGCTCGACGGAAATTGTATCAAAGAAGCTGAAAATTGCGACCATTGCAGCAAGCACCGCCACGTGGAGCGCCTGATCGACGATGATGGTCCAGAACTTCCATCGCGCGACAGGTTTGCCATCGGCGTCTCGGGGAGCAAGCCAACGAAGCGAGGCTTCCTTCAGGCCGTCTATAAGGGGATGGCTTACGAGAACCACAGCGGGAATTTGCCAAACGAACCAAAGGCCGGCGAAGCTATAGGCGGCCATGGCGTGTATCACGGCGTGTTTCAAATACGCGAAGAGCCGGAACTGCTTCTTTGCCACCACATCGTCGTCCCCCTGAAGCCAGAAGTCGGCCACAAGGTGTGCCGCCACGATTGCAAGCAGGACGGTTTTAGCGCGTATGTCCATGATTTGAGTCTGCCAACACGCCGAGAACGGAAATATAACACTTACGTGTAGTATGCCTCTAGCGCTACTTATAGCTTTAGTAGCGCCTTGGCGCTACTACCCGTAGGTGGCACTAAACTTTGATTTGAAAATCTTAACCACTTGCTCAATTGCGTGCCAGTTTGCGTTAGTAAGTAAACGAGTGGCGCTTTCTCTCTCAATGGGTGGTTTAAAACCGGCCGCGATTTCCGCGTGGGACCGACCCTGAAAGGCACCCACAACTGCCTGCGTTTGTTTTGCCGACCATCGCCTTACAACTACGTCGATTAGCCCGAAAGTTGCATCCCATAGATCGCAATCGGCGCATTGCTCGGCAACGAACCGCATCTGTTGCTTGCTGGCTTCCTTGAGGCTCCGACCGGACAACCGGAAGGCTTCGCCATCGCCTTCCGAGGCCCTTTCGCCGGGCACGAAATCCACCTTGCCGACGGCAATAACCAATCGCGTGTCGATCATCTTTTCCGTGGCTACGATGATACTGCTTCGATAGAACAGGGCGGCCTTGAGTGCCTCGCCAGGCTCACTGACCAGCAATTGCCATGAATCGCCCGAAAAAATGTCCACGCTCAATGGAATTGAGCCGGCCAAGAAGGTGCGAAGTTCGTTTGACGCCTGTTTCATAATATCGGGCAATTCGGCTCGTTTCGACGGCGACAATTTCGACGATCCGATGACGTCGCCCGAGATTACCGCGTAGATTCTGTCTCGTTCAATTTCCACAGCCATCTCCCTACGGATTTAATCGTGTGACACGTATTTCCTGATGATGCTTTGTGCGTCCCACGGGTCGGTAATCTCAATGAATCCCCAGCGACCGAAGCCGCCGTGGTTGTTCACCGC
>Ga0123335_1005375_pt1 | contig 15695 bp, 12 predicted proteins | sample BiotimSIPDNA_2_FD_89707 | JGI IMG/M metagenome (GOLD analysis project Ga0123335, IMG submission 89707) | Anaerobic biogas reactor microbial communites from Washington, USA - Biogas_R2 time_0 SIP DNA | ecosystem: Engineered > Bioreactor > Anaerobic > Unclassified | place: Washington, USA...
CAAGCTCAATAAAAAACTTATCCCAAAGGCAGTATCCTGCCGTCAGCCCGGCATAGAGCCCCTGCCTGTAACGGAGCTTCATCGTATAAACCGATTTCTGGTTATCGTTTACAAACACCGTACTCATCACTTCCGGGTTGCTGTTGAAGGTATATCCGACCGAGGGCTGGAGATAAAACTGTCCGTAGGAGCGCAAAGCGAAGAAGACAAGTAGTAATATGAGAATCTGTCGTTTCATTTCCAGGGAGTTATTTTGATTCCAATGCCTGCTGCGAGGCTGTTTGATCTGAGAGTCTCCCTCAGCCGGGTGTCGGGTGAGTTGGGATCAGTCATGCCATAAGGGTCTGTACTGATATTGGTGATCTCATCCCGATAAACAAATTCCTTCTGATAAGTCATAAAATCCTCAGCCGGGATTAGTGTGGATGACACCAGGTGAGCCCTGTCAGGCTTGTAGTAGTACGAGCTTGTGATGCCGGCCTCTGCAAAAAGGCTTAATTTCCCCGAGAGGGCATAGCAGAACTCCAGGCCAAAGCCCCAGGAGAAGAGGGGAGCACGGTCAAATTCAAACCTGCGGCGGTCATTGTCAGTTATTGTTGTTACCCTGAGGTCAGCTGCCCCTATGCCGGAAAAGGCATAGATGTTCAGTGACGTTTTATTGACAGTTTTGCCGAACACTATTGCCGGCATGACGCTCAGGCTCCGGAAATCCCATTCGGTCTCTCCGTTCATCAGGTCTTTGCCGGCAGCTTCGAACTGTTTCCGGGTATTGGCAAATCCGGAGAATCTCAGCTCCACCGCGAGGAGGTCATTGACCTCGTAACCTGCCGCAGCGCCGAGGTTGACGCCGGAGGCGACGGAGAATTCAGGGTCAATGAGGTTTGCATTCTGATATGTGAAACCTGTCCCTGTAGGTACCCTCACCCAGTGTGTCAGGTAATCAGGCATCTTCTGCTCGGAGATTGAAAAGCTATAGCCGGGAAACAATTTAAAGTACACTCCCTGGGAAAAAGCCAGTCCGCCCGTTATCAGCTGTAACAGGAAAATGATCAGGAGTCTGTTCATGGCACTGAAGTTCAATCTTTCAAATAATATGTTAAAGATAGTACTTGCTTTCTGAAATTGTTACAGTTCCTGACAGCCTGACGGCTGTCGGGACAGGCTTCCGGCAGCCCGGGGATGATAAGGACAGATTCTGCGGGCCAATTCTCGTGACAGTAATCTGAAATGAGCAAGGGGTGACAATAGAAATCATAATTTGACATTGAGTGATTTTTCAGAAAGGAAGGCTCGAATCTCCTCTTCGAGAACAGCAGTATTGACAAAATCAACTGGTTCAGAATAGTCAATATCATCGAAATAGTTGAGTTGAGCCCTGAAAAGTTTTTCTGAGAACAATTGGTCAAATATTTCTGATGCCCTCGCTGAGATCTGGTCTATTGAGAAATAATATTTCAGTATGAAATAGAGATCAACATAGTCCTTCCACTTTGAGCGCCTGCCGAGTGCATAGGCTTTCATTGCAGCAAGATCTATCAATTCAGGTATCTTAATTATATTGTCGAATTTCCTCTTCGGTACAATATGAAAAGGATACTCCAAAAATGTCATTTTGACATCACCCACAGTAACATTCATCTGGCTCGCTTCCCTCCAAATCACTTCGTAGGGCAATCGCAAGTCTGCTATTTTATCGATATTCTTTTTATGGTTGACAGAAGAGAATTTGAAAAGATCAAAATCAATCGACCGACGATGACCAATATACAAGGCTACAGCTGTACCACCCGCAAGATAATACTCCCTGCCGAACTGCCTGATCAATGGTAGCAATTCCTTCTGTTTTTCTGAAAGGATCTCCTTATGCATATTTTTTGAACAGAAGTGAGAAGTAGTGGTAAATCTGAGGATAATAGTTCAGTTCTTGCCTGCCCTTTGCACTAAAGAATACCCTGGCAACCTCCTTCATACCCATCAGCCTGATAAGTTTTCTGACGTCATCCATTGAGCCGTAATTCAGAATTGTCTCCACCAGCAGGGCGGGAGTGATATCCTCCTTTTTATCCTCAGGAACAGACCAGAACAGGCTGCTTTTCTGCCTTATAAACGCCTTTATTTCCGGACTATACATACTCAATGGCTATACCCAAATATAGTTAAAATCACCCGTTTATCCAACCATTTTTGCCCGTTGCTGCCCACTGCCGACAGAAACTGCCAAATGATAATGCCCACTGCCGGCTGATACTGCCAGATAATAGTATTGGCTGCCAGCTTCCAGCCTCTCAGGCAGTTCTTTTCCTGCGAATGCGAATCTTTATCGCATTCTCAACCGGCTTCTCCGATACCAATGCCAGGTACCCTCCGCCGCCGGCGCCTGCCAGCTTCCAGCCTCTCAGACAGTTCTTTTCCTGCGGATACGGATCTTTATCGCATTCTCAACAGGCTTCTCCGATACCAATGCCAGGTACCCTCCACCGCCGGCACCTGCCAGCTTCCAGCCCAGCGCCTGATTGCGGTAATGCTCAATAGTCTCACTCACCACAGCGCTCTTCATCAGCGGGAACATCGCCACCTGCGCCTCGAAGGAAGCACGGTAAAACTTCCCGAACGCGCTGATATCCCTCTTTAGCAGAGCTTCCCACACCCCGTCTGCCGCCTCTGCCAGTGCACGTGCCCCCTCAACGGAAATATTCGTCTGATCCAGAACATTGAAGTCGCCGGCACGCGGAGGCAGTGTTATAAACCACAGGTGCTCTTCAATGAAGTCGAGCACCTCCGGGTCATGCACGGGCGTGATCTTCTCCGGCCAGTAATCGCCGGAAGGATAATCGAGTCTGTTCAGCCCGGGAAAGACTATGCCAATAGCATCCTGTGAGCCGCTGACGTAAGCCGTCCCGGGCGGATTCTCCAGGCAGAAAAGCGTACGTGCCAGCAGGTGAGGATCACCCTCGGGAATATCTGTATGCCACAGCTCTATGGCCTTTCTGCGGGTTGAACTCGACATCCCGCTGCGGTCATTGAACTCCAGGTCAGGCTCGATAGAAATCGTCAGCACCGCGCCCGGCCAGTGTTTCGAGACATAAGGCTGGTCAAGCCATCCGCCTGCCAGGTCGAGCCGGTATGGTATACGGCACTCGCCGCGCAGCGCGGTGGTTGACCGTGGCGGCAGCCCCGCTACCGGAACACGTTTGCTTACAATCAGCTCAACCCCCAGCTCATCGCAGAGCCGCTTCTTGTCGGGGGTATAGCCATCCTCATTGACAAAGAAAATATCAGGCTTCAGCCTGCGAAGCTCATCTTCAAAATCGAGTAACCCCGATCCCTGATTGATCCATGCCTCCTTCACAAAGCGCAGCGAACTGATCATGTATAGTCTCTCGCGCTCACCGTTGATTGTTCTCCGTCCCTTCAGATCATTTATAGTGCGGTCTGAACCTACGCCCACGTAGAGGTCGCCATGCGTGGCTGCCTCCTCGAAGAAGGCCACATGACCCGAATGGAGCAGGTCAAAACACCCGCTGACAAATACTTTCTTAGGCATTCACAATTCTGAATTCCCGTTTCAGCACCTCTGCAATCCTTGCACGACCGTCAGCATCAATGTTCGAGCCGCTCGGCAGGCAGAGGCCATTCTCAAACAGCTTCTCCGAGGTACCGTTGACATAGGCCGGGCATCCGACGAAGACGGGCTGCAGGTGCATCGGCTTCCAGAGGGGGCGCGACTCAATACCTGCCGCCTCAAACGCAAGGCGAAGCTTCTCACGGTCTGTTCCCGCCACGGCGGGATCTATCACAATGCATGTCAGCCAGAAGTTGGAACAGAAATCCGGAGAAGGTTCCGACTGGAAAGTGACACCCGGCACATCCTTCAGCAGCTCGCGGTACCAGGCGTTGAACTCGCGATGCTGTTTTATGCGGAGATCAAGCACCTCGAGCTGTCCGCGTCCCACGCCTGCCACCACATTGCTCATGCGGTAGTTGTACCCGATGACGCTGTGCTGGTAGTGTGGTGCCGGGTCACGAGCCTGTGTGGCAAGGAAACGTGCACGCTCAATCAATGAAGCATCATCCGAGAGCAGTGCCCCGCCGCCGCTGGAGGTGATTATCTTGTTGCCGTTGAACGACAGAATACCGAACCTGCTGTTGCACCCCACACGTCTGCCCATATACTCTGAGCCCAGCGCCTCGGCAGCATCCTCAACCACAGGAATGCCATACCTGTCTGCCACAGCCATTATCTCCTTCATCCTGGCCGGCATCCCGTACAGATGCACCACCACAATCGCCTTAATCCTACCCCCTCCCCCCTTTCCACTTTTATCTTTCAACTTTTCACTTTTATCTTTCCACTTTTCATTCTCAACTTTCAACTTTCTACTTACCTCTTTTATAGCCTGTTCAAGCAATTCCGGATCCATATTCCACGTTCCCGGCTCGCTGTCAACCAGCACCGGCGTGGCCCCCAGGTAAGCTATCGGGTTGACTGTTGCGGAGAAGGTGAATGACGTGCCAATCACATAATCACCCGGTTTCACGCCGAGCAGAACCAGCGCGAGGTGAATTGCCGCCGTTCCCGAGGAGAGAGCAGCAACATGCTTCGCCCCTGTGGCAAGGCTGAGCTCACGCTCGAAAGCATCAACATTCGGCCCGAGCGGAGCAACCCAGTTCGAGTCAAATGCCTCCTTCACATACTTCATCTCCCCACCCCCCATGTGCGGACTGCACAGATAAATCTTTTTTGCCATACTAACTCAAATAATCAACTCTATATAGGAAACTCTTTACAGAGTCCTGACAGTATGATCAGGTTCTCTTTTTTTTATCATAATATAATTTTGATTTTAAAGGTATAGTGAAGCCCATATGACTGAAAATTAAATAAAAAGGTGTTTGTGCATTTGATACATATGGGTTTCATATATTATTCTATGATTAGATAAGTATTGCAAAATCCCAAAACAAGCCTTAGGCTTATTACCATTAATGAAGATAATGGAAAAAGAATAATCTTACTTGCAATCAAAAAAAGCAGAAAGCTATAGAAATTTCTGGAGTAAACGTCTGCTGCGTTCTTTGTAGCATATAGCCGGTATCCCCTTATATATTTTCCAGGGATCAAGCTTATGAAGTATTAGAGACATTGCGCCTACAGCCACTCCCTCCCCGATGTTAACACCAGGCATTACAGTGCAGCCGCTACCAAGTTGAACATACTTTCCTATCCTAACCTCCCCACCAGTCACGTTCGTAAGAGACTCATCAACCATGGGCCCGATGAGAAATTCGCCCGAGAAATCATCCGTGGCACTGAAAACGGTACAGCGTGGTGAAAGCCCGGAGTAATCCTCCATTACAATACCAAATTTGCCATATAATCCACAGTACGCCGAGATGTGAATGTGACTACCCAGCTTTATCATCCCTGAAAGAATACAGAAATCATCTATCCTGACGTGATTACCAATGTCAATGGTACCCGGTGAATATAGCCTCGCAAAACGGCTTATCAGAACATTCTCACCGTAAGACTTCAGTCCCAATCCGGCCAGCTCATCAGGTGAATAAAATGAATTGTCCATATTACCTCCCTTCCCCAAGCAAATCACAGACGTACTCAACAACATCCGCACCGAGATGTGGATACAATGGCAGACAGATAACCTGCTCTGAGACCCGGTTGGCAACCTGCAGATTATCACGTCCGGCAGAGGGCAATCCTCTGTAGGTCGGGAAGTTGCTGATCAAAGGATAAAAATATCTCCTGCCATAAACGTTGTTATTTTTTAGTCGCTCATAAACGGTATCACGACTCTCACCATACTCTTTCTCATCTACCAGCACCGGCAGATAGGTGTAAGAGTGACGCACACCCTCAGGCTCGGCAGGAAGCCTCAGTCCCCTGACACCGATAAGGCGCTCTCGGTAGATTGTGGCAAGCTCTTTGCAGCGCAGAATATAGTCATCGATATATTTCAGTTGCACAAGCCCGAAAGCAGCCTGCAACTCGTTCAGCTTGGCGTTTATGCCCGGCCCCACCACAGTAACCTCATCGGCGAAGCCGAAGTTCTTCAGGAAATCAATCCGCTTCTTGGTCTTCTCATCATGACAGATAATAGCCCCTCCCTCGATGGTGTTAAACCGCTTAGTTGCATGAAAACTCAAAATGGAGAGGTCACCGTAATTAAGAATCGATGTGCCATTTACAGTCACCCCGAAGGCATGGGCTGCATCATAGATGACCTTGATTCCGTAGGTATCGGCTATCTTCTGTATCTCGTCAGTATAACAGGGATTGCCATACACATGAACAGCCATGATTGCAGTTGTCTGTGGAGTAATGGCTGCTTCGATACGGCCAGGATCAATGGTGAACCGTTCCGGCTCAATATCAACAAAGACCGGTTTGATATTGTTCCACCAAAGCGAGTGGGTGGTGGCAACGAAGCTGAAGGGGGTTGTGATCACCTCGCCAGTTACCTTTAGCGCCTGCAGAGCTGTTACCAGTGCCAGGGTTCCGTTTGCAAAAAGCGAGAGATACTTCACTCCAAGATACCCGGCCAACTCCTTCTCAAATTGCTGATGAAAAGGTCCGTTGTTGGTGAGTATGCGGCTGTCCCATATTTCCTTAAGGTAACCGGTGAACTCCTCCAGCGGCGGGAGGGCAGGCTGGGTAACATACACGGGGTTATCTAATTGTGCAGTTGTGCGGTTGTGCGGTCTCAATGTCTGATTTTTTGATTTGTGTTTGTTTTTGATGTAAATTAATAAGCGTGAAAGTTAAACTTTATAATTCAGGCTATGAAATTAAAGTTTCTTACGCTCAACTTGAAGTATCTATTGAGAGGCTTTCTAATTGCTTTTCTGCCTGCCGTGATTATAAGAGTGATCAATATCATGGAAACCGGGGCTGTGTTTACCGAAGTGACCGTTCGGTCATTGATGCTTTGATTCTTCGATTATAATCGATAATTATTATGTTTTTTTCGATTTGATTCGCAAATAATTATGTTTTTGTCTCAAGCCACCCTCAGGATAACTTGATAATCTCATCAAACCATCTTGTCACTGACTCCCGGTGTGTCACGAAAACAATCGTCACCCGCTCCTTCAGCCGTGCCAGCACCTCCATCACGGTAGCCTCGTTCTCTGCATCAAGTGAAGATGTTGCCTCATCCAGCAGCAGCACCGACGGTTTCCGGAGCAGCACCCTCGCCAGCGCCAGCCTCTGGCACTCTCCCCCCGAAAACGATGTGTGCCAGTTCACCACGAAAGCATCGAGTCCCTTCCTGAACCGCTTCACCAGGTGCGCAGCGTTGACCTGCTCCAGCGCTGCCATTATCTCCTCGTCACTTATCCCGGTGCCGGCGTCGTCACCGCTCACTCTGTTCCGGGCTCCGTCGTCCGCGTCGTCACCGCTCACTCTGTTCCGGGCTCCGTCGTCTGCGCTGTTACTCCTTGTACCTCTTTTGCCCGGCAGCCCGCTTCCCCCGGCTGCAGGAGCGCTGTCCCATACCAGGTTCTCCCTCATCGTCCCGTCAATGAAGAAAGGATCCTGTGGCAGGTATCCCAGCCCTGCCTTCCACCGGGGCAACAAATCCTCATCGAGCGCCACGCCGTCAATCAGTACCCGCCCAGCATCAGGCTTCTGCAAGCCCGCCACCAGGTCTATCAGTGTTGTTTTACCCCGACCGCTCTGCCCCACAATCCCCGTAATGGTATTGGCCCTTATCTCTGCATTGAAATCATCAAAGAGCCTCTCTCCGTCCGGATAAGAAAAAGTTATCCCCTCCAGCCTTATCCCCTCCGTCAGCTCAACTCCCCTCTCCGGGCTCCTCTCTCTACGCTCCACTCTCTTCTCCGCACTTTTCGCTCTCCGCTCTCCTTTCTCTCTGCTCACCCCTCCGCGCTCTCTGCTTATCCCTGCGTCCGGCAGATCAGCATCCAGTTGCATGACCAGCTTTACCGACGGCACGTTTGCAATTATCATGCTGAGATCAGTGTTCATCGCTATCATCTGCGGGAAGATCCGCGAAAAGAGCAGTATCAGTATCACAAACGAGGCCATCGGAACGGCGCCCGACCTGTATCCGAACCACACCACGCCCACAAGCACCAGCAACCCGGCAATCTTCTGTATCAGCTGTGGCAGCGACCAGTTCCTCTGCATTCTGAACTCCATGTCAAGCAGTGAGGTGCTGGCCTCGTTGAAGCGGTTGTAGTAATAGTCCTCTGAGCTGTGCACCTTGGCTATCTTCACCGTCTGCCAGAAGTCGTCAATGTACTTGAGCAACCTGTTATAGGAGTCAACGTATCCCTGTCCGAGGCGGAATGAGCGTGAGAGGAACCTGCGCAGCAGGAAGAACAGCACCGCGCCCACGCCTATGATCACAAGTGTGAACCGGAGGGAGATGAACAGTGCATAGAGAGTATATGCTCCGGTCATTATGACCGTGGTGAAAAGGCGCAGGTAGTAGAAGTAATAGTTGGCCAGGTTGGGTACCTCGTTTGTAAGAACTTGTAAATGATTGGTTTTACTGCGATTGTTCAGAAGCTGCCAGTCGGCCATGATAATCTTGCGGAACAGTCGGCGGCGAAGCGTATAGATGAATGTCTGCTGGTATCGTGCATCCAGGATCGCCTTCCAATACTGTATCAGCGCACTGAATGTCAGCAGCACCATATACACCATCAGGATGCTGCCGATGGTTATCTCTATCCCTGCGCCTTCGGCGAAGTTGCGGATGGTCAGGGCGATGCCGTCAGGCTCCCCGCCTCCTATGCTCAGCAGTTGCAGCAGCGGTATGAGCAATACAATGGAGAATCCCGATGTCACCCCCTGTACCAGTGTGAGCACGAATATGAGCACCAGCTTCCAGGGCTGGTGCTCTTTCAGTAATCCAAAGGTCTTAACAATGAACCGATAATGTTTCATCTGCCGGTTACAGGAATCCTTCCTCTTAGAAGGAGATTAGAAGTAACTATTAAAAAGCTACCACTCCCTGTGCAGCTTTCGGTTTTTACAGGGAGGGGTCCCGTCTGTCATTTGACAGTCAGAATTTAGCAATTTCTGCTGGTTCTTTTCTCTAAATAACAGCTATTTTACGTGTTGTGATCTTGATTCCGTCTGTAACCCTGACCATAACAACCCCCTTCAAACCTGCCGGAAGGTCAATAGTATTCATTCCTGTGTCAGTCAGTTTCTTCTCAAGCATCTTCTTTCCGTTCAGATCATAAAGCTCACATACAGCCTGTTCCGTGACTTCCCCCTCGATGATCACCTTGCCATTTGAAGTCCAGATGCGTATTCCTGAATCATCCGTCCCCGGTCTCTCAATTCCTGTCGGAGTGTTGGTCGAGGCTATTATGAAGAATCTGCCGGTACCGTATGTCTTCTCCGGGAGGTTTACGGTATAGGTATTCGTGCCTAAATCCGTATAAATACCTGTTTTACGATCTTCAAGCCAGAACCTGAGATTCTTCAATGGCTCAACATCAGCCGAAAAAACCACGTTGCCTCCCCTGGGGAAATCAATTCCTACCGGAATTACATCTTTGGCATTCACATTCTCTGGCAAAGCCTGCCGTGTCAGATTCACTGCTATGCCTTTTTCAATCATCTTTGAATAGATCTCAATATCAGTTCCTGAGCTCATCAGTCCTATATCATAACCTGCATCCAGTCCGGTCGACATCTCCTGATTAAACACCAATAATGTTGAACTGCTGACATCTCCGCACGCCACATTAAGTTTCAATCCCGGCCACCTGTTGCCAGTTTTTGATGACTTCAGTAATACAGCATCGGAACTGTGTGCCTGCATAGCCCTGGTGAAAGTAAACTGAGTGTTGTCTTTCTCGGCAAGAACAAAAAATCCCTGCCCCGCCTGGATATTCTGGGACAATTGATTCGGGTCATTGAGATCCCAGCCTTCTACTGCATTGCCTATGTAATTATAACTGTCCCCATTATACAGGTAAACCGCTTTATAAAATGGATCAAATACTTCATCGTTCTGAGCTATGAAAGCGGTTGCACTAATTGATGAAGTATAAGGATTTCCCAGCAGGTTAAATCCGCCTCCGCCATAATTGGTGCGTGTCCAACGGCTGGCATACTCTTCTTCTGTTCCCGTAACCACATCAGTTGTATATGGAGAGGTAACATCGACAACAACATCTGTATTGACCACCATCCCGGTAAATGATATTGATCCGCCGCCAATAACTGTATAGCCTGTGCCGCTTTCTATGGTTGTGGTAGCACTGCCCCAGTCGCCTGAGGGTTCATCATAAGGATAAAAATCTTTATCAGACTCTATGCTGACAGGAGCAACAGGCGAAGCTATATAATGCCATAATTGGATTTCTCCATCATCTGGTATTGTACGTTCATAAGTTACATTGCCTGTGCTGGTGCCGTTGACGATCAATGATCCGCTTGAGGTTGGTCCGGATTCTATTGTAAGCGATGCACCTGTGGCTATTGTTAGATTTAAACAATTGGCATTGGTTGTACTGGAAATAACCGGATAATAATTAGTCGAACCAGGTATTATTACATCAGTTCCTGCCCCGGGTACTGCGTTCCCATGCCAGTTGGCCCCGTTGTCCCATTCTGATGAGATTGCGTTTGCCCGCCATGATCCGGGAGGCATTCCGGTACCTACATTTATGATGCCACTTGACGATGCAAAATAAACAGGATCAATATTTTGAGCACCAGACCCCATGCCGCCGTAGGACTGACCTGATGCTGCAACAGTTCCCCCTAAAGTCAGTGAGCTTGTTGTATGTGTTAAACCTGTTCCCAGGTTAGCTTTCGAATTGGTTGTGATTGAAAAATTGTTGGTAATAGTACGTGCAGAGTTGAATGTTACATCTCCCACGGTATTATCAAAGGTAAGGTTACCAACAATAGCTGGTAGTCCGTTACCTGTATTCTGTGCAACAGTACCATTGTAGATATAGTTTGCCCCTGTATCAAAAGTGCGTGTTCCTGTTACCTGTATATTGCCAACAGTGCCTGATGCTGTAATGCCGTCTGGTGAGGTTATTCCCAGTGTAGCGCCGCCTGCAAGTGTGAACGTACCTCCACCAGTGATAACTGTATTGTTTGCTGCCATCTGCAGGTAAGCACCGCTGCTGACATTGAAGTTCACAGTGTTTGAAACCGTTCCACCTGAAGTATATATCTGCTGTCCGGTTCCAATAAAATCAATCATGTTGTTCCCATCCTGAACCTGACATCCTTCAATAATTGTTGTGCCTGCCTGGTGTGTAAAATCACCCTTGATCCTCAGGATTCCGAGATCTTCATCTCTCGGGGCCCGGCCATTTTCTACAAAATTCAGTGTTCCGCCATTTGTTATTGTAAAATCTCCATCTACAGTTGCGGTTCCGATACGGCCTCCTGACTGCCCGCCGTTATCACTGGAATTCATTACTAATGTACCCCCGTTGATATTAACGTTTCCCAGAACGTTCAAAGTTGCGGAATAATTATAGCACACTCTATACATACCGCCGGTGAGAATATTTAAATCCCCTCCAACAGTAAAATCATTAAGTGCCGGGTCAGTGTTATTACTAAAACCGATATCCTTACTCCCTGTACCTTCAATTGTAAGATCACCAAGAATCTTCATACTTGTTTGCTGAAAGCCGTTCCCCCAAAGGTTGCTACCTGCTCTGTAATTCCATGTGAAATGCCAAAATGTCTGATCAACACCACCAGGATAGGCAGTTGCATCTGTTTCCGAATCGACATGACATGTAGAACCTGAATTCCAGGTAGCTAATGGTATGGTACCAATGATACGTCTGTGATAATAATGGCTTTCATCGTTGAAAACAAGATTTCCTTCAGTAGCAATGATGCCGGAAGTACCTGTCAGTTCCAGTGTACCATTCACAACAAAATCATCTCCCTCTTCATCAGCAATTGTCATTGTGACATTGTTTACTGTTACCTTACCCCCTGATTCCACAATCACCTGGTCAACTGTGACAGCAGCAGTTACAGTAACAGTATGTCCGTTCCGGACAGTAATAATATTGTTACCTGACGCAGGCCCGGATGAGGGAGTTGTCCATGCAGACCCCGTATAGTATTCCCAGGTGGTAGCTGTAGCCCAGTTGCCGTCCTGAACTGACCGATAATCACCAATTGAAGGCTCATAAGGTGTCGTGGAAATTGTTGTCCCGGTACTCCAGCTGGTTCCTGAACGAGTAAAGAATGTGAAGAAATATGTTGTTCCGTTAGTCAGTGCAGTTATTGTCTGAGGGGAGGTAACTCCTTTATACACAACATATCCTCCGCCGAATTCACTTCCTGAGCCAAAGACGGGATTTGGGTTATATGACGTGCCATCGCCTGAAGGTGCAACAGTTACGCGATTCCCGGCCTTTCCAACAATCATTATTTCATCGTAACAGGCAGGAGGATTGGTCCAGGTAAGGGTTGCTTCCCCATTGCCTGGAGATGCTGCAACTGATGTGACATCTGTAGCTCCATTGATTACAACTATGGCTGAACTTTCGCTTCCGGTTATTTCAGGATCGTCGCAATCAATCCTTATTTTATACCCTGTGCCGCTGGCTGTTCCGGCAGGTATGTTTATAGTTATTGCACCAAATGGATCGGTTCCGTTAACAGTAGTCGACCCTATAGGATTAGGACTCGAAAAACTACCGAAAGCATCTGAAAGGTAAGCAGTAAAAGCAGTACCGTTGCTGAATGTTCCTGATGAAGTAAAAGCAACTGTGCCACTTGCGCTGCTTCCCGGGCTTATACAGAAAGGTGGAGTGGATACAGCACCAGTAGTAATACTACTAGGAGTAAGAGCTATTAATATACCTGCCCAATAATAATTATCGTCAACATCTACCGTCCTATTGCCTGTTGATCCGGCTGTAGACATGATCCCCCAGGCTGCGCCAACTGAATTGTTAGTGCCAGGACCCGTGGAAAAATCCATTGCCTCAGTAAAAGTGGGTATAGTACCACTCCAATTGGAATAAACGTCTGAGTCTGAACCACCAGCACCAGCTAAAAATACTATTGCTGCATTATTTGTGGCTGTCGTAATTGCATCTGCAGTAATTCGATTACTTCCACCTGTTCTAAATGAACCTGGTGCTACATCAAACACTGAGGAGGCAACACCTGAAAAAGCTATTATTGATCCAACTGCCCTGGAGAGGCTGTTCCCAAGTGAAAATGAAAAAGATGTCCCTTCAGTGCCATCAGCCACCCTGTATAGAACAGTACTATAGCGGTTTCCGTTTGATTGTCGCCTGCCGGCAACCAGGGTCCAGCCAGTTAAGCTGGCATTTTTATTATTATTGCCTGTTTGGGTTATATTAACCAGCATCACGTCCCCGGGTACTACCCCTGCAGGTTTATTGATTGTAAGTGTTTTGTTCGTAGTGGTTGCTGATGTGGCAGTTCCCCGTAAGGCAATTTGTGCTCTTGCTTCCGGGCCATTTATCAATAGTAAACCAAATACAATAGATAAACATACTGCATGTCTGAGTGAAATAAATCTCCCTCTTGTTCTTTCGGGATTTCGACCAGGGTTGATTTCCTTAGTTATCGCACCAGAATTGACGGGGTACATTTTTTTCATGATTTTTGGTTTTTCTCAATATTGGTAATCTGAAGATATTATTTACCTAACCTGTTTTAGCAAAATTAGAAAAAATAGTTAGAAGGGCGATTTTTAATGTGAAAACGGATGCCTTTTAAAACAGGCACATGACTTGTTAACAATTAATTGAAATGACTTTATCTGGTTTAATACGATTATACGGATAATTCCAGTCGAATTTCTAAAGTCCGCCAGAGAAAACTATAAAACATAGCATCATAGAGACAAGTTCTTTTCTAACTCCGCAATAGCAGACCCAGCCTCACCATCTCCGCCAAATGCTCTTCAACCTCGACTTTGCAACGCTCTGGCTCAACATCATACTCATCAATGAGCACAACACATAATTTATCCACTGCAAGAGGACTCCCAAGCAAATCCCAGATCCGTGTGGCCACAGGGTTCAGTGAAAAATACTTCCCCTGCTCAATATCCATCATCACCATCTCGTCATGGAGACGACCGGAGATGGTTTTGCTGTTTCTGACATATTTTGTCTTGCAGTCCTGCGAGCCCGGGGTTTTGCGGGCTTTGAAAATATCATTCATATAGTGACACTTTAATCTTTTTACCTTCGCCTTTGAGTTTTTGTTTTTCCCCTTCTTTTACCTTTACACTTTTATCTTTCATCTTATTTCATTACATACTTCTCAAACTCCTCCGCCGGCATGAAAGCCTTGATCAACAGCGCCTCCAGGATATTGCACCTGATCAGAAGCATCTCAAAGTCACCGGCCGGAACACCATTCAACGGAACCTCGGCAGCGGGACCACCCGCCAATGAAACACCATCTGTCGCAGCCCCGGCTGCAGAATCATCACCCACCGCACCGGACCCCTTCAACTCCTTCATCACCGCCCCCAGGTCAACCAGCATCATCCTGAACCCGGCAACGGCATCCTTCCCAGTCACCCGACGATACTCAGCAATAACCTCATCCCGCATTGCCACCGCCTCCCTGACGGTCCGCAGAGCATCCTCCTGGCTGATCCCACCCCCGGCAAAAAGCTTCAGCAAACTGCACCGGTACGTAGAACATACATCGGCACGCGGCAGCTCATAAATAGTACAGGAACCTGAAAAATAACCACAGGGCAGCAGGAAATAATCACCATCCTCCCCGGTGCGGCCAGCCTCCTCTATCTTATCCGGCAGATGCCCTCTCTCTCCCGGCTGCAGCGTGGCATGCATGTAGAGGGTGCCGTCACAGCATAAACCGCATGTAATACAGATAGCCTGTTCCTCTTCCGGTGCGGTATTATTTCCCATGATACTCTACGGTAAAATCGTGGACGGCCTTTAAATAGACAAGGGCCCTGGAAAGTACTTTAATATCAACCGAATCAGGATGCCCCCTGTACCTGGAAATATCATTGGCCAGCAGGTCGAAATCAACAAAATGCAGATCAGTATTGTCCCTCCATATATCAGTCTCTTCCATGAATGAAACAGCGGCTTCCCTGAAAAGGTCTTCCATGAATGACCAGTAGACAGGATCATTCTTTGAATAGTTTCTGAGAACTTCTGAAGGCAGTATTCCTTCGCCAAGCTCACGTATAACAGGACGAAAATGATCGGTCTTGCAGAGAAGCTCAGACGGTACGCTTAGCATGTATTCAATTATACGCTTATCAAGAAGGGGATAGCGGTATTCAATGCCATTACGGTAACCCATTATAAACCAGCTTTCGCACCTCTCCTGAAGATGATAAAATCTCAACATCGCCAGATGAAACTTACGCCTTGAGGTATTGAAATGAAAATCCCTTATAGCACTTCTCTCGCTTTGTCTGAAAGGTTTCTTAAGGTACCTGGCATCATTCCTGAATGATTCCGCAGTACCACGGTCCAATATATGCAATGCCGGAAAGACAATACAATAAAGCATTCGTTTAATGAATCTCTTCAGTGGTACAATCCTGTTGCGCCTGAAAAAAATACGGAGTTTTAATCTTCGTAAGAGGTCAGGTTCTATGGCACTTGTACCGGTGCTGATGAACTCATCACCTCCCCAACCACTGAAGATAAGATTGGTATTTGTC
>Ga0123335_1005380_pt1 | contig 15681 bp, 13 predicted proteins | sample BiotimSIPDNA_2_FD_89707 | JGI IMG/M metagenome (GOLD analysis project Ga0123335, IMG submission 89707) | Anaerobic biogas reactor microbial communites from Washington, USA - Biogas_R2 time_0 SIP DNA | ecosystem: Engineered > Bioreactor > Anaerobic > Unclassified | place: Washington, USA...
GATAAAGTATTAAACTTTACGACATCTCCCAGGACTGCTTGCGAGAAAGTGATCGGCAAAACACTTATCAAATTGTCCCCCTCTCGCGTAAATTGATCATTCTGCTTAATGATTATTTTCAAATAAAGATCACCGGCCGATTGACCTCGAAATCCAGCATTGCCTTGATGATCAATTCTCAGTATTTGACCATTATCTACTCCTGCTGGAATTTCAATTTCCAGGTTTACTTTTTCTTTTACTCTCCCCTGCCCGTGACAAATATTACAGGGACTTTTAGGAACCGATCCAGTCCCCTGGCACTCTGGACAGGTACTATAATGAGTTATATTGCCGAAGATAGTTTGTTTTACTTGATGCACTTGACCACGTCCTCGACAGGCTGAACAAGTCTCCATATCTGTTCCTGGCTCAGTTCCTTGACCCTGACAGCGTGAACAAGTTACTTGCTTGTAAAGAGATATTTTTTTCTTCTGCGAGTTAAGAACTTCAGCTAAATCTAATTCCAAAGAAGCTTGGATGTCTTCGCCTCGGACTGTTCGACCGGAATGACTTTCCCGACGAAAAGCAAAATCAAATAAATCACCAAGATCAAACTCATTAAACATCTGACCAAAGTCATTTTGGCCAAAGTTAAAACCGAAAGGAGAACCAGATCCGCCAGCTGATTGCTGACCGAAAAAGCCAACCTGATCATATTCCGCCCGCTTTTTGTCGTCTGACAAAACTCGATAAGCTTGGCTAATTTGCTTAAACTTTTCTCCATCTCCACCTTTATCGGGATGATATTGATGAGCTAAGCGACGATAGGCTTTTTTAATCTCTTCTTTAGAAGCTTTACGATCAACTCCTAAAATTTGGTAGTAGTCTTCCATAACTTAATCAGGATTGATTATCTTCCGGCTGATCTTTTGAATTTTGAGATTGAGATTTATCTTCCGGTTGATCCTGACTTTGTTGATTGCCGGACTGATTTGGTTTAGCTTCAGATTCTTGACGATAAAGATCAGATCCGATTTTTTGAAGAAGCTGTTGGACTTGATTAAGTTTCTTTTCGATTTCTTCTAAATTATCTCCCTGCTTTTCTTTCTCAAGATCGGTTAATTTATCATTAATTTCTTTTTGATCAGCTTCTGAAATTTTATCTTTCATTTCTCTCAGAGTTTTCCGTCCGCTGTAAATCAAAGCATCAGATTGATTACGTGCATCGACTAACTTTTTCTTCTTCTGATCTTGGCTAGCATATTCCTGTTCTTCTTTTTTCATTCGCTCGATCTCTTCCTCAGAGACACTAGCTGATCCCTCGATCCGGATCGACTGTTCTTTATTCGTTCCCTTGTCTTTAGCAGAAACATTTAAAATTCCGTTAGCATCAATATCAAAAGTCACCTCGATCTGCGGAACTCCTCTAGGAGCTGGAGGAATACCATCTAGAATAAATCTGCCCAGGCTACGATTATCATTTGCCATAGCTCGTTCTCCTTGTAAAACGTGAATCTCAACTGAATTTTGGCTATCTGCGGCCGTAGAGAACACTTGAGTCTTTTGAGTGGGAATATTAGTGTTTTTATCGATTAACTTAGTCATCACTCCACCCAGAGTTTCAATTCCCAGAGAGAGTGGCACAACATCAAGCAATAAAACATCCTTCATCTCTCCTTGAAGAATTCCTCCTTGAACGGCGGCTCCAATGGCAACTACCTCATCAGGATTGATTGAACGATTTGGCTCTTTGCCAAACATCTTCTTGATCTCCTCTTGAATTTTAGGCATTCGAGTCTGCCCGCCAACTAAAACAATTTCTTCGATATCCCCTGTTTTCAATTCCGCATTGGCTAAAACTTCTTGAGTGATTTTTAAAGATCGATCAATGTATTCACTAACCATTTCTTCTAAATCAACTCGACTCAAAGAATAAAGCAGATGCTTAGGGCCTTCATCAGTAGAAGTAATAAAAGGAAGATTAATTTCACTTTCCATTGTTGTCGAAAGCTCAATCTTTGTCTTTTCGGCCGCATCTTTTATTCGCTGTAAGGCTAATAGATCCTTTGATAAATCAATTCCTTCATCTTGTTTAAAACGTTGAATAACCCAGTCTACGATCTTTTGATCAAAATCATTGCCTCCCAGGTGGGTATCTCCACCGGTGGCTTTAACCTCGATCGTATCGTCACCGATGTCAAGAATCGAAACATCAAAAGTCCCTCCTCCAAAATCATAGACTAATATTTGCTCATCTTTTTTCTTGGTTAGTCCATAAGCTAAAGCTGCTGCTGTTGGTTCGTTGATCACTCGACGAACCTTCAAACCAGCAATCTCACCAGCCGCTTTGGTTTCTTGTCGCTGATCATCATTAAAGTAAGCCGGACAAGTAATAACTGCCTCTTCGACCGGTGTTCCCAATTTTTCTTGAGCATCATTCTTTAGTTTCTCTAGAATCATGGCCGATATCTGAACTGGCTTATACCAGCTCTCACCCATTTTTACTTCAATACGATCACCATCAGACTGACGAACTTGAAAGGAAACATGTTTTAAGTCTTCTTGGACTGTCGGATCGGAAAACTTTCGTCCGATCAGACGCTTGGTTCCATGAATGGTATTTTCTGAATTAGTGATTACCTGGCGCTGAGCCAGTACGCCCACTAATCTTTCACCTTTCTTGTTGATCGCAACAATCGATGGCGTAGTTCGAGTTCCCTCTTTGCTTTCGATGATTTTAGCTTCTCCCGCTTCGATTGTAGCCATTGCCGAAAAAGTAGTTCCAAGATCAATTCCTATAATTTTAGACATTGTTAAAAATTAGTTACTTTTTGAATTAGCTCCGGCTACTTTAACTTTAGCCGGGCGCAATACTTCTTGATTGAACAAATAACCTGCTAAGATCTCTTCGATTATCTGCCCTTCTTTCAGACCAGAATCATCAATACTGGCTATAGCTTCATGCTTTGCCGGATCAAACTCTTGGTTTTCAGTTTCAATTCTGGAAACACCCCAATCACTTAAGACATCTAAAAACTCCTTCCGTGTTTTAGCAACACCTTCAAAAAAAGCATCTCGTCCATACCGACGCTCGACCTCTCTTTCCATTCGATCTAAATTATCCAAAACCACCAACAGGTCTCTCAAAATCTCGCGGTTGGCTTGTTGGCTGAAGCTTGATAAACGTTCAGCCTCCATTTTCTTATAATTGAGCAACTCGGCTCGAGCTCTTCGCCAACCATCTAGATATTCCTGTCTTTCTTCTTGACACTTGATCAGTTCTTGATTTAGATCTGATGATTTATTATCTGGTTTTAAAGAAGACATTCTGATTAAACAAAAAAGATGATAACACGAGTTTTAGCTAATGTCAATAAAAGATTTTAGGGTTTATCTGCTCGGTTGGAATAAAAAACACGCTCTCCATGACTCCCTAAATCAACATAATCCAGTTGGTCTAATTCCGCCGCTCCCCTTGTTTGTAGAAATAGTTCCAGGCGTCGCAACTGATTATTGAAATCCATATTGCGATCGAAATAAATCCGCCAATCAGGTTTACCAGCTACAGAGTTGAACATGGTCACTGTAATTTGTAGCCCCTCGAAGGAAACTTTTTTTATACTCAACGCCGGAAAGATCGACAAGGTCTGATGAAGGGCCACAACAGATGACCAATACTCTTCGGCAATAGCCTTCTCTCCTAGCTGAGGAGGAATTAAATTGAGCGGAGCATTAATCACGAAATAATCAACGGGACATTCGTCTAATTTTTCTAAGGCCACTCCATCTGCATCAAGGACAAAAAAATGATTTGAATATTCTAAACACAAAAAAGGCTCTTTTTCGGTGACTATCACTCGAAGAGCATGAAACCAACGTCGTTGAATTTTAGCTTCTTGAAGGTAAGGAAATTGATTAGTCAATTCACTGGAAATTTTACCAATCGGCCAAATCAAGCTCGCAGACAATCTTTGGTCTAGCTGGGCCTGAATTGATTCTCTGATCTGCATTGAATCAATCTTTTTATTTCCCTCAATAATTAATTGATCCTGGCGGAAAGCGCTTGAGAACAAAACCAAATAAACCAAAATTCCAACCAAAATAAAAATCAACAGTGTTTTGATAAAAAACCGCTGACGATACCAAGGCTTTCGCAATCTAATTTTATCGTGTTTAACAAAACTCATACTTTTCTTTTCCAACGGCGGCACTTTTCAATTAAATAATTAGGCCAGTATTGCCAACCAGTAACCAAGTCTTGAGTTGGCAGGTAATCGAGGCGATATCCACCAAAACCTTTTTTAAAAAGGCTTAATCCACGATAGGCGTGACGATGATTATCATTATGAGCGATACCCCAGAAATTATAGACAGAACAGCCCCTCTTCTTAGCCTCACGAATGGCCTCCCACTGAATTAAATACGACCCCGGAGCATCCTTTGGCTGCTGACCCTCTGAAGCTCCTTGATGATAGTAGGCACCTTTTTGGTGGAAGATAATCATCGCCGAAGCGATTGGTTTTTTTTGATAATAGGCATTAAAGATAGTAATTTCGTCTTCAGAACTTAAACATTCTAATTCTTTTTCCAAATAATTCAAAGAAAAAGCTTGAAATTGATGGCGTCCTACTGTTTGGCGATAGAGGGTCAAAAAATCAGCTAAGTCATCTTTATCACTTCCCATCCGAACCTCTAGATCGGAATTGCTCAGACCTTTCCGAATTAAATAACGAGTAGTTTTTCTCATTCCTCTTAAAATCTCTTCTTCGTTAGGTCTAATATCCAGACACCAAGTTACCTCGGGAACGATAAAAATTGGAGCTTCTCGGAAACTAAGTTTTTTAAATACTTGCCGATCTTCTGAGTTGTCCGGCCAAGCCGGCTGAACGCGAATAAAAGCAACTCTCTGGTCTTGTTGAGCCATTAATCGTATATGATCGATTAAAGTTGATAATATTTTCGCTCGATGGTTCCAATATTCTTGATCGATAATCGGCCCATGCGGTAAAAGCCAAAAGTTTGCTTTTTGATTACGCCATTTGAACAAAGGCATTTCAGCTATCAGAGCGCCAGCAATTAATTTTTGACGGTCAAATACTCCAAAAAGTTTAACCTTTTGACCAAGAGCCATCCGCCACTCTTTAGAGGTCCATGATTGAAGAAAGGTCTTATTTTCAACTCGTCTATTCAGTTCCTGCCACTGATCTTTATCCGAAATTTCAATTATTTCAAAATCACTCATGTCGTATTCTCTTTATTTTCAATTTCATTTAATTCTCGATGATAACGGCAATATTCACATTCCAGATTAGCTGGCGGAATCTCTTCCGACATCAGACATTGATGGGCCGACTTAATCGCCTCTTCAACCCATCCGTCATCACCTCGATAAGGAATAATTTCAACGCGAAATTCTAATTGCCCATCAAAAGCCTTATTATCTTTGATGCCGTTAGCGTAAACAAAATATCCTTGATCAGAAACCGGAAAACCGTTCCTTCGAAGTAACCACTGATAAACCTCCATCTGCCTCTTATAGCTTTGTCGATACTGATCATCGAGAGAAATTACTTTCTCGGTACTCGTAGCCTTATAGTCGACTACGATCAGGTCCCCTCCTTCATCCTGCCAGACATCATCAACTGCACCGTAAATAATGAAATTGGTTGGTTGATAATGATAGCGCACTCCCTTGAAATTATTGCGCCAATTGTCAATTTCCGGATGGCGATAAGGCACCGCTTTGATTCCATAATTTTCCATCAAAGGATGAGATTGGCCCTCAGTACGGTAAATATCAAATTCTTTTTTCAATAAAGTATCCACTGCCATATTTAAAGTAAAACCTGGCATAGAGGGACGCCTTAGGCCGTATTTCATCTCAAGATAGAAACAGCGTTGACACTCTAAGAATTTCTCTAATCGACTGCGACTAATCAAAAAAGGTTCTTTAGATTTTGGATCAAATACTTTTTTCACTTTTCAGAAAATTTCTGATTAATTTTCTTTACTTCTGTCTCAGCTGACTTAATTTTAGTTCGGCAAACAGCAATTAATTCATAGGCTCGTTTCAGTTTCTCCGATAAATGATCAACATCAGCACTCTCTTCTTGCAAGTCCTCAAGAATTGCTTCTAATTCTTTTAAGGCCTCTTGATAAGATATTTCTTTTTTCTTGTCTGCCATATATTTTTAATTTAATTTATCAATTGAACTTTTAAATCTTCCTCGAAAAAGAACTGTTTCCACCTGATCACCTTCTTTAATTTGATCAATGCTTTTCAGAGACTTTCCCTGAAAACGAGTTAAGCTAAAGCCCCTCTTCATAATTTCTTTCGGATCAAGTAGAACTAAATGCTTTTCAGCTTGAAGTTGGCGATTAACTTGATTTTTTAAGGATTCCCTAACAGCCGTCCAAATATCCTTGGCAGTCTGATCAATTAACTTTTGATTATCAATACAAATTTGAATTGATTCCCTTCGAATCAAATCATAATAACCATAGACTTTTTGATGAGCTAGCTCCACTAAATAACTTCCTTGACGTTGAAGTAGTAGACCGTAATGATCAATTTTCTGTTGAGCTTGGCTAAGCGTTGACCGACTCTGCTGGTCAATTTGCTTCGCACTATAATCTAGCTTCAGATTAAATGATTTTACTCTTTCAATCAAGAATTCAGCCACAGCTGTCGGGGTCGCTAAATAATGATGCGCCACCAAATCAACCACACTCACATTAGTAAAATGACCAATGCCAGTTAACACCGGAACTGGAAAACGAGCTACTAATTCAGCCAAAACCTGACTATCAAACCAACTTAAATCAGCCGTACCTCCCCCGCCTCGAACAATGACCGCGACATCAAATTCATTAGCCTTTTGGGCAAATAGATTTAATCCAGTTCTGATATCTCTTTCGGTTTGTGGACCTTGAACATTGGCCTGGAAGAAAGAAACTTGAAAGCTAAAACCGCTTTCTTGGAGCTTAGCAATAAAATCATGATAACCCTCTCCTTCATTAGTTATTAAGGCAATTTTTAGAGGCACTAATGGAAGATCTAACTTCTTATTTTTTTCCATTAAGCCTTGCTTCGTCAAAGAATCAATAATCCGTTGACGATTTTGAGCTAACTGTCCCAGAGTAAAGGCTGGATCAATATCTTCTACTGTTAACAGATAGCTGCCCGATCGGGCGCTAACTGACAGACGAACTTGAAGTCGAACTTCAATTCCGTCCATTCCCTTGACTCGAATACCGGCCTCTTGTAACCGGTGACGTAAGCGACTCTTTCGAGATTCATATAAAACGCATCGAATTGAAGAAAGGGTTTCGTTTTTCTGACGATCTTTTTCGCTTAATTGGAAATAGATATTAGTTCGCTGAGCATTTTTATCAAAATCGCCTATCTCTCCTTGAACCCAAATCGGGTAAGGACAGGAGGTCTCAATAATTTCTTTAATCGCCCGATTTAGTTCAAAAACTCGGTAAGTTTTTGTTTGATCACTCATGATAATATTGAGCTGGACCAATTTCCTTTGGTAGATTAGACGATCCTTCTGTCGAAGCAGCACCATATCCCGCCTCTTTCATTAAATCCGTAACTGCATTCCGTAGATGCATTGGAACACCAAAAGAGCCTTTTAGTGCGTCTTCCTTGGCACGCATCAAAGCCTGATAAGCCGACCGGTCCTTGGGAGCTTTAGCTAAATAGACTGTTCCGTGTGCCAGATTTATTTGAGCCTCGGGCCAGCCGACAAAGTCAACGGCCTGCACAATTGCAGCTGCAACTTGAATCGCCTGCGAATCAGCTAAACCAATGTCTTCCGAGGCAAAAATAATCATTCGCCGAGCAATAAACTTTGGATCTTCGCCTGATTCAATCATTCGAGCTAACCAATAAAGAGCCGCGTCAACATCTGAATCACGCATACATTTAATAAAAGCAGATATTAAATTATAATGCTCTTCACCTTTTTTATCATAACGCAAAGCTCTCTGTTTCAGAGCCTCTTTGATTCTTTTTTCACTAATTAATTTTTGTTTAAAGTCAATTAAATAATAAGCAGCTGCTTCTAAACCATTCAAAGCCGCTCGAGCATCACCATCGGCATAGGCGGCTAAATATTCTAGTGCCTTTGGCTCAATTTTTAATTTCAGCTCTCCCAGTCCTCTCTCTCGATCATCAATCGCCCGCAGAATAATTTTTTGAATAGTTTCCTGATTAAGAGCTTTCAGAATATAAACGGTCGCTCGAGATAATAACGGAGCAATCACTTCAAAAGAAGGATTCTCAGTAGTTGCCCCAATTAAAATAATTGTCCCTCGCTCAACATAAGGCAAAAGAACATCCTGTTGAGCCTTGTTAAAACGATGAATTTCATCGATAAAAATAATCGTTCGGCGATTTTCAAATTTTAATCTGTCAGCCGCTCGCTGAATGGCTTGACGAATATCTTTAACACCGGTTGCCACAGCCGAAAATTCATCAAAATGAGCATTAATAGATTGAGCAATTAAATAAGCTAAAGTAGTTTTTCCCGAACCAGGCGGACCCCAAAAAATAATCGATTCTAATCGATCGTTTTCAATGGATCGACGTAGCGGACTGTCAGGACCAACAATATCATCGTGGCCTAAAAACTCAGCAAAATCGGCCGGTCGAATTCGATCAGCCAAAGGAGCTTGTTTTTTCAGACGTCCTGAAAACAAGTCAGTCATTAGTTATATTCTACTTGATTGATCGATGAAATCAAAGACTATCCAAAAACTTTCTGACCTGTCTGATAATACGTTGGGCGTCTTTTTCAGAAACATTAATATGAGTCGGTAAATTAACAATTCGTTCAGAAAGTTCTTCAGCTCGAGGACAACTTCCCTTAAGATAGCCCAGAGCGTTTAATTCAACATCTGCAGGCACAACTGGAGAATCTTTCCAACCGTCATAAAGATATATTTTTTGAGTTCGAAGATATTTTAATAAATCATCCGCTGCCTTCTTATTGTTTAAAATAATCGGAAACTTCAAATAAATTCGACCCGGTTGGTCATCAGTCATTTTTAAATTTAAGCCCATCAGTCCTTGTCGGTATAAATCAGCAATCTTTTGGCGATGATGATTATAGCGCTCCAATTTTAAAAATTGATTTAAAGCCAAAACCGCCAGCTCATTTGGCATGCGACCGGGTCCTTTTGTGATTGGTTGACCTTTTTTCTCTAATCGTGTCATTGCTTTAGAGAGAATTTTTGTTTTTTGAAAAAACAATAAAATCCACCGACCAATTTCTACTCGAGTATAACCGGGCTGCACCCATCGAGAGACTAATAAAGGATGGCGCAACTGTTGCTTAACCCATCGCCAACGAGGTTGAAAGCCTGCTTTTTCTTGATGCTTAATTTTTAAAGCCAAATCTTGATTATTAGTTACGGCTATTCCACCAAATACCGCTGAGAGTATCTTGTCTCGACCAAAACTAAAAAAGGCAGCCTCCCCCATGGAGCCAACTGCTTGATTATCAAAAAATGCACCGAGACTATGAGCACAATCTTCAATTACCACTAAATTATGTCGATCGGCCAGTTCTCTAACCTTGGTCATATTAACTGGCAACCCAAAAGTGTGCTGGATTAAAATAGCCTTGGTCCGGTTAGAAATCTTTGATTCCGCTTGTTTTAAATCCAGATTTAGATTCTGATCGATATCGATAAAAACCGGCTTTAAATTGCTCCAAATAATTGGATTAACGGCAGCTGCACAAGTAAAGCCCGGCACTATTATTTGACTACCGGCTGGCCATTGATAACTTTGGATTATTGCCCATAAAGCCGATCGACCATTTTGAAAGGGAATGGCATAGTCAACCGAAACATAATGGCCAATGACTTCGGCTAATTTTTGAGCATCATTTGACTGCTGATAATCAAAACGATGACTAATCAGATGGCGCGCCAAGCGAATATCATCCTCTTCCACGTTTGGCGATAAAACTGAAAAAATAGGTTTCATCTTCCTTGAAGCAAACCAATGATTTTATCGTCGATACGCCCCTCAATCAAAATTACATCTTCTGATTGATTATATCCTTGTAATTGGTTGATAATTTCTTCGGGCTGACTGATTAGAAAAAGTTCTGTTTGGCCGTTGGCCTCTTTTATCCCCTGCTTTATTTCATCATGATAACGCTTATGAGTTAAGATGGCCCGATCACAAGTCCGACCAATCTGTTTTCCTAGCTGATAATGAGCTTCCGCAGATACTTTCCCTAATTCAATAAATCCGGGGGTAATGATAGCACGCCGCCCTGACCACAACTGAAGATGTTCTAAATGAGCTCTCGCTCCATCAGGATTGCTGGAATAACTGGCATTAATAATGCTCCCCTGGTGATAAGGAATAATCCTGGCTCCGCCCGCAGGAGTTGGTAAAGTTTTGGCAAACTGAGCCAGATCTTTTAAAGAAAGACCTAATTCTAAAGCTACTGATCCGGACAGCAATAAATTAATGATGTTGGATCGACCAATTAAGCGTGCTTCAATTAAAATCTGCTGAGATTGATCGAACATCTTAAACCGTAATCGATCTTTTTCAACTTCGATTGATTCAGCTCGCCATTTAGCTAAATCTGATTTTTGAGTCGAGATCAGCATTTTCCGGCCAGTTGTTTGATGATAAAGATTCAGACAGAGCTGATTATCACCATTAAAGACTGCCGTTCCTTGTGGAGGCAGAGCCTTAACCAATTCATACTTAGCTTTAATAATATTTTCCAGAGAACCGAATAGCGAAAGATGCTGATCGTTAATGCCAGTTAAAATACCTAATTGAGGTTGAGCCAATTGAGCACTTTTTGATATTTCACCCATTCGATAAGCCCCCATTTCACAGATGAAAAAGCGATGTTGGTTAGTTAATTTGTTTAAAATGGTTTCAGCAATACCCAGCTGAGTATTGATGTTTTGATCAGTTTTTAAGACCTGATCGGTCCCATATTTCAAACTTAAAAAATGGTACAGAAATTCTTTAACTGATGTTTTCCCAAAAGAACCAGTAATGCCAATGACCGTTAGTTCTTTTAAACGATTACGGTAATCAAACGCCTTGGTCATCAGTCTTTTTTTAACAATATTGACCGGCTGCTCCATTATTAATAGAGACAACATTAAGACTAAAGGCCAAACTATGGCCATCGCTAATATTAGAAATGGTAAATCACTAGTCCACCAAATGAATAATCCGCCCTCAATTAAAATTAATAATAGCCAGAGAGTGACGAAAAAAACTTTGCCCTTGGCTGTCGGTCGAGGATAGACCCAATGTCTTCGGACCCCTTGTATTAAGGCATAACCTCCCCAAAATATAAAATTAATAGTCGTCAAGACTAAAAAGTAAGAATAAGGGACAAAAAAGAATGAAGCCAGGGTGACAAAAGCGCTAAAAGATGACTTTGGTAGTAGAATTCGGTAGTCTTCTCGTAGGCTATCCCAGAGACGATCCCAGCGATGTTGCTTAATCTGCCAAAGCCTCAAATAGAGCATAATTTGCCGGGTAAAATGAGCCAAAGCAAAGACCAAGATCAGAATTAAATATTGTTGACGAAACAAATCAATCATTTAAGCCCTTAAAGAAATTAGACAATAAATTAACTAATTTTTCCGGTTCTTCTAGTTGAGGACTATGGCCGACATTAGGTATTATCTCTAGACGAGACTCAGGTATATTTTGATGAAATCGATAAGCTTGATCAAGAGGAACAATATGATCTTTTGCACCCCAAACAAGAAGAGTCGGCACTGTAATTTGAGGTAAATATTGAGATAAATCTTCTTCAATAACTAAGCGGAAAGTATCTTTCATTGTCTGAGGAACCTTTAAATAATCATGCTGTCTCAATAATCGATAATAAAGATCACGGGCTGAATAATGAAGCCAGTCGAGTTTTAATTTCTTCATTAGACTAGAACCGCCCTTGGCAATACCAGATAGCATTCGAAGCTTTAAACTTGTTTCCGGGGGCAAACCTGCTGAAGCACAAAGAACTAGGCCGGCTAAAGGCAGTTTGCTTTGGCTAGCCGCCTTAATTGATATTCGACCGCCAAAAGAATGACCGACCAGAAAAAAAGAATCTTTAAATTCAGGATGTCGTTCTGATAACTTGTCAATAAAAGAATATAACCACTCTAGATAGTCGTCTATTTGCCAACCCCGAGGCGGAACATCACTCGATCCAAAACCAATTAAGTCTGGAACAACTACTTTAAAACCTTGAGCTACCAGTTGATTTTCAACCCGAGTCCACAATTCTGCTCGACTACCCCAACCATGTAAAATAATGACTGCTAAACCACTTCCCGAAACTTGAAAATTAACCCTGAGCCCTTGAATCTTAATCTGTTCATTCATCAGCCAATTACCTTAAAGCCTAGGTAATCCTGAAGAACCTTGGGTACGGCTACCGTTCCATCAGATTGCTGATAATTCTCCAAAATCACCGCTAAAATACGACTCATAGCTAAGGCCGTACCATTTAAGGTATGCAGATACTCCAATTTGCCATCTTCTGTCCGATAGCGAGTGTTTAATCCTCGTGCCTGATAATCAGTACAATTAGAAGAAGAATGAGTCTCTCGATATTTGCCTTCGGAAGGCAACCAAGTTTCAATATCAACTGTAGTAGCTGACGGTTTGGCTAAATCACCACCACAAAGCAACATAACCCGATAAGGCAATTCTAAGCTTTGCATAATTTTCTCCTCAATAGAAATCAATAATTCATGTTCTTTGGCCGATTCTTCTGGCCGACAAAAACTAAATAATTCGGCTTTATCAAACTGATGCACCCGTAAGATTCCCTTTAGATCTTTACCGTAGCTACCAGCTTCTCTACGGAAACAAGTTGAATATCCAATAAAACGATGGGGTAATTCCTCTAAAATTTCACCTTGATACATGGCTGCAATACTTTGTTCAGAGGTCCCCACTAAATTTAATTGATCTTTTTCGATGAAATAAATATTATTTTCCTTCAAATCTTTATAGCCCATTGATTCCATTAATTCCGGTTTAATCATTACCGGCGGAATAACTGGTTGGAATTTGAATTCTTGAGCTGTCTTATAGACCAAATTAAGTAAAGCAAATTGGATGAGGACGAGTTCATTTTTTAAATAATTAAATCGACTACCAGCCATGCGAGCGGCTCGAGGAATATCAATCAAATTTAATTTTTCTCCAATCTCTAAATAACTCTTGAACTCAAAATCAAACTCAGGTGAGGCTCCCCAGCTTCTTAAAACTACGTTATCGTCTTCACTGGTTCCAGCTGGAACTTGTGGCATTAAAACATTCGGAACTTCTACCACAAAGCGATTAACTTTCTCTTCTGCCTCCCTTAATTCAGCTTCAGCTTTCTTGATGGCCTCTTTTAGTTGCTGCCCCTGAGCAATAGCAGCTTGATCAGGTTTCTTATTTTGGCTTAATTCATTCCTTTGACGTCGCAGATCTTCAGTCTTTTGAATAATTGATCGCCGCTGATCATCCTCTTTAACAAAGCGATCAAAATCAAAATTAACACCTCTCTGGCGACAACTCTCTTTAACTTTCTCTAAATTGTCTCTAATAAAATCAATGCTTAACATATTTTATTTAGGGCGGGCGATTGGAAACCAAATCACCTCTCTTAATGAATGGGTTTGGGCTAACAAAGCAGCCAGGCGGTCAATACCCATGCCGAAACCAGCTGCCGGTGGCATACCATACTCTAAAGCCGTCAAAAAATCTTCGTCCATTCTTTGAGCTTCTTCAAATCCGGCTTGAAAAATTTTCTCTTGGGTCTCAAAAACCTCTCTTTGACGATTGGGGTCATTCTGTTCTGAAAAAGCATTAATTAATTCCCAGCCGGCAACTACCAGTTGTAAGTTTTCGGTAGAATCATCTAATGTCACCGACTCTTTAGCCAAAGGAAATGAGCCGACTGGATGATGAATGATAAACGTTGGTTGCCATATCTTAGGTCGACAGTATTTTTTATAGATCAAATCAGCTACCTCAGCTTTGCTCGCTCCTTGAGGAATGTCAATTTTAAACTCCTCTGCTTTTTTAGATAAAGCTTCCTGATTAACTTCTAGCAAGTCAATTCCTGTTTCTTTAAGAATTAATTGTCGAAAATCTATCCGGGGCCAAGGTTTTTGAAAATTAACTTTTTGACCGCGATATTCAAATTCAGGTTGGCCATGTATTGCAGTAACGATTTTAACAAACATTTCCTCGCACATATTCATCAAATCCTTATAATCTGCATAGGCCCAGTAGAACTCAAGCATTGTAAATTCTGGATTATGGGATCGATCAATTCCCTCATTCCTAAAATTACGGGACAATTCATAGACTTTATCGAAACCAGCGATCAACAATCGTTTTAAATAAAGTTCTGGTGAAATGCGTAAGAAAAGATCAACGTCTAAAGCGTTTAAATGAGTTCGAAATGGTTTTGCCTTAGCTCCTCCATACTGAGGTTGGAGAATTGGTGTTTCAACTTCTAAAAAACCTTTTTGATCCAAAAAATTTCGAATTTCTTTGACTAATTGAGCACGCACCTCAAATATTCTCCTTGTTTCGGGATTAAGCAAAATATCTAGATAGCGCTGTCGATAGCGCAACTCTGGATCTTTCAATCCATACCATTCACTGGGTGGTGGGAAAAGAGCCTTAGTGGCAATATTCAAATCTTGAGCCTTAAGAGTTTTCTCTCCAGCTTTGGTTTCAAAGAGAATACCGCTTACCTGAACAAAGTCACCCAGATCAAAATATTCCTTAAAAAAATCATAGAGTTTTGGGCCGAGTGTGTCACGTTGTAAAAAAACCTGAATTCGACCTGTTCCGTCTTGAATATCCATAAAAGATGAACCCCCATGCTGACGCATTGCCATTACTCTCCCCGCTAAGGAAATTTCTTTTTGATCACGGCTTAAAACTAAAAAATCCGCCAAGGCTTGACTGACCGAGTGACTTCTTTTAACTTTTGACGGATAAGGGTTAAAGCCAAGACGCCTTAATTTATCAGTCTTTTCTAATCTATTTTGCTTAATCTGATCGCGGTTAATCATAGTTCTTCGTCTTCCATGAATTTATCACTTTTTCCCCCGAAATACAAATTAAGAACATCGTGAGCCACCGACCTTACAGCCACCATACTATCATGCACATCACGAATCATAAAAACCATAACCAACTCAGGTTCTTCATAGGGAGCGAAGAGAGCAATCCAGTTGTGGTAGACTGCCTCTTGGCCTGTTTGAGCTGTGCCAGTTTTAGTTGCGACCGAAACTGGAAGACTGTTCAAAAGATAAGTTGACCCCTGAGGCGAAGTAACTGCTTGCCTCATCCCCTCCTGAACGATCTTAATGTTTTCATAACTAGCCACCGAAGAGTTCACAATAATTGGAGTAAAATCTCGGACAATCACCATTTCGCCATCAATCTGTCGAACAACTTGTTGCACCACTTGAGGCTGATAAAGAATACCACCATTAGCCAGAGCAGCATAAGCTGAGGCCACTTGAAGTGGGGTTACACTAAAACGGCCTTGGCCAATAGACAAGTGATAAGTGTTTCCCAGGCGCCATTCTTGATTGATTTCCGGCAACACACCCTTGCCCTCATTTGGAAGATCAATCCCTGTGGGACGATCCCAGCCAAAACGGTCC
>Ga0123335_1005385_pt1 | contig 15668 bp, 17 predicted proteins | sample BiotimSIPDNA_2_FD_89707 | JGI IMG/M metagenome (GOLD analysis project Ga0123335, IMG submission 89707) | Anaerobic biogas reactor microbial communites from Washington, USA - Biogas_R2 time_0 SIP DNA | ecosystem: Engineered > Bioreactor > Anaerobic > Unclassified | place: Washington, USA...
CACCAAAATCACAACCTATTTTGAATGGCAATTGTTAATATTGCATGATTCAAAAATCATCAGCTATGAGTAACCCTCTGAAAATCATTTCCTGGAATGTTAACGGGATCCGCGCAATTATCAACAAGGGATTTATTGACAGCATTAAAACCATAAACCCTGATATCTTGTGCATTCAGGAAACAAAAAGTCAGGACGATGCAGTGCAGACTGTTGCTGCGTTGCTCCCTGAATATAAAGTTTTTGTGAACTCTGCCGTTAAAAAAGGTTATTCAGGAACAGCCATATTTACCAAAGTTGATCCTGTTGGTCATACTTTCGATATGGCTGCCGAAGAACCGGACCAGGAGGGAAGGATCATCACACTCGAATTTGAATCGTTCTACCTGATGAATGTATATGTGCCTAATTCTGGCCAAACACTCGACAGGTTGGGATACAGGGAAATCTGGGATGGTAATCTGAACAAGTACATCAGGCAACTATGCGATAAAAAATCACTGATCTTTACGGGTGATCTGAATGTGGCTCATGAGCCTATAGACCTGGCCAGGCCCAAACCCAATTATAACAAAACCGCCGGCTATACGCAGGTTGAGATAGATGGCTTTAAAAGGCTGCTGGATATCGGGCTGGTCGACACATTCAGACATTTCTATAAAGATAAGGTGCAGTATACTTATTGGAACCAGCGCTTTAATGCCCGTGAAAGAAACGTAGGCTGGCGCATCGATTATTTTCTGGTAACCAATAACCTGATCGGAAAAGTCAGGGATTCATTTATTCTCGACCAGATAACAGGTTCAGACCATTGTCCGCTGGGGATAATACTCGATTCCAGGTGATATTCCATCAATTTAGCATTCTGACTTTCTATACCATCTAAACTTTCTAAACCATCTAAACCATCTAAACCATCTAAACCATCTAAACCTCTAAACCTCTAAACCTCTAAACCTCTAAACCTCTAAACCTCTAAACCTCTTAAACCATCTAAACCACTTTCTTTGCGTGCTTTTGCATCTCTCTTTGCGCACTTTGCGTGAAGCCTTAGAACCGGTATTATCGATTCATCTTTTAAACTTATATTCTACCGCTCCGGTGAAAGCCATCTCCTGAATGTAATTGTTTCAATTGATCTGAATTTCCTGTTTTAAATTTCCTTTCATATCCATACTGTTAATATTCTCCGGAGTTGGGTTAAGTTATTTTATTGAAATTCTGTTATTTTTAATTATTAGTTCATTCCCTGGTATTTATTTGCACATAGAAAGTTCTGATTTATACCTATTTAACCTCACACAATTTAATAATTATGAAAAAATACATGAAATTTTTTTTACTGCCAGTAATGTTATTTTTTATGGCATCCACATTCGGGCAAAAGATGGTAGCTTTGAAAATCGGTTCCTATAAGGGATATGGAACATTAAAACTAAAAAGTGGTGAGTTGATTAATGATACGCTGCATTATGGATTTGCAGATCCTTATCGGGTATTCCTGTCAAAGAAAAAAGCCAATGATCCTTTGGAACTGCCGAAAAAGTTTAGTCCCGGCGATGTCGAATATTTCACGATAGGAGATACAACATTTGTTTCTGTCAAAACCGGCCAGGCTATTACAGGAACATTTATGATCCGTATAACTCCTGCTGATTATAAAATTCAGGTTCTCAAGACTTATGAACAAAGTGAGGATAAAACCAGGATCATCACCAAATACTATGCATTGTTTCCAGGCCAGAAAAATGCAAAGGATATTATGAATGATCTTTCTCTTATGCCTTTTGCAGGAAAAGTTTCAAAATTGATTGCTGATTGTCCCGACCTTTCTGCAAAAGTCAAGAATAAGGAAGCACCATACAAGATTCCTACACTATCAAATGAAAAAAACTTTTTCGAGGTTATCATGAAAGTGGCAGATGCCTACCAGACCTGCAACTGATAATTTGAAATACTGATATTAATAAGCCTGTCCCGGGAGTCAATCCGACTTTTGAGACGGGCTTTTTTAATTTCTGAATATCTGTTTTTCATGTCTATCTTTGCAAAAAACTACGCAAATGAACAATTCCTCAGATCTGGCAGGAATGATTGATCATTCCCTGCTGAAGCCATTTCTCACGGATAAGGAAATAGAAGAGGGGTGCCAGCTCGCCCTCCGGTACAAGGTTGCTTCTGTGTGTGTGCGGCCTTCCGATGTGAGGATGGCTGCAAAGATTTTAAAAGGGACCTCTGTAAAAGTGTCCACTGTGATCGGTTTTCCGCATGGCACAACTACCACACATGCGAAGCTGGAAGAAGCCAGGGAAGCCATTGCGGATGGCGCTGTTGAACTGGATGTGGTACTGAATATCGGTAAACTTAAATCGCACGATTTCACATTTGTTAAGGCGGACCTTCAGACAGTCATAGATTATTCACATAGTAAGCATGTTAAGGTAAAAGTGATTTTCGAGAATTGTTATCTTACCGGTGAAGAGAAGGTCAAAGCCTGTGAGATCTGTAACGAAATTCGTGCCGACTGGGTTAAAACTTCCACGGGTTATGGTACCGGCGGAGCCACAAAAGAAGATATCATCCTGATGCGGAAGCATGTCCATCCTTCAATACAGGTAAAAGCCGCTGGCGGAGTCCGCACCCTTGATCAGTTGCTTGAAATGAAAGATCTGGGTTGTACGCGCGTTGGCGCAACAGCAACACAAGCTATACTGGAAGAAGCCGGAAAGAGGTATTAATCAGTTTCAACAATCTATTGATCATTTCTTCTGGAACCTCTCCGCTTATGAACTGTTAATTATCAAAGTTCACATAAACCAGCATATGGAACATTCAGAGAACAAGAATAAAACAACCCGGCCTGATCAACCGCGCTTCTCTCAGACATTCTTTCATGGCACCAAAGCGGTACTGCGTATCGGCGATTTTATTGAAGCCGGCTTTAACTCGAATTACGGACGAAAGAACAGGGCGAAGTATATTTACATGACTGCCACATTAGATGCTGCGATCTGGGGAGCTGAACTGGCAGAAGGTGAAGGCCGTGAGAGAATATACCTTGTGGAGCCTTCAGGCCCGGTTGAAGATGATCCCAACCTGACGGATAAAAAATTTCCCGGTAATCCTACCATGTCATACAGGTCGGAACATGCATGTAAGGTTGTTGGTGAAGTTGCTGTTTGGCAGTCACATACGCCTGAACAAATCAAGGCAATGAAGGATGGGTTGGCTAAACTCAAAGAACAAGGTATTGAAGCAATAGAAGATTGAAAAACATACAAAGTATTCCTTACATCTACTTAAATCCATGATAATTGATGAAATTTCTTCCGGCAGGATCGTTAACCAGCAGCTTTCAGGTGGTGTTTTTTCCGATCCCTCAGAGCTGCTCCTCTATATGGGTGCTCTTCAGGCGCAGGATTTTCCGATGTCCAAATGGGCGGCCGGTATCAGGTTGTTATCAGCCACAGAGGCATCTGTTGAGGAAGCTGTTGACAATGGAAGTATTATCCGTACGCATGTGTTGAGGCCTACATGGCATCTGGTGGCAGCGGAGAATGTTTGGTGGATGCTGGAGCTTACAGCTCCCCATATAAAAAATTCGATGGCCTCAAGAAACCGCCAGCTTGGCTTAACAGAAGAAGTGACACGAAAATGTTATTCGCTAATAGGAAAACTATTGACTGATAATGATTCTGTTGAAAGAAACGAAATTACACTGGCCCTTGAGAAGATTGGTATCTATAACGACGATAATCGTGTAGCCCACATACTGCTGCTTGCAGAACTCGACGGACTGATGGGCAGCGGAAAATTGCACAACGGAAAACATACGTACAGACTCCTGGAAAAGATCATACCCAGAAGTTCCTCGTTACCAAGGGACATCGCAGTAGCAAAACTGGCTGTTATTTATTTTAGCAGTCGCGGCCCTGCAACAGCAGAAGATTTTGCGTGGTGGTCGGGATTGCCTGCGAAAGATGTGCGTCGTGCCATAAGCCTGATAGAGAAAGATTTTTTGCATGAAAAAATTGACTCCCTTATATATTGGTTTAAAGATACGGGACAAAACACTCCACCCGGCAGTGAGTTATTATTATTGCCGGCTTTCGATGAAATGGTCATCAGTTATAAGGATAGGTCAGCATTAATTCAAAAGCAGAAGATGACCGAAGTAATTTCAAAGAACGGCATGTTTTGGCCGGTAATCCTTTACAGGGGTTTTATAGCCGGACTTTGGAAACGGACTATTAAAAATAACACTGTTCTGATCGAAGGTAATTTTTTTAGAAAGCCTGCAAAGGGAATGATAAAATTATTTATGCAGCAGGCAAAAACGTTTGGTGACTTTCTTCAAAAAACTGTTATAGTGAAAATCAATAATGAATGAAAAACCAGGGTTCAGTTTTTTTTGATATTTCAGCAGTTCTCCTTACCGGTATAGGCAAATTTGTTTTCTTCGATTTATTACAAAAACAATTCTGGTTTATAATGGGCGCAAGCTTATTCTGGTTGGGTTATATTTTATACTACCTGATTAATAATAAGTCACGCCTGATACAATGGGGTTTCAGGAGAAAAGGTTTTAATGAAAGTTTCAGGTTGCTGATTCCTTATGCTGTTTTTGCAATTATAGTTTTTATCATCATCGGTTTTATCACCCAAAAAATCATTTTAAACTGGCATATTATCCTTTCTCTGATATTTTATCCGTTATGGGGAATTGCCCAGCAATTCATAATCCTTGCCCTGATAGCAGGCAATTTAAAGGAATCGGGCATTGGCAGACTGAAGGAGCACCATATCATTATCATTACTTCCCTGCTTTTCTGTATCGTTCATTTTCCAAATTATTCACTTATGGCCGGAACGCTGCTTCTGGCAATTGTTTATACGCGTATATATTTCAGGCACAATAATCTGTGGGCCCTGGGGATATGGCACGGCTGGCTGGGCAGTTTCTTTTATTTCTTTGTTCTTGGCAAGGATGCCTGGCTGAGATATATCAATTCATTTTAGCTTTTATTCTGCATTCTGAAATATATGGTCATAAATATTCAGATTTCAACATAGCCATTACGGTCTTGTCGACAGGCAATGTCAGCTCGTCAACATCCAGCGTTTTAATATCGCGGTAACGGAAAGTAATAGGTTCACGGCTCTGTTTCGCAAAATCGGGGGAAACAGGCTCTGAAAACCTTGCAGCGTAGTAAATGGCAATCAGCTGTGCATTTTCATGAAAATATGATTTTTGAAAATAATCGGTTGTATAATAATGCCTGATAATCTCTATTGGCTGGCCCAGTTCCTCCATAATTTCACGCCTGAGACAATCAATGGGCCCTTCTCCGGCAATCAGCCCGCCTCCAGGGAATTTCGTCATATGCATCCCAAACCGTTCCTCTTCGGCAAGTAATATTTCATTCTTTTCGTTGATGAAAAGTCCGTATACACGAATGATAAATCTTTTCCCGCCCATAGTTAAATGTTTACGATACTTTCAATATATGTTATTATGTCCTGGGTATTTTCCGGTTCAAACCATCTCAGATCCTTATATTTCCTAAACCATGTAAGTTGTTTCCGGGCGTAGGCACGGCTATGGTTTTTAATTTTCTCAACAGCTTTCTCCAATGAGCTTTTCCCCTCAAAGTGTTCAAACAACTCTTTATAACCTACTGTGTTCAATGGTGTAAGATGCCTGTAATCATAGAGTTTCCTTGCTTCTTCTGTAAGACCTTTTTCAATCATGTCATCGACCCTTTCATTAATTTTTTTATACAGCTTTTCACGACCTGTATTAAGACCTATCATGATAGGAGTGAAATCTCTTTCCCTCGGGGTTTTTTTAAGGAATGAAGAGTAGGGTCTGCCTGTTGTTTCAAATACTTCAATGGCTTTCAGCAATCTTTTGGAATTGTTAGTGTCTGCTTCATTAAAATATTCAGGGTCAATATGTTTTACCTGGTTCCGGAGATATTCAATACCTTCAGCCTCAAAAATTTTTTGCCATTTTTTTCGCAGGTTTTTGTCTATCGAAGGAAGATCGTCAATACCATTTAAAACGGCGTCAATATATAATCCCGATCCTCCTGTCATGAATACCATCTTATGGTCCTTAAAATATCCTGAAAGAAAGGTCATCACTTCATTCTCGAACATGCTTGCATTATAGTCATGATGAATGGAATGAGAATGAATAAAATGATGAGGTACTTCTTTCAACTGATGGACATCAGGTACAGCAGTTCCGATCAGCATTTCTCTGAAAAATTGTCTGGAATCGGCGGAAATGATTTCACAACCGAAATGTCTGGCCAGATCAATTGAAACTCTTGTTTTGCCTATTCCTGTTGGTCCACAGACAACAACAAGGAAACGCCTGATGGTGGATGGCATCGATATAGTTATTCAGCTTAATGAAGCTGTTGCTTTCTGATCAGGTTTAGCGCAGAACCGGCTTTAAACCATTCAATCTGGTTCTTATTGAAGGAATGCAAAGCCAGGATATCCTCCATGCTTCCGTTTTTGTGGTGCAATCTCACTGTCAGTTCCTTACCTGGAGCAAACTCTTTAAGGCCAATGATATCAATCGTATCGTCTTCCAGTACCCTGTTATAATCATCCCTGTTTGCGAATGTCAGTGCAAGCATTCCCTGTTTTTTGAGGTTTGTCTCATGGATTCGGGCGAAAGATTTTACCAGCACCACTTTTACGCCAAGATGCCTGGGTTCCATGGCTGCATGTTCCCTCGATGAGCCTTCACCGTAATTTTCATCACCAATAACAATACTGCTCATCCCTTTGCTCTTATAAAACCTTGCTGTTGCAGGTACTTCATTATATGACCCTGTCAGCGTATTTTTGATCTTATTGGTTTCATTATTAAAAAAATTGACTGCCCCAATGAGCAGGTTGTTCGAAATATTGTCGAGATGTCCGCGGTATCTTAACCAGGGTCCTGCCATTGAAATATGGTCGGTGGTGCATTTCCCTTTCGCCTTTATCAGCAGTCTGAGGTTAATGAAGTCATTACCGTCCCAGGGATCGAACGGTGTAAGCAACTGCAGTCTTTCGGAATCAGGCCTGACTTTTATCTCTACCATGCTGCCGTTGGAAGCCGGGGCCTGATAACCAGGGTCTTTTACATCGAAACCTTTTACAGGCATTTCAATTCCTTTCGGCTCTTCAAGTTTTACCTTTTCACCCTTTTCATTGATCAGAAAATCTGTTACAGGGTTGAAGCTTAGGCTGCCTGCTATGGCAAATGCAGTTGTTATTTCGGGAGAAGCAACGAAAGCGTGAGTATTCTGGTTCCCGTCGTTTCTTTTAGCAAAATTCCTGTTGAAAGAAGTCATAATCGAGTTCTTTTCTTTCTTGTCGGCCCCGTGCCTTGCCCATTGCCCTATGCAAGGTCCGCAGGCATTTGCCAGTACAACGCCGCCTATTTTTTCAAATACCTGTAATAATCCGTCACGTTCGGCAGTGAATCTCACCTGCTCAGAACCGGGTGTTACTGTAAATTCAGATTTAACCCTGAGGTTTTTGTCGAGTGCCTGCTTTGCTATTGATGCGGCACGTGTAAGGTCTTCATAAGATGAGTTAGTACAGGAACCGATCAATCCAACTTCAAGTTTTTCGGGCCAGTTGTTTTGTTCAACAGCTTTTGCGAATTCAGATATGGGACTGGCCAGGTCGGGGGTAAAAGGTCCGTTGATATGGGGTTCCAGCTCAGACAGGTTAACTTCTATATACTGGTCAAAGTACTTCTCCGGGTCCTTGTATACTTCAGGGTCGCCTGTAAGTTCCTGTTGTATGTTTCCTGCCAGATCGGCAATTTCTTTTCTTCCCGTGCCGGTTAAATATTCTGCCATCTTCTGGTCGTATCCAAATATGGAGGTAGTGGCACCTATTTCGGCTCCCATGTTGCATATGGTACCTTTACCGGTGCAGGATATCTGACGGGCACCTTCACCAAAATATTCCAGGATACATCCTGTTCCGCCTTTAACAGTGAGAATGCCGGCAACTTTCAGGATAACATCTTTGGCTGAAGTCCATCCACTTAGCCTGCCGGTGAGTTTTACACCTATTATTTTCGGAAATTTTAATTCCCAGGGCAAACCTGTCATCACGTCCACAGCATCGGCACCGCCCACACCAATGGCGATCATACCAAGCCCGCCTGCATTAACGGTATGCGAATCAGTGCCAATCATCATACCGCCGGGGAAGGCATAATTTTCAAGCACTACCTGGTGGATGATACCAGCGCCTGGTTTCCAGAAACCAATACCATATTTATTGGAAACGGAACTAAGGAATTCATAAACTTCACTGTTTGTTTTGAAAGCACGGTTCAGATCAGCAACAGCACCTTCACGTGCCTGTATCAGATGGTCGCAGTGCACAGTTGTCGGTACAGCAGTTCTTTCTTTTCCTGCCAGCATAAACTGCAGAAGTGCCATTTGCGCAGTTGCGTCCTGCATAGCTACCCTGTCGGGATCGAAATTAACATAATCATTACCTCTTTTTACGGGGCTTTCGAGGGGTTCTGACAGATGTGAAAAAAGAATTTTTTCTGTCAGGGTCAGCGCCCTTCCTACACGATTCCTTGCTGCTGCTATCTTTTGCAAATATTCATTGTAACCCTTTTTGATAATGTCAAAATCGAAAATCATGAAATAGTTTTTTAAAAATTTACCGTTTAATTAAAAGCCACGCAAGTTAGTAATTTATTAAAAAAAAGCAGCAGTATTATTATTTCAGAGCTTCTTAAGGGGCCGGACACATCAGTATCGTATAACAATTTTTTGTGTCACCTGTTCATAACCGATAATCATTTTAATAATTTTATTGTATATTTATCGAACTGATGATTTTATACTACCAGACTACTTAGTGGTTATGGAAAAACTGGAAATAGCAAGAAGAGCTAATACCCCATCGGTATTGTTTGATCCTGAGACGGGTAATATGAAAATAGAGGGCCGTTCTATTCCTGAAAACCCGGGTGATTTTTACGACGATGTAATTCAATGGCTTCGCGATTATTTCAAGAAACCTAAAAATGTAACAACCCTCGACCTAAACCTCGAATATGTCAACAGCGGCTCTTCCAAGTACTTACTTGGGATGTTCAGACTTATGAAGGAAGAATACCATAAAGGTGCAAAGATTGTCATTAACTGGTATTATGAAGAAGATGACGAGGCCATTCTAAGCCTGGGAGAGCACTACAAAACCTCCTTAAAAATTCCCTTCAATCTTATAGAATATATTTAAAAAAATAAGGCTGCCCGGTTTAGGCAGCCTTTCTTATCTTATAATAATATTATTTCACAGAATGCATATATTCTATGAATTCAACAACTTTTGCTGAATAGCCCATCTCATTATCGTACCAGGAAACCACCTTTACAAAGGTAGGAGACAGCATAATACCTGCGCCTGCATCGAAAATAGAAGTGCGGATATCACCAAGGAAATCATTTGATACAACCTGATCTTCAGTATATCCCAAAATTCCCTTCAGTTCACCTTCTGAAGCTTTTTTCATTGCTTTGCAGATTTCTTCGTATGTAGTTCCTTTTGACAGACGGACAGTTAAATCAACAACCGAAACATCGGGGGTGGGAACACGGAAAGCCATACCGGTAAGTTTGCCATTCAGTTCAGGAATAACTTTTCCTACTGCTTTTGCAGCGCCTGTCGACGATGGTATGATATTCTGAGCTGCGCCACGACCGCCGCGCCAGTCTTTCATTGAGGGTCCATCAACAGTTTTCTGTGTAGCAGTGGTAGCATGAACAGTAGTCATCAAACCTTCAACAATTCCGAAATTATCATGCAATACTTTTGCTACAGGGGCCAGACAGTTGGTGGTACATGAAGCATTGGAAACAAAATTCATATCGCTCTTGTATGCTTTATGGTTAACACCCATCACAAACATAGGTGTATCATCTTTTGAAGGAGCAGACATGATCACTTTTTTTGCCCCGGCTTTCAGATGTCCTTCAGCTTTTTCCTTTGTAAGGAATAAACCTGTCGATTCAACAACATACTCGGCACCAACTTCATTCCATTTCAGGTCGGCAGGGTTTTTTTCTGCTGTAACCCTGATAGCTTTTCCATTCACTACCAGCTTTCCGTCTTTAACATCAACATCACCTTTAAACCTTCCATGGGTCGAATCGTACTTGAGCATATAAGCCATATAATTTACATCAATAAGGTCGTTTATTCCAACGATATCAATATTGTCTTTGGCAACTGCAATCCGGAATACAAAGCGGCCGATCCTGCCGAACCCATTGATTCCAATCTTTATGTTTCCCATAATAAATTATTTATAATTACTTGTTAATACTTAGTGCCTGTTTAAAATCGAAGGGCGAAAATACTAAATAATATCAAATTAGACAACGCATTTATACAGGCATATTACAAACGAAAAGTATAACATAAAAGCTTATTTATCCGGTTCTTTTGATGGCTTAGCCTTTGCATCTACTATTTTGCCAAAACGATAACTAATAAAGAATGCAGGATATATCCAACTATTATATTTATTGGCCATGATGTTTACTTTCTTTATGTAAGCATCCGTTAACACACCTGTTTCAATAGCATTAAAAACATTCTTTGATTTACCAAATTCGAATGTAAAACCGAATTTGGCATATATACCCGGGACCAGGGAAATTTCATTAAGCCCATAATAAAAGGGTGCCTTCCGATCAAAGGTTGTGTGTTCTTCAAATTTTTTTCTAAGTATGTTACCGGAATCCTGATCGAGTACTTCGTAATATATGGGTTTCTGGAAACCAAAAGAAGGTCCGAAAGAATAAAAATATCTTATTGAAATTCCTCCTTTATCTTCTTTCCAAAAAATTTCTTTTTGTGACCCTATTCCTAAATGCAGCGTACCAAAGTTGATCAGTTTTCCATAAACATAACCATTCCCATTCTGCTGAACATAGGGAATATGAATCTTAATCTCTTTGGCATGTTTAATGAAATTAAAATCAGTTTCATAAAGGGACTTTTTGGAAGCATTCTGTCTTTTGGCATACCTGAAACCTGCACCGAAACCGTTCGAGTTAAGGTGAACGGCATAAGTAATTTCGTTACGGAAGCTATAGATCCTTACCTCTTCATCTATTTCACCTTGAGAAAAAACAGGTAAAATGATAATAAAGGACAACAATAATATCGCTGTTACCGATCTCATGAATAACAGCAAAATTAGAAAACTCTCAGATATTTATTTGCTATCCGGGTTTATAAAATTAGCTTAAGGATGAAGTTTAGCTATGGGGTTGTTCGGTCTTTACTTTGGTATATGCCGGACAAGGTTTGGATGCTCCACATGATGCAAGCAACACAGCAGCTGCAATACACAAACTTCCTATTATGATCTTTGTCTTCATCAGGTTAATATTTATTTTGTAGGATTTCAATCTGGTCCCTTCAATTAGCTGGGGCCTCTTCACATTGTTCAGTTGTTTTCTTTTCAAGCGTGTAAGCAGGGCATACATATTGATTGCATGCTACTGATAACATTGCTAACAGCACACCGACAGCTAATAATTTCACTAATCTTTTCATAATCGTTGATTTTGTTCTACAAGATAAATTTATAAAAATTTATGCAGATTAAGTAGTTTCAATCATCATATACGGTGTCGTTTTTTTTGTGTTGCATTTTTTCGGCCAATGGAAATTTATATAGGATGAAAATAGATGATGATGTGATGGAATTCTGATAAATAACGGTTGCCATTAATTTTTATTTTCCGGCCAGAACAAAGCGGGAATGGCTATATCAGATAAAGTTGGTATTTTTACCTTAAAACTTTTCAATATGCTGGAAATTATAAACTCTCACAGATCAATAAGAAAATATAAAGATAAACCACTCGATCCATCAATACTTGAAAAAATCCTTGAAGCTGGTTCAAGGGCATCAACTACCGGCAATATGCAGGTATATAGTATGATCATTACAACAAAAAAGAATGTTAAAGAGAAACTATGGGAACAGCATTTCAGACAGGACATGGTAAAACAGGCACCGGTAGTTATCACTTTTTGTGCTGATTTCAACAGGTTTAATAAATGGTGTGAACAGAGAAAAGCTGTTCCCGGTTATGATAACTTCTTATCATTCTTTACCGCAGCGACAGATGCGCTGCTCGCAGCCCAGAATGTTGCACTTGCTGCCGAAAGTTTCGGTCTTGGGATATGTTATCTTGGTACAACAGTTTATAATGCCGGAAATATTATTGAAATTTTGCAGCTGCCAAGATACGTAGTGCCTGTAACCACAATTGTTACAGGTTATCCTGATGAAGAACCCGGAATGACAGACAGATTACCACAAGAAGGAATCGTGCATTCAGAAACATATCAAAACTATTGTGCAGAGGATATAGACAGGATATACAGGGAGAAAGAATCTTCAGAATTAACCAGACAACTCCTTCAGGAAAACAAAAAAGAAACACTGGCCCAGGTTTTTACTGATAAACGCTATACAAAAAAAGATAATGTTGCATTCTCCAAGGCTTTACTTAGCATTCTTGAAAAACAGGGATTTATGAATAATGCTGAATAAGCCAAAAGATATTTGCTGACAGGCCAGATATCCCATATCCAAAAGCCAACAGCTAATTTCCATTAAACTCCACCCCAAGCTCATCGGCAATTTGCTTCACATCGTCAATAACAGCGGGAATAAGATTGATACCTGTTTTTCTTATCTGACTTTCTTTCTGCCTCTCGACATCTCCGGGTATCTGTACCGGAGGTTTACCAGGTGCGCTCTTGGCATCTCGGAATGTTTTTATCCATAAATCCATTTTGGATTTAAATTGTTCCGCTGGCTGAAAAGCATCTATACGCAGGGCACCAAAAAAGTGCCCCGTACCGTCCCCGACTTTTTCTTTTAGAACAGGAAGATAGGCAACGGAAGGTGGCACAAAAGGCCCGAAGTTTGCCCCTGAAAAAACTGCACTAAGTATGTCAACTACAGCACTCAGGCAATATCCTTTATGACTGCCATGCTCGTAATCGCCGCCTAAGGTCAGCATAGAACCGCCTTCCTTCAGAATCGAAGGATCGGTTGTAGTTTTTCCTTCTTTATCCTGAACAAAGCCTTCAAGGGTCTTTTCACCTTTTTTCTCAGCAACAGCTAATTTTCCTCGGGCAATAGGTGTGGTGGCAAAATCAGCCACAAACGGTGGTTCTATACCGGCGGGGATTGCCACAGCTATCGGATTGGTACCCAACAGTCTGCTGATTGAAAATGTCGGTGCAACCAGAGGATTGGCGTTGGTTAATGTTATGCCTGTCATGTCGTGCTCTAATGCCATCATAGCATAATATCCCGCAATACCGAAATGGTTTGAATTTTTTGTGGCCACCCATCCGGTACCGCATTGCCGGGCTTTACTAATGGCAATTTCCATTGACCGGCAGGCTGCCACCATTCCAATAGCATTATCTCCATCCACAACAGCTGTGCTTGGAGATTCATGTATTATCCTTATTTCCGGATGTGTGTTGATCCTGTCTGCCTTCCACAACTGATAATAATCTTTTAATCTAAGCATACCGTGTGAAGCATGTCCCCGCAGTTCCGCCGCAAGAAATACTTTGGAAATGTCTGAGGCATCCTTCTCATTACACCTCATTTTCTTAAAAACTTCTTTCGTGAATTGATAAAGGTATTCGTAAGTATACATATTGCACAATTTATGTCGTTTTGTGGCTGATGAAACTGTACCTATACTTCAGCAGCAAAAAGTCCAAAAGTAGAAAATATCTATAATTTAATAAGAAGCTCCCCAAGTATCACAGAAAAATACTATTTTCGGTATAGGTTCGTTTTGAAAAATAAACATTGGTATTTTGAATAATAAAATCATTCTATCCATTTCATTTTTACTGATTCCGCTTTTTGTTAGTGCGCAAAAGCCTAAGGTTAAAAATGATCCCAATCATGATGATAAGATGATCCATTTTGGTTTTTCACTGGGATTAAACATGATGGATTACAGGATTGAACATTCGCAGCTTGCTATCCAACAGCGGGTGCTAGTCGGTTTACGGGAAATTGTTCCCGGAATAGATATACACGCTATTGCTAATCTTCGTCTGTCAGAATATTTCGACCTGCGTGCTTTACCGGGTATATCATTTGGAGAAAGGCACATGTATTTCAGAGACCTGACTGAAGATGCCGAACCATTTTATGTCCATAGCAAGTACAAAGTAGAGTCTTCTTATCTTGAATTTCCGTTATTATTAAAATATAAGTCTCTGCGGCTTAACAATTTCAGACCTTACCTCATTGGGGGTGGAAACTTAAGATATGATCTGGCTGTGAAGGGTGAATATGATCTTGAAGAACAGCTCATAATGGTTAATCCATTCGGTTATTATGGTGAAATTGGGTTGGGGATGGATTTTTATCTTACGTACTTTAAATTTGGTATGGAGCTTAAATATTCATTTGGATTGACAAACATAATGCGTCGTGAGGATATACATGGAAATCTGCCGGTAGAATTCAGTAAATATACTGAAGTGATCGACAGACTTACTTCACATATTGTTATTCTATCTTTCCATTTTGAATAATTACTGCCTCCTTCTGAATTCTGAACAGATAATTGCAGCAGAAACTGATACATTGAGTGACTCGGTTTTCTTTTCAGATTTGCTGAAATTCGGGATATAAAGGTTCTTTTGGGTCATTCCCAGCATATTCTCAGAAACACCATGCGATTCACTTCCTAAAATGATAACAGAGGGCATGGCAAGTTTAGCATTGAAAATATTCTCACCTTTCAAACTTGTGCCGTAAATTGTATAACCCAAACCGGCAAGGCTATCAATGAATTCATTTAAATGTCCGTATTCCAGGGATACCCTGAAAATGGAGCCCATTGTTGCCTGTACAACTTTCGGATTGTAACAATCAACCGTATCTGATGAACAAAAAATTTTTCCAATGCCAAACCAGTCTGCAATACGGATAATAGTCCCGAGATTACCCGGATCCCTGACGCTGTCAATCATTAGGACCAGGTTGTCGTTTCCATCAGATTTTTCAACTGGTTTCTTCATCACAGCCATGATACCCTGCGGATTTTCAAGAATGCTGATCTTCATGAAATCGTTGGTACTAACCTGATCAACAGGTATTTTTTGCTGTAAACCTTTAAAATGGATATTGTTTTTAAGTTCAGGTATATGTATTATCCTTTCAATATTTGATGGCTGAGAAAAGATAGCTTCTTCAAAAAGCTTAAATCCTTCAATAATATACTTACCTGCCAGTTCCCTGTTTTTTTTTTGGTGAAGGGCACGTATCTGCTTCAGCAATATTTTAGAAATCATATAATAGAAGGTAATGCTGTTTGAAAACTAAAAATGTAATTTTTTAAGGCTTTATCCCTAACAGAAAACATTCTGTTATCTTTGAGGCAAAAGTAATTATTTAATGGAGAAACATAGTTTGGTAAAACATACCCTTGTGATTATTTCAGGTATTTTACTATTTGCCTGTTCTCCGGCCAAACACCTCCAGGATAATGAATTCCTGCTCACCCAATCAAAGATAGAACTTGACTCAAGGGGAATTGAGATTCAGGATA
>Ga0123335_1005387_pt1 | contig 15661 bp, 15 predicted proteins | sample BiotimSIPDNA_2_FD_89707 | JGI IMG/M metagenome (GOLD analysis project Ga0123335, IMG submission 89707) | Anaerobic biogas reactor microbial communites from Washington, USA - Biogas_R2 time_0 SIP DNA | ecosystem: Engineered > Bioreactor > Anaerobic > Unclassified | place: Washington, USA...
AGCCAATATACGTTTCGTAAACTGCTCAAACACGCTATTAACATGTTGCTGGGGTTTAGCGTGCTTCCCCTACGTATCGCAAGCATATTAGGGTTCATTTTTACCCTGTTTGGTTTTATTGTGCTCTCATATGTGTTAATCAGATATTTTATTCAGGGCGGTGGGGTGCCTGGCTTTTCTTTTCTTGCCTCGACGATAGCGATTTTCTCTGGCATAATTCTCTTCGTCCTGGGAATCATTGGTGAATATTTGGCTCGGTTGTATATCAATATGATGTCAAAACCACAGTATATGATTTCACAAACTACTGAACCAAAATAAACAAGTCATGGAGGTAAATTGAAAATTGAAATCTCCCTGTTGGATTCGCAACGTTTTGATATAAAAGTCGCCAAAGCTGTAGAGTTCAACGCAGCGGACTTGGGAGATATTGAAGCCTATTGTATCTCAAATGATATTGACCTGTTGATCGCACGAGTTTCGACAAACGAAATTTCGGTCGCTCAGGATCTCGAAAAGCTCGGGCACAGACTAATGGACACTTTAGTCTATTACAAATTCGATTATGCCAAAAAGCCCGCTCCTCAAAACGTTACTCCTTTCGTAATCCGCAATGTTAGTGGCAATATTGACTATGCACTTGAAGTTTCATCTGTTGCGGGAGAAGCATTCGCAGGGTATTTTGGGCATTATCATGCGGACTCAAAACTCGATCGGAAAGTGTCTGACTCTATCTATTCAGACTGGGCATATCGTTCAACAATAGACTCAAGTGTCGCCAATGCTGTTTTGGGGGCTTTTATTGAAGATAAAATCACTGGTTTTATCACCCTGAGGATCAATTCGGAAGGATACGGCGAGTTGGCACTCAATGGTGTTTCTCCCGTTTTTCAGAAACGTGGACTATATCGGGCGTTAGTGTTGTCGGGAATGGAGTGGCTACACCAGTCAGGATTGGACCAGATATTTGTGTCGACCCAAATCAATAATATTTCAGCCCAAAAAGTATGGACCAGATTAGGCTTTGAAATGGATCATTCTTTCTATACTTTTCATAAGTGGTTTAAGTAGTATAGTTTTGCTTTCTTTTATTATAGGTAATCCTAATGATCAAAATTCCTTTTAATAAACCTCCATTAGTTGGCAACGAATTCGAGTATATGCAGCAAGCGATAAAAGATGGTCATATTTCCGGAGATGGGACTTTCACCAAGAAATGTCATCATCTTCTCGAAGGAAGTTTGGGAGTTGTAAAATCCCTCTTAACCACATCGTGTACTCACGCACTGGAAATGGCTGCATTGCTTATCGACATTCAGCTGGGTGATGAAGTTATTTTTCCGTCCTTCACGTTTGTGTCCACCGTAAATGCGTTTGTGTTACGAGGGGCAATACCTGTATTCGCAGATATTCGGCCTGACACCTTAAACATCGATGAAAATGAGATTCAAAAGCTTATCTCACCAAAAACAAAAGCCCTGGTAGTTGTGCATTACGCAGGCGTGGGCTGTGAGATGGATGAGATCGGTGAAATCGCTGAACATTACGGTGTTGAGATAATAGAAGACAACGCGCATGGTTTATTCGGAAAGTATAAAGGCCGATACCTCGGTACGATTGGATCGCTGGCAACACAAAGCTTCCATGAAACAAAAAATTTCTCATGTGGCGAGGGCGGCGCGTTGTTAATCAACGACCCTCAGTACTCTGAACGAGCTGAAATCATCAGAGAAAAAGGAACTAATCGAAGCCGGTTCTTTAGGGGTATGGTGGATAAATACACTTGGGTAGATCTGGGTTCCAGTTATCTACCTTCGGATATATTAGCAGCCTACCTTTTTGCCCAACTCGAAGCCAGAGAAAAGATTCAGCAAAAGCGCAAACTAATCTGGGATACTTATCACACGGAACTTAAGAATTGGGCTCAAAAGCAGGGAGTCCGTCAGCCAATTATACCGGGCGATTGCGAACAGGCTTATCATATGTATTATTTGCTTCTACCTGATCTTGAGACTCGTCAGAGGTTCATCGCCTTTCTAAAGGATAATGGAATTTTGTCGGTATTCCACTACTTACCTCTTCACCTTTCAGATATGGGCAAGAAATTTGGCGGCAAAGTGGGCGATTGCCCGGTTACTGAAGATGTCAGCGACAGGTTGGTTCGACTACCGATGTTCTACAACTTGCCAGAAACTGATCTTTCAAAGGTAATAGAAACAATATCATCATTTAAGATATAGATAAATCCGCATCATCTAATCATTTTTTAATCGAAGTCCGAGAAAATGCTTTCGGCATCTTTTTATCTTTTATCACAAACAACATTTGCATAAGCCGCCTTGCGGTATACTTTCCCTCACCATGGAAAGTGAAACAAGAGGTCCTTTTTATCTCGCTGTTGAGGGTGTCATTGGCGTGGGAAAAACCACGCTGGCACGCCTGCTTAAGGAGGCTTTAAGTTGCGAAGTGCTGCTTGAGGTCTTCGAAGAAAACCCTTTTTTGTCCGATTTCTACGGCGACCGGGCAAGATATGCCTTCCAGACCCAGATTTTCTTCCTGCTCAGCCGATATCAACAACAGGTCAAGATGATTCCACAGACACTGGCGGCTGGCCGCTCAATCGTTTCGGATTACTGTTTTGATAAAGACTCGCTTTTCGCCGGCATCAACGTGCGCGGCGACGAGCTGACCATGTATTATCGGGTCCACGAAGCCCTGGCGGAGAAAATTCCTGAACCCAATCTAATCCTCTACCTGCGCGCCTCAACCGATACGCTTATGCAGCGCATTCTCTCTCGCGACCGTCCCTACGAACGTGATATGGAAAGGGCTTATATCGAAGAACTCAACCAGGCCTATGAAGACTTCTTCGCGCAGCCACGACTGCAGGAACGTCTGTTGGTGATTGAAACTGACCACCTCAACCCAATCACCTGTCCTGAAGACCTCGAATATATCATCCAACGTATCCGCCAGTCGCTTCAGCTCACCCCTTATCAAGAGAGCCTGCCGCTATAAAACCCCGAGGAAGCTATGAATATCACCAACGACCTGCTGATCAAACTTACCAAAGACTTTGTTGCCAAGCGTGTACGCCAAAACAAAGATTTGGTCGCGGTTTATCTGACCGGTTCAACCCTCTCAGGTGAACCACTGCTGGGCGGCACAACCGATATTGACCTTGTTTTCGTGCATAAGGAAGACCCCGTGGTTGAGCGCGAAGTGCAGCGCATCAGCTATGAAGTTTCCTACGACATCCAGCATCATCATCAGTCCTACTACACTTTTCACCGCCGACTGCGCCTTAACCCCTGGCTTGGGGAAGCGCTCAACAACCGCCACAGCATTCTCTACGATACCGATCACTGGCTCGAGTTTATCCAGGCGGGGGTAGGCAATCAGTATCACGCTGCTGAGTCGATATATAAGCGCGCCTTGCCCTTCGCTGAGAAAGCCCGCTCACAGTGGTTTGATCTTGAAGACCCGCAGTCTATTGGCTTTGCGGATTGGGCTGACCTCTATTTTAAAACCGTCTGCACAGCCGCTAACGCAGTCGCAATTCTGGCCGGACCCGCCCTGACAACCCGCCGTTTACTGCTGGATTTTCCCGCCAGGGCTGAAGCGGTCAACCGATTGCCCATGGTGGGTGATTTGGCGCGCCTGATCGGCAGCGATTTATCTTCAGAAAAACACTATCAGGACTGGCATCCTGCCTGGGAAGCTGCGCTGATCTCGGCCAGCAAAGCGCCTGATTGCCCACCCAATTTGCACGCGGCCAGACGCGGCTATTTTGTCAGCGCCTGCGACGCGATGACCGAGAGCGGAGCCTATCACGCCGCGCTGTGGCCGATGATAGAAACCTGGCGTCTGGCAGTCCAAACGCTCAACCAGGATGTCGCCGTTCAGTCTACCTGGCTGAGCTTTCTGGATACTTTGGATTTTAACGAGGAGAGCAAAGAAAACCGCGTCGCTCAGCTTGACCAGTTTATCGATCAGGCCGAAGCGGTTCTGGCTGATTGGAAAAACGCCTACGGAATTTAGTTTGTGGAATTGTGGATAAGTGGTGGAAAACTGTGGAAAACTTGGGATTATTGTGAATAACTCGAGCAAACATTCTATAAATCAGGCGGGGTAATCCCCAAAATTTCACAATTCAGACCCATCACACTTTTTTAATTACAAAGCTTTCCAAACGCTCTCCACACAGGCTGTGGATACTAAACCTTTTAAGAATTTGCTTTTCAACGAGGCTAAATTCCGTTCAACTGGCAGCCCAAACTAATTTTCCCCATTTACACAGCGCCTACGGCGAATACTACTTAAAAGGATTTCAATAAGATTAAAAAATTAACCAACAGTCTTATCAGTGCATCACGGTCCGGCCTGTGAGCTTATCCCGGACAGCTTCAATCACCTTATGGATATGCGTGTTATCTTCCACCAGATTGAGAGAGTCACATGGAATCACCAGGATGGGGCTTTCTGTGAAGCTGTTCATCCACTCTTCATAAAGGATATTTAGACGCTCGAGATAAATGCGCGGAATGTTTGATTCGTAGTCCCTGCTGCGCAGGGCAATGCGCTTTTCGAGCGTCTCCACATTCGCTTGCAGGTAAATAATCAGATTTGGGGGTGGCAAAAGTTTGATCAGGATGTGATAGAGATCCTGATAGACGTTATAGTCACGCTTGCTGATATCCCCCTGAAGGAAAAGATTCCGCGCGAAGATCTCGGCATCTTCATAGACGCTGCGATCTTGAATTACTGAGCCAGCCACACTCAGCAGCTCCTTGTGGATTAATAAGCGGCGGGTCAGGTAATAGAGCTGTGAATGAAAAGCCCATTTTTTCATATCGGCATAGAAATCTGCCAGATAGGGATTATCGCTGACGGGTTCATAGAAAGGTTTGAAATCCAGGCGATCGCTGAGCAGCCTTACCAGAGTTGATTTTCCCGCGCCGATGTTACCTGCAACCACGATAAATTTATCCATTTTTATTCCCTTTCCGGCTCAATTGTAGTTGTCATGTGCTGGTTTTGACAACCGCGCATAGTTGTTGGTAATTATTAGTCGGGTAACAGCGTTGATCTTGTCGAAAGTTAACAAGGGGCTGTTTTCTTTTATCTTCTATAATAAAGGTGCAAGATCGATCCTAACTTAGGAAAAGGAGACCAAAATCTTTAGCGGTTTAAATTTATTGTGGACAATTATTATCGGCGGCGTCGCTGGTTGGGTCGCTGACAAGGTTGTTTCCGGTGTCGAAGTAGGCGTGCTTGGCGCGATCATCGCGGGTATTCTCGGCGGACTTTTGGGGGGCTGGCTTTTCAACATGCTTAGTCTTGCCACAACTGGCTTGATTGGGATTCTGATTGCCGCGATTATCGGCGCGATTATCGTGCTGATCATTTATTGGGCGATTGCCAAAAAATAAAACTGGGTAAGTAATTGAGTTTAACCCGGTCAGACTCCTGATCGGGTTATTTTTTTGATTCGGTCAGATAAATCTTCTGAACCAAAAATGCGGCAAAAACATCAAGCGCGACAGCGGTCAGACAAATCGCCAGGAAGCTGATTTGATAGAGCTGAGCCCCAAACAAAGCGCCAAAAACTCGTCCGGCTGAGAAGGTGGCTATGATTACCGCCATGACTGAAGCCCGGGCGGCAGGCAAGACTTCGCTCATCAGTGTAATCAGTCCGATTAGAAAGAATTCAAAAGAGATAAAAATTGCCGAGAGGGCTATCAAGGTGAGGGTGAGAGATTGTTTGGTAAACGGCAGCGCTAAAGAGCTCAACGCGTTGATAATCAGGGCGACCGTTATGGCTTTTTGCTTGCTCACTCGATCCAGAATAAGCGCCGAAAGCAGTTCAGATGCTAATTCGGATCCGCCAATCACCACGGAAGCAATGGTTAATGTTGCAAAAGCTAACCCGAAGCTGTCTTTGATCCATTCCCCAAATACCATATTGACCACTTCATTAGCTCCGGTAGAACTGATGCTGGCCGCTACTCCCGCGAGGACAGGCGCCGATCTGAGAGCCAGACCTAAATTTTGCAACAAAGGCTGTTTAATCTTTTTTGACGTATCGGCGGGAATTATGCGCCAGAAAATGAGCATCAGAAGCAATCCGATCACCGTTAGAACGATATGCGGCGCGATCCAATCAATACGTGTCAATAAAACACCAAGCGCTGGGGCGCCTAAAATAAAACCCATTGACCAGCTCAATTCGGTAATTGACAAGATCTTGCCGCGCCGCTCAAATGGAACATAGTCGCTCAAATAAGACTGCATGGAGGGAATGAAGACACCGTTTCCTACCACCACCAATGAAGCGCCAATAATGAAACCAATGAATGATTGAAGGACTGCTGTTATTCCCATTCCAAGCGTGAACAGCGTCATGCCAAACAACATGCCTTTTTTTCGGCCGTATGTGTCAGTGAAGGTTGCCAAAAAAGGCGAGAAAGAGCCCAACAGCGAGCGAATCGAGAGCGCTACAGCCAGATCTCCCAAATTGACGCCAATACTGGCGGCCAGCAAAGGCTGCATGGCATAAACCATTCGATAAGCCGAATTGATGACAGTACGGATGAGAGTAAACAGGACAACATGCTCGCCAATATTGCTTTTAGCAGAAATTTGATTATTCACGATGTGGAATTTTACCTGACTTAGGGCAGAGAACTAATCAACTACACCTGTCTACAAGGTCCTGAAGAGAAACATTTTTTAATTCTTCAGCGATGATTTCGGAAGTTCTATCCCAGACTTGAAAGATTGGACACTTATCACCTTTGTGGCAGCAGCGGGGATCTGAGTTGCCTCTGCGCAGGGCTATCGGCCCATCCACCGCAGTGATAATGTCGAGCATACTGATTTCATCAGCTGGCTTGGCCAAAATAATACCGCCGCCCGCGCCGCGCCTGGTGTTTATTAACCCTGCCATAGTCAGCAGGGAGTTGATGCGCGAAAGAAACATGTGAGAAATATTCATCGCTTCCGCAATCACATTTGATGGTGTCAGGCGGTCTGGACTATTCTTCGCTAAATAGAGGAGAGCACGTGTTGCGTAATCAGCCTGGTTAGTAATTTGAAGAGCCATTAATTCCTCGATCCAATTTGAAGACTGCTGCTTCGTCAAGCGAAAAGTGGAGAAATTATATCAAATAAATTGGGTTTGTAGTTATTTAATAATTAGTTGACAGAACTTGTCCCCGATTATTATTTCCAACCATTCCGAAGACCGAAAATCGAGCATGTTAGACAAGTTTTGATCGTTGAAGGCTTTAGTCGAGACATGATCCTCTAAAATCGCTCTCTGCATGTTCGAAAGCACACTCTCAGGCATGGTCAAGGTCTGCTCGCCGACAAAGAATTCTCTCCCGCCGCCGGCTTTGATCGCCTTGTCAAAACTCCATAACACTTCTGTCTGGGGAGTGATTAAGCGCAGCAGTTGGGTGTGTTCCCCGGAGCGCACGAATTTGAGATTGCCGGTCTGGCCTATCTTTAGATACTCGTCATCGTTGATGGCGATTTGACGTATGTGAGCCGCCTCAAAGCTGTTGTACAACCGCTGTGTGGTTTGAATGCGCTGGTAATCGCACCCCCAATAGACAGTGCCGATTGCCAGACGTGCGTCGAGATCCATCAGCCCTTTCACTTCGTCCTGCTTACACAGCGGAATGATAATGGCGTTCAAATAATGGCTGAAAGGCGGCAGGGCTTCAATCAAATCGTCCGCCAGATTGCCAGGTGATTTGGCGCCGTTAATCAGAATCGTGCCCCCGCCGGGGCTGATAATCAGTGAGGTCGGCGTCTTTGACTCGCCAAAGAAACGCACGTGCAGCCTGCCGTCTGGTGGGTTAAGAATGCTCATCCAGACCACAATGGCCGCCAACAGCAACCCCAAAAAAGCAGGCACAGGCTGAAACACCGGTCTTAATTGCCCGCGGCGCGTTGGCCTGAGGGTCAACCAGGCGGTCAACAAGTAAAATAACAGCACCCACAGAGCATCAACGCGCGGCATCACGAAGCCATTGGGCAGCCACTTTGCCAGGGATGAGACCATCCAGTTCGTGTAAGCGGTTGGCAGCCAGGCCAGCCAGCGGGTCAGATTTCCGAGAGGCAGCCAAATCATGCCCAACAGTAGCGTCGCCAACCCCAATTGCATTACCGCGGGCTGAAAAGGCAGAATTAATGGGTTTGCCAGAAGAAAGAGCGGTGAGAATTCCCTGAAATGATACAAAAGCAGCGGCAGAACAGAAGCTTGCGCGATCAGTGTTACCAAAAATGTGTCCGCAATCCAGGGCGTCCATTTCTCAGCGGCAGCTTCTCCGGCACGCTTCCGGATCCACACGTTTAGACGGGCTTGAAGAGGTGAGGTGTAGAGCGACAAACCCAGGGTCGCCATCACCGACAATTGAAAGCCGATATCCCAGGGAGCATGAGGGTCAAGCAGTACCATTGCCAATACGCACACCCCCAGACTGTTCAACAGGTTGCCCTTGCGGCCGATGAATCTGCCCAAAATGCTGTAGGAGCCCATGACGGCTGCCCTGATCACAGACGCTGAAGCGCCTACCAAAACAGTGTAAAACGCCAACACAAGGATGGTCAGCGCTCCGGCTGGCACGACATTCATCCTGCGGGTCAGCCGCGAGACCATCCCCGCTAAAATGGCCATATTGAAGCCTGAAATTGCGATGATATGTGACGTTCCGGTCAACGCGTAAGCGCGTTTAAGGTCAGCGGGAATACCGTTTTGATCCCCCAGCAGGATGCCCTTCAATAGACTGCTCTCAGGAACGGCGAAAAGATGGTCAATAACGGCTTTGCCCCGCTCCGAAAGGTTGTAGATCCATGCTCTGAGCGGATTGCCGCATTCACGCGCTACCAAACTGACCCTGGGATAATAGAGCATGGCGTATACATTCTGATGTTTCAGGTAGTCTCGATATGAAAAATCAGAACCGTTCGAGGGCTCAGCGAGCTTGCCTTTCACGCTCAACAAATCGCCATATTGCCATGCCGCAGTCTTCGGAAGCCTCAGCAACAGCTTGCCTTTGACAGGTTTAGACGTTATTGAGGCGCCATCCTCAAGCATACGCACTGTTTTGACCTCGAGCAGAACTGCCAGGTTGTTAAGCTGCTGTTTGGGCGGGGCGCTGACTACGCCGCTGATTTCCAACTCGCCACGTTCGAGGTAATGATGAATGTAGCCGGGGGTATCAGGTTGAAGGCTCAGCGCGTAGAGCATGCCGCTAAGGCAGAAGATGAATAAAGTCAACGCCAAAGGCAGACGCCTGGCTTGCGGTTGATAGCGCCTGACGACCTGCCGTCCGAAAACAATCAGACAAGCCGCGCCGGCGGCAGCCCACAGCCACCAGGTTTGTTTGACCGCGTCGCTGATTACAACACCAATAACGGCTGTCAGACCCAACCAGAAGAAGGGCATAAAACCCGGCAGACGGATGGTTTGTTCGTTGGCATCTGCAATGGTCAGGTTGGGTTGGGCCAGTAAGGATGAACGTTTTGGCGCGCGGCTCGTGTTTCCTCCAAAAAATCAATCAAACCTGGTTTTGCCACTGTTCGATCATGTTGTGATCGAGAATGTAATCGAGCGCTTGCTGGCTCAGCCAACCTGAGCGGACGACTTTCTGGGGGTCATTGGTTTCGATCAGGGTCTTACGAATCGTAGAGGAGGAGATATCAGCTGTGTCCACTTCGTCAAGGTAGATTACCTCCGCTCCTTGCCGGCCCAGTTTTTTGATGAATTTCAAGTTGGGGGGGAACCCGTCCCGCGGACTGACGACGAAGGAAGTTAAATGAAGCAGATCGTCCAGCTCGTACCAGTGGCCGAGCCTGGGGCTGGCGCCGCTCACGCTGTCAGCGCCAAGCAGAAATGCCAGACGTTCGTTTTCTTTCAGTTCCTCACGCATGACTTTGAGGGTTTCTACCGTGTAATTCGGCTGACCAGAAAGCAAGGAAAGCGTTTTTTCGAGGCGGCTTACTTCCACCCATTTGCTGGGGCGTCCCAGCTGTGTGGCAATCTCCCCCGCCGCGATCTGACACAGCGCCAGGCGATCTTCGTAGCTTTCCTGCAACGATTTCTTTACCTCATCAGAAATGTTATGACGCCAATAAACGGGAAGAATCACCACACGGGCAACCAAATGCTCCTTTTGTTCGAGGGCTAAAGTCGCCTTCACGATCAGTTCATTGTGGCCCAGATGGATGGGAGCGGCTGAGGTGCCAAACACCAAACAGAAACAGTGCTCAGTCACTCAGGCCCTCTAATTCTTTCAGCCATAATGCTGCGCTCGCGTCAGAAGGCATTGCCCAGCCGCCACGCGGCGAAAGGCTTATCGGCGTCACCTGCGGTCCGTCCGCGCTGGAGGAGCGCTTGAATTGATTGCCAAAGAAGCGTTGATAGAAAATCCTGAGTACCCTCAAAACCTCAGCGCTCGAAAATCGATCCTTAAACGTAACCTGAGCTAATTCAAACACCCCACGTGGCGGGAGGTGTTGACCGATGGCGTGCCACAAGAAGAAATCGTGGAGCAAGTAGGGCCCCAAAATGGCTTCAGTCGATTGAGCGGGTTTATTCCCGGAACCAGGCACCAGTTCGGGTGAAATGGTTGATTTGGCGATGTGTTCCGTAATTGCGGCGCCAGTCTCACCAAGCAGCTCACCACCGGCCCAAGCCAACACGCGGAGCAAGAGCGTCTTGGGTAAGCCAGCGTTGACGTTATACATCGACATGTGATCGCCGTTGAAGGTCGACCAACCCAGCGCGATTTCTGACAGGTCGCCTGTGCCGACGACCAGCGCCCTCTGTTGATTGGCCAGGTCCATCAGAATCTGGGTGCGTTCCCGCGCCTGGGCATTTTCAAAGGTAACATCGTGTAAGCCCTCTGGGTGACTGATATCCTTGAGGTGGACGGCTACCGCTTCGCTGACCGAAATGGTTTTAACGCTTACACCGGCCGCTTTGGCGAGCGCGACGCTGCGTTCGTAAGAGTCGGCGGTGCTGCCTGGCCCGGGCATCGAGACAGCCAAAATATTTTCGACAGGTCGCTCAGAGAGCTTGAATGCCCTCAGACAGACCAACAGCGCCATAGCCGAATCCGCGCCGCCCGAATTGCCCAGCACGACTTTATCGAGCTTTGTGTGCCGCAGACGTTTTAATAAGCCGGCTGCCTGAATGTCGAGCACTTCAGCAAACTGCTTTTCGGCGTCAGAGCTTTGAATGAAAGGGGTCGGACTGAGCAGCGGCTTGGGAAAATCACGACATTCCCAGGCGGCTTCGTCATCTTCAGCAATTTCGTATTGACAGAGCTCGCTCTCAAATTGGAGCCCCCTGGTTTCCGCTTTGACCGTGTGGTTAATCGTGATAGTGGCTTTGCCGCTGGCCACCCAATCGGTGGTTGATTCGCCTGGCCCCGCGGAAATTCCGGCAACGACCAAATTTTCCGCGCCATTGCCGAGCCAAAAGACCCAGTTTGGTATTGGGTTCTGGCCCGCAATGGCGGCCTGAGTATGCAGGTTGATAATCAGAAGGTGATCATCTGACTGACGCAAGTGGCAAGGGCTCCCTACGATGACCTGAACGCCGAGGCGGGTGAGGTCAGGGAGGTCAAATTTCAGTTCAGCGCCGCTCATAATCAGCGAGCCATCGAACTCCAACTCATCGACAGCGCTATCGCGTTCCCAACCGCTAAACTGAGGCAGCTTGGGTTGGGCTTCGACAGAGAATAATTTGAGGCCTTCAGGGCCGATGACGGCGGCGGCATTATAAAGCGCGGCATCTTTTCTCACTGGCAGCCCTGCCACCATCCACAACTCGTGCTTGTGACACTCCTCAATCAGGATCCGCAAGCCCTCTTTGGCGCCATCAACCAGGTTGGGTTGAAAAAACAGATCTCCGCAGGTTTTGCCCGTCAGCGCCAGCTCAGGCAGGATGACCAGCTGTCCGACACTTTCATCTTTTGCCGGCAGGGCGGCTCGGATAGCAGCCAGGTTAAAAGCGACATCAGCCACTTTCATCTCGGGCACGATCAGGGTCAGTTTAAGCGCTTTCATGGGAGTTTATCCTTTCAGGGTTCCCCATAATGATAACAAAAACTGCTTAAAAAACGGTTCACAAAAACGGTTCACAAAAACTGACTTAGTCTGTTGAGTTGAGCCTTTAAAATCTCGGGTTCTTCCCGGAAGTATTCAAAAGTCAGCCAGCGGGGGTTGGCGCGCGCCAATATCCATTCCAAAAGCTCAAAATCTTCTTCACGCATGCTCTCGTGCGCGTCAGCCAAACGTCCAGTTCGCGGGTCAGGACGAGCTCCGTTGACATGAATCTGGCGGGTCAGCTCAAGCGGCAGCTGTTTGAGATACTCGCGCACGTCCATTTGCCGGGCCTCAGCAGCAATGCGCGCGTGGGCCAGGTCCAAGAGCAGCTCACAACCTGTGTCAGCCAAAACACGCCGGATGTTGTCTGGCTCAGTTTCGTAGCGGTAACGGCTCGGGTGCAAAGCGCGCATGTTTTCAAGAATCACGGGCAGGTTAAACTGATCCTGCAGCCAGCGAACCTGGCTGATAAAGCGCTCTACCGCACCACAACCTCCCCAATCCGGCATGTGCAGCCCCAATTTCAGGGCTGGCTGGCTAATCCAGCGGGGCAGCAGGGTCAGGTGAATTGAAAGCACCTCGCTTTCGGGACAAGCAGCGAGATAGTTGGTGAGGTGCCGCAGGCCGGCTTCTGAAAAACGCACGCTGCCGGGGTGAAAGTGGGCGCTGAGCCCTTTCAGGCGGGACCTTCCGCTTTCGATCTCGGTCAGGCTCAGCTCATCAACCCACTCGATCGCGTCCACCCTGACCTGTTCGGTCAGGATCAGAGTCTCGAGCGCCGTGGAATGACTGACGGAAAGCCTCATCGTTCCAGATTCTCACTTAACTCAGCGTGTAAACACGACGAAAGCGCTACGAATTCACTTGAATAACGCATGGTTTCGTTTCTCGGCCGCGGCAGCGGGATGTCAAGCTCGAGGCTGATGTTGGCCGGTCGTTGGGTCAGCACCAATACCCGGTCGGCAAGATAAACTGCCTCGGGGATTGAATGGGTTACCATTAAGACAGTTTTTTGCTTTTCGGTCCAAATGCGCAGGAGTTCTTCACCCATCTTGTCACGCGTCAGCGCGTCCAGCTGCCCGAACGGTTCGTCGAGAAGCAGAATCTCAGGGTCCTGCACCAATGAGCGACAGATCGCCACACGCTGAGCCATGCCACCCGAAAGCTCATGAGGGTAGCTTTTCTCGAAGCCTGATAACCCAGCCAACTCGATCACTTCTCGTGTGCGCTGGTCGATCTCTGGCTTAGGCAGCCCTTCGAGTTCTAACGGCAGGCGGATATTGGCTTCCAGGGTGCGCCAGGGCATCAGGTTAGGCTGTTGAAAGACAAGTCCGGTTTGGGGGCGCTGGTCGTGATGAGTGCCGAAGATAATTTCGCCCGCGGTGGGTTCAATTAACCCCGACAGGGTGCGTAGCAGAGTGCTCTTGCCGCTTCCCGAGGGCCCGATCAGGCACACGAAAGCGTTCTCTTCAACGCTGAGATTGATATTTTCCAGCACCTGAAGATTGCCGTCCGAGTCAATAAAACCGACCCGCAAACCTTTCACCTGAAGCGCTAATTTATTTGAAGAACTCATCTGTCCACGCTTTATGGGTATCAATGGGGGCTTTGAGCAGGCCGATATCGAGTAATATGGACTGCATGTTTGCCCACTGATCGTTGTAATTAGACAAATCCTTGTCCAGCCTCCACAGTTTGATCGATTCGGTCAACACATTTTTTTGCGTTTCGCTTTGGTCCGACACCAAATTCTCAATGTATTTCTCACAGATCTGATATGCCGCCTCGGGGTCGCGTGCGCTTTCCACGATGCCGCGATAAACAGCGTCAACAACGCTCTTAACCAGTTCCGGGTCTTCCGCGATAGTTTTTTCGTTGGTTACCAACCCGTTTCCAACCAACGAAACCATGTCTGCCGTGCGCAGAACGTTAATTTCATAGCCGCGCGAGCGCAACTGCACAGGCTCGTTTGCCAGGTAGACTACCACAGCATCAACCTGTTTATTGACCAGCGCTTCTACCTGAGTGAAGCCGATGGAATTAAGTGAATAGTTGCTGTCATTCAGGTCAGCCCGGCGGGCGAGGGCTTCAAAACCGATATAACTGGCGCCAAACAGACCCGGCAAGCCAACGTTTTTGCCTTTCAGATCGGCAGCGGAGGTGATGCCGGCTTCTTTAAGGCTGGCCACGCCTATCGGATAATCTTTGTACCAGCTCAGCACTTCCACGACTGGCAACCCTTGCGCGCGCGAAAGCAGCACCTGCTCTCCTGAGGCGATCATGAATTGTTGGTTGTTCGAACCGATCAGGGCGATGAAATCGGCCTCGTTGCCATAATTCAAATTTACGTTCAGCCCGTGTTCAGCGAAATAGCCTTTTTCAATCGCCACGTAAAAAGGAGCGAATTGCACATTGGGGATGTAAGTCAGGTTTAGGGTGATTTCGCGTGCCGCTTTGGGCGCTTGACCTTTGCACGCCCCGAGCATCAACCCAACCAAAATGAGAACAGGCAACCATTTTTTCATAACGATTCATCCAATTGTTAATTTCTGCGCCAGGTCTGCCAGGCTAACAGGCGCGATTCAAGACCAAGGATTAAGCCATATAAGACAGAGGCCAACAAAATCAAAGTGAGCACGGCGACAAACACCAAAGCGGTGTCATATTGCCCACGCCCCAGGCTGATCATAAAACCCAGCCCGCGATCTGAGCCGACCAGTTCGCCAACGATGGCTCCGATCACCGATAATGTTGCCCCCACGCGCAGCCCTCCCAGCAGCACAGGTAAGGCAGCCGGGTATTCCAGGTGGCGAAGCGTCTGGCCGGGAGTGGCTTTGAGCGAACGCATTAATTCACGCAAACTTTGAGGCACCTCTCTCATGCCAACGAGCGTGTTAACCAGCACTGGGAAAAACACCACCAGCACGCAGATAAGCACTTTTGAAAATAAGCCCGGGCCAAACCAGATCACTAAGAGCGGAGCGATGGCGACAATCGGCACAGCCTGACTGCCTACCAGAAAGGGCGTCAACAGTTTTTCTGCCAGAGGCGATTTTGAGAGAGCGTACCCGACTGTGACAGCCAGCAGTGTGCCGATTAGCAGACCGAGCACGATCTCGAGCAGGGTCGCTGAAAGATGGCGCCAGAGCATTCCGTTTTGAAACGTTTCAGCAAACTTTGCCAGGACCTGCGCTGGTGTGGGCAGGATAAAAGCCGGCAGCCTGGTCAACCAAACTAAAACTTGCCAGGCTATCAGCGCTAATATCACGGCAAGGACGGTTAACAATGGCTGGTTGGCAGCCAGTTTTTGCCAAAATTTTATGGAAGTGGCTTTTTTGTTCATTCCCGGCTTTATCTTTCAAGTCTTTTGAGTATACGAATTTATCAGGGGGGTGTCAATCAATTTTAAAAGGGTGTTTGTGAGGGGGTCAGCACATGGTATACACTTTTTAGGAAAGTCATATGAGTTGTATCGGGATCGATGTCTGGAGTTATGGGGGATAAGATATCAAGACATCGAGGTGTATATTGATCAAAA
>Ga0123335_1005390_pt1 | contig 15654 bp, 12 predicted proteins | sample BiotimSIPDNA_2_FD_89707 | JGI IMG/M metagenome (GOLD analysis project Ga0123335, IMG submission 89707) | Anaerobic biogas reactor microbial communites from Washington, USA - Biogas_R2 time_0 SIP DNA | ecosystem: Engineered > Bioreactor > Anaerobic > Unclassified | place: Washington, USA...
ACCGACATCATTGTCGTCGGAGAGGTGGGACTGACCGGTGAAATACGCGCCATCGCCCGCATGGCCGATTCTTTGGAAGAAGCTTACCGCACAGGCTGGACGCGCTTTGTTGTACCGGCCGCCGCCAAGGGGAAACTCATGCGCTTTGAAGAACGCAGTGACGTCCAAGTGTTTTACGTCAGCGAATTAAACGAGACCTGGGACCTTTTATTCCAAAAGGAGGCGAAAGGTGACTGACACGCCACAGGTATTTGCCATCTTGCTTGCCGCGGGGAGCGGGCGGCGCGTGGGACATGCTGAAAACAAACTGTTTTTAGACATCGCGGGGCGCACGATTTTAGAGCGAGCGGCCCGCCGCCTTTTTTTACATCCCCGGGTCACCCAAGGGATTGTCGTCATTTCTGAGGACGAAGAAACGCGCGTCCGATCCCTCTTAGAAGTCATGTCTGCAGAAGTTCCCCTCGTCTTTGTCAAAGGCGGCAAGACACGCCAGGAATCAGCGTATTTGGGTCTATTACAAGCGTCAAAAATGGCGGGAGGAAAAAAGGAGTCGCGCAACATCGCGCTCATCCACGACGCCGCCCGCTGTTTTGTCTCTGACCGGATCATCCAAGATGTCGTTGACACGATCGTGAAAGAACGCGTGGGGGTCGCCCCCGCGATCACACCCCCTGACACCACACGGCTTTTGGATGAAAAAGGCCTCCATGTCAAAAAGACCCTTCCGCGAGAACGCGTGGTGCTCATGCAGACGCCCCAGGGGGCCGATCTGGATGTACTCTTACAGGCGCTTGAAATCGCAAAGACAAAGGACGTACAGGCCACCGACGACCTTGAGCTCCTGATCCGCATCGGCTATCCGGTGAAACTTGTTTCGGGCGAAGTGGAAAACATGAAGGTGACGGTGAAAGAAGATTTGTCGCTTGCTTCATTTTTCGCCGAAAGCCATCCCCATTTATGATAAACTGTCAGAAACAACAGTCGTTCAATGATGTGCGTAATCATTTAACTTCACCTCCAGGAGGTTTCTTATGGCCAAGGCACCCCAGCCGACAACAACCCGTTTACAGACCACTGTAAACGCCCGCTATTACCCCGGTGAGGGCGTGGCGGACGCTTACTGTCTTGACGGTAAATTTCCGGGCAAACGTGAAACGCGCACGGTCAATCTGACGCTTGACCGCGAAGCCCGCAGCTTCTTGATTTCCGTTTTCGCCTATCCGACGGATGCGAGAACAAGGCAGGAAACATGGCAGGCGCCGCTCGTCAAGCTGTCCGCACAGCTTGCGGACCTTGGTGGCGAGATCGACACGGATATTAATGACCTTGCCGAAGCGGCCCTTGATGTGACAGGCGGCCTGAAACTTGCAGAAGAAGAGGGGCGTGAACCGTACTTTAGTTCGATCATCGTAAGAGACGGAGAAATCGCCTCTGTGACCGTGGGTGAGGGACTGGCCTTTATTTACCGTCAGGGCGTGCTCTATCCTTTGACAAGCCACGGAAAAGAACTAGAAGCCATTGATGTGCGCGGCGACCGCGTGGAGGGTGTTTTTGATTTTATTGCCGGAGAAGCCGGGGCGATTCGTTATTCGAATATCGCGCAGGTGGAAGACGGCGATCTTGTGGTGCTATGTAACGGCGAACTGTATGACGTGGTGGGCCAAAAAGAGTTGATGCGGCTTTTAGGAGACGCGGAAGATGAGATGGATGCCGCCGCCTCCCTATTGACCGCGGCCGCTTCCCAGATGCCCGGCACACCGATGCAGGTGGCCGTCACACGGATCTCCCAGATGAAGGCCTCCGAACAACAGACGAGCAAATTCAGCCTCGGACGTTTTGCGACCCAGGCGATGGAGCCGGTGGTCATTCCCGAAGCGCCGCCTGTGGATCCCGCATTTGCCAGAACACAGCGTTATGAGCGCCAGGATATGGTCGACCGTGGCCGTCGCGAACCGCCGTGTGAGGAAGAACCCGCATGGGATCTGCCTCCGATGCCGGTGAGTGAGGCGACCGAGCCTTTTGAATCGGTGGTCCCGAGAATGGGCGGCTTTGATGAGGAGCGCCCCTTCGATGACTTCTTTGAGGCGTCAGCCTTCGGACAAGAAGAAACGGATCTTCCGGTCTTTGCCTATTCACCTGACCGGCAAAAACGCAGACGTCAGGAGGGGACAGGCGGCTACGGCGATTACGATCGTCGTGACCTATGGGATACGGGCGATGATCTTGACGCGCCGCGCGGCTATGACCCCTACGGCGATGACTATGACGATTATGATGACGGATACAGCAGGAAACCCAAAAGAGGATCGGACCAGACAAGACGCCTTGTCTTTTACGCCATCCTGATCGCGATCATCGTGATCTGTATCGTCGCGCTCATCAAGCTCTTGGGCGGGAGTAAGAAACCGGTGGAAACAGAACCCCCCGAGACCTCACCCTCGATTTCGGTGCCGGTTGAACAGACCACCCCACCCACCCAGACCGAACCTCCCGAAGAGACGGAGCCCCCGGAGCCGACAAGTGTTGATCGGATCCACGTCGTGGTGACCGGTGATTCCTGGTGGGGGATCTGTATGCGCTATTATGATCGGGCCAGCGAGACGCTTTGCGAGAAGCTTGCGGAATATAATGACATGAGCGTCACGAATCTTTATGTCGGAAACGAGATCGCAATTCCGCCGCTGTCTGAACTGTTGGGCGACTGACCGCTTGATTTGTAGCGGAGACGATAAGAAAGGCCCGGAAGTTCCGGGCCTTTGCACATAAACATACATTCGAGGTGAACCACGTGAAAGAATTAAGCCTTAATACCATCCGAAGTCTCTTTCTTGACTTCTTTGAACAGCATGAGCACCTGATCCTGCCAAGCTTCTCGCTTGTGCCCGAAAACGATCCTTCGATCCTCCTCATCAACGCGGGGATGACCCCGATGAAATCATGGTTCACAGGCTCTGAAACACCGCCTGCTCCCAGAATCGCCACCTGTCAAAAATGTATCCGCACACCGGACATCGACCGTGTGGGCATCACGGACCGCCACGGGACTTTCTTTGAGATGCTGGGCAACTTTTCCTTCGGCGACTACTTTAAAAAGGAAGCGATTCAATGGGCCTGGGATTTCTCTCTCGAGGTCTTAGGCATGCCCGAGGAGCGGATCCACGTCACGGTCCATGTCGACGACGATGAGGCCTATGACCTGTGGATTATAACTGGTGTGCCGCCTGAGCGCATTTCACGTTTTGACGAGGAGAATTTTTGGGAGCACGGTACCGGCCCCTGCGTCCCCTGTTCCGAATTGTTCTTCGACCGGGGGGAAGCGTACGGCTGCGGCAGTCCTGACTGCGCGGTGGGCTGTGAATGCGACCGTTACATCGAATACTGGAACCTGGTGTTCACCCAGTTCGACAAACAAGAGGATGGAAGCTACGTTCCCTTGGAAAAGAAAAACATCGACACAGGCGCGGGCCTTGAGCGCATCGCGGCCATCATGCAGGGCGTCACGAGCATGTTCGAAGTCGATACCATTCGCGCCATCTTGGACTCTGCCTCAAAAGAAACCAATACCGTCTACGGCGCCTCACAAGAAACGGACATCGCCATACGGGTCATCACGGACCATGTGCGCTCCGCCATGATGATGATCGCCGACGGGATCTTGCCCGGCAATGAGGGGCGAGGCTATGTGCTGCGCCGCCTGATCCGCCGCGCCTCGCGGCAGGGGAGACTCTTGGGCCTTGACCGCCCCTTTTTGACGCCCATCATGAGGACGGCGATCTTACAGTCCCAGGAACACTATCCTGAGCTCGGCCGTGAGGAGGCAATTATCGCGGTGTTGGAAACTGAAGAAAAGCGCTTTGACCGGACCATCCGCCAGGGGCTCGAGCTCTTGCAGGAGGCCTGCGATAAAGAAAAGGAAAAGGGAAGCGCTATCCTCCCCGGTAAAATCGCCTTCTTATTGCACGACACCTTCGGCTTTCCCATTGAGTTGACGACCGAGATTGCTAAAGAAATGGGTCTTACAGTCGACCGTGAAAGCTTTAATATTGAGATGCAGGAGCAGCGAACAAGGGCGAGGGCCGACTTTTTAGAAAAAACGTCCACGGCCTGGGGCCAGGTGGTCCTGCCCGATGAGGTCCGTGCGCTCGAAGCGACTCGCTTCTTAGGCTATGACACATTGGAAGCCGAAGAAACACTCCTGTTCATCCTCCGACTGTCAGAGGACAAGAAATCACTTCTTTTGGTCGATGAAGCCCAGACGGGCGATGAGGTCTTCCTGGTCACCCAGGCGACGCCCTTCTACGCCTTAGGCGGCGGCCAGACCGCCGACCAGGGCATGGGCTGCCAGGCAGGCGGCACGGCTGTCATTGACAGTGCTGAGCGCACAGGCGACGGCATTGTCCTCCACCAGGCGACCGTGGGACAGGGGACACTGAAAGTGGGAGATACCATCTCTCTTTCTGTCGCTCGCGGCGAGCGCAAAGCCACCGCAAGAAACCACACGGCCACACATTTACTGCACGCGGCGCTCCGCGCCATCTTGGGCGAACAGACCACCCAGAAAGGTTCCTTCGTGTCGCCTGACAGACTCCGCTTCGATTTCCAGCATGACGGCCCTGTCAGCGATGAAAAATTGCGTGAGATCGAGCAGTTTGTGAACCGTGCCATCTTAGATGACCTGAAGGTCAACACCGAACTCATGGCCATCGATGAAGCAAGAGCCTCGGGCGCGGTGGCGCTCTTTGGCGAAAAATACGATGACGCGGTGCGCGTGGTGTCCTGCGGCGCCCTGTCGCGCGAACTTTGCGGGGGCACACACCTCAGTTCCACAGGTGAAATGGCATTTTTCCGCATCCTAACCGAAAGCGGAATCGCGTCGGGCATCCGCCGCATAGAGGCGGTGACAGGAGAGCGGGCGGTGGAAGAGGCGGCCGCAGACGCTGCACTCTTGACGCTTTTGGGAGAACAACTGCGCGCGCCTAAAAAAGAACTTTTGAATAAACTGATTCATTTGGAAGACCGCGTCCGTGAACTGTCAGACGAGGTCAAATCTTTAGAACGCGGCAAGCTAGCCGAGTCAGTGGAAGACATCAGCTCGGAGGAGGAAGTCATCGGAGCCTTTCATGTGTTGACCCATGTGTTTTCTGATTTTGACGCCGAACAGCTTCGAGAAGCCGGCGACCGCTTCCGCGACCGCCTGGGCGAGATGGCCGTCGTGGTCTTGGCTTCCGCCTTGCCCGACAAGGTCCTGTGGCTTGCCATGGTAGCTCCGGGCGCGGTGAAAAAAGGCATGAAGGCCGGCGATCTGGTCCGAGAGGCCGCGAAGATAACAGGTGGCGGAGGCGGCGGGCGCCCGGATATGGCGCAGGCCGGCGGCCGCGACGTCAGTCAAGTGGATGTAGCCTTTGAGGCCATACGTTCAATGATCCGGGAGATATAAGGATGGAAGACTGTATTTTTTGCAAAATAGTAAAAGGGGAGATCCCTTCCAACAAAATCTATGAGGATGAGCATCTCTTAGCCTTTCACGATATTTCACCGCAGGCGCCTGTCCATGTCCTAATCGTGCCGAAGCCCCATTATGAGGATCTTTACCTGATGGCCGGAAAGGATGAGGGCCGAAAGGCCCTTAACAAGGTCATGGAGGCATTGCCCTTGATTGTCCGTGAGGCGGGATTAAGCGAGGAGGGCTTTCGCCTGATTAATAACTGCGGAAAAAACGCCGGTCAGACGGTCATGCATGTGCATTTCCATCTGATCGGCGGTGTAGCGCTCGGTCCTAAAATTCTTTAGTCTGTGACGCCATCGTTTCCGATCGCTTTTAACAGCTTCCTGATCTTGGTCGTCGGGTCAAGGAGGGAAGAGAGCGAGGCGTTGTGGTTCAAGGCGTCGATGATCAGGGCGACAAAGCGCGAGACACTGACATCACAGTACCAGGGCGCCTTTAAAAGTTCCGGCGATCGGTAGATCAGGTTGGTGCAGAAGATGGCGTCAATGATGCCGTCTTCATACGCCTGATTGAAAAGATCCAATCCGTCAGTGAACAACCCAAAAGTGCCGACGCCGAAGATGCGCCGCGCGTTTTTCGCTTTTAAGGTCTTTGCGATCTCGAGCATCGATTCACCCGATGAAATCATATCGTCCACGATAATCATGTCGCGGCCTTCCACTTCACCGCCCAAAAACTCATGCGCGATGATGGGGTTGCGGCCGTTTTTCACAACCGTGTAGTCCCGGCGCTTGTAGAAGGTGCCAAGCGGGATACCCAACACCGAGGCGTAGTACATGGCGCGGTAGATGGCGCCCTCATCGGGGCTGATCATCATCATCTCGTCATGGAGGAAGCGGATATCCGGGAAGGCGCGCACAATGGTCTCCAATACCTGGTAGGTGGTCGGCACGTTTTCAAAGCCGGAGGTGGGTGTGGCGTTCGCCACGCGCTCGTCATGGGCGTCAAAGGTGATGAAGTTCGCTACCCCGAGCTCGTCTAACTCAATCAGCATGTGGGCGCAGTCAAGCGACTCGCGCGCGTTTCTTCTGTGCTGACGTCCCTCATACAGGTAGGGCATGATGACATTGATCCGGCGCGCCTTGCCGGAGGCGGCGAGGATGACGCGTTTCAAGTCCTGGAAATGATCGTCCGGGCTCATGCGGTTGTCGTAGCCCCGCATCTTGTAAGTCACTGAGTAGTTCGTCACATCGCAGAGAATGTAAAGGTCATGGCCGCGGATGGTGCTTTCAATGACGGCCTTACCCTCGCCTGAGGAGAAACGGAAGGCGTTGACGGGGACGTGGAAGTCTTCCCGCAGGAAGCCGGGCTGGATGCTTGCCGGATCCATTTCTCCAAGATAATCTTTGCGCCGTGTGACAAGCGCCATATTCACTTCATCTGAAAAAGTTCTGGCCCCTTTTAAGGCGATGAGCGCGACCGGTGCGATCGGCGCCATCGGGTTCTTACCGTATTGGTCGTAAACGTAATAATTAGTGTCGCCGCGCTTATGAACTTTCTTCAATTCTTCCGCTGTCATAGTATTACTCCTCTAATGAATTTTGTGGATTGATATCCGCAAAGCTGAGCTGTTTGTCGGTCAGCGACGATTGCGGCAATATTTTCTTTTTTTGCTCCTCGAGTAGCTGGTCGATACGCGCCGCCGGCGCCATCAGGCGGGACAGCGAAGCGTCATGGTTCAAAGCTGAAATGAGAAGCGCCAGGTCATCAGCCATGGGAATATCCGTATACCAGGGCGATGACAAAACCTCAGGCGGCCGGTAGGACATGTCGGTTGAGAAGATGCGTTCGATCAACCCGCTCTCCCAGGCTTGGCGGAGGGGTTGGATGCCTTCGGTGAACTGTGCGAAGGACACGGCGCAGATGATGCGCCCGGCGCCTCTTGACTTCAATTCGCTCGCGCTCGCGATGAGATCGCGTCCGCTGTCGAGCATGTCGCTGATGATGATAATATCTTTACCTTCGACCGAATCGCCGAGGAAGGTGCGCGTTTCAATTTGATTCAAGGACTCGCCGACATATTGAAAATCGCGGCGATTATAAAAAATACCCAAGGGTACCTTCATGGCCGAGGCGACAAAGATGCTCCGGCTGATGCTGCCCTCGTTGGGACTGACGATCATGAGGGAATCCGCGTCGACCCGAAGGTCTGGAATAGTTTGAAAGATGGTGCGGATCGTCTGGTAGGAGGTCGGAAAGGATTCAAAGTTGGAACTCGGAACGGCGTTGGCCACCCGTGAGTCGTGCGCGTCAAAGGTGATGAAATTATCGATGCCGAGACTGAAGAGGTAGCGCAGCATGGCGCCGCAGTCAAGCGACTCCCGCGCGGTCTTTCGAAAGCGTCGGCCTTCAAATAGGTAGGGCATGATGACATGGATGCGTTCGGCGGAATCGCGTGTGCAAAGGATCAGCCGTACGAGATCAAGGAAGTGTTCATCGGGCCCCATCGACACATCGGAACCGTATCGACTATAATGAGCGCCGTAGTTTAACACATCCGTCAGGATGAATAAATCGTGGCCGCGGACCGTATCAATGACATGGGCTTTGCCCTCACCGGAGTCGAAACGTGAAAGATCGACCTCAATGCGGTAGTCTTGACGTACATAGCCGGGGATATCGAGGACTTCAGGCCGTTCAAGAGCGATGGCCTGTCGTCTGAGACTTAATTGATGATTGACGCGTTCGGCAAGCGCGGGATCCAGTTGTTCATTAATCAGACCGATCGGACCGTATGAATCGAGCTCAGGGTCATCGCCAAAAAGGTTTTTGACAGATTGATCGGCCGGAAAAGCAATATTTTGCATAGACGTCCCTCCGGTGCCACCAGTATAGCAGATGAAAGGCGGTTCTTTGAACATGAGTGAGCGAGCAAAACGATCCTACGATGCCTCAGGCGTCGCCTATGTCGCGGCGGCGTCTGTGAAGCAATTTCCCAAGCCCCATCGTCCGGAAGTGGTCTTTGCGGGGCGCTCCAATGTGGGTAAATCAACTCTTGTCAATGCGTTGAGTCGCCGCAAAAGTCTGGCGCGTACGAGTAAAACGCCGGGGAAGACGAGGCTCGTCTTTTTCTATGAACTGTCCGAAGACTATTACTATGTCGACCTGCCGGGCTACGGTTACGCGAAAACCTCACGCGGTGAACAGGACGCCTTTTCGAAGGTGACGAACGACTATTTTGAAAATGATCGCCCGATTGCCATCGTGCTGTTGCTTTTGGACATACGACGGGGTTTTGGCAAACTTGACCTTGAGATGCTCGACTACCTGTGCCACTTTGACATCGACTGGCAGGTCGTTTTGACCAAGGCCGATAAACTGTCACGCCAGGCGGCTTTAAAAGCAGAAAAGGACGTGATGGAGGTCATCCGGGACTACGCGGAGCGCTACCAAAAAACGGCGCGCCCCCCCCTTTCCGTGTCCGCGGGGCAAAGCCCCCGTGACCTGCGCATGCAGCGTTTGGAAGAGGAGATCTTGGACTTTGTTGAAAAAGCGCGTTCGAATTGACAAGAACGGGCGCTTTTTAGCCAACGATCCATCCAAATGAGCTATCGGATAGGCGCATACTGCCCCTATGGGCGCGCCATCTGACACAGGTTTTTTCAAGTCGTTTCTAATAGCGCGCCCGGGCGCGCTATTATTTTTCCTTTTATTGACCGTACAACTTGTTTTCACGCGCTTTGCCGTTGCAAAATCGGAGCGTGAACTCCCCCCGGGCAATCATTATTTTTCAGGGGTCATCACGGATCCCGGAGTCATCCTGTCAGAGGATCCGGGTCAGGGGCGCACACAGACCGTACGCCTCGACAACGGTATCCGCGCGCTTTTATGGATGGAACAACCGGGCAAAAGGGGCGATCGCGTGTCGGGGACGGCGGTCTTTACGGTCGGGGTAGGAACCCGAAACCCCGGAGGCTATTCCAAGCGAAACTACCTGTTATCAAAAGGAGCCCTTTGGGAAGGGCGGCCCCGTTCTGTGAAGCTTTTACCTCAAAACGGGTTCTTCCTCTCAGTTCGGCGTTTGCCGGACCGCCTGAGAGACTACTTTCGCACACGCTTTGACAGCGTCTGGCAATCGCCTAAAGGCCCCCTTTTGTTATCTTTATCGTTAGGGGATACCCGGCTTTTAAAGGAGCGTGAGAAGTATGAACTGCAAACGGCCGGCCTGTCACATCTGACGAGCGTGTCAGGGACGCATCTGTTGTTTATTACAGGGCCCTCGGAGCGTTTTTTTAAAAAACTTCGTCTGTCTTCTCGTATGCGTACCATCCTTATGATTTTTATCCTATTGCTTCCCGGTATCCTGAGCGGCTGGAAAAGCGGCATCTGCCGCGCTTCACTCATCAGCTTGTTTCGGATGGCGGACCGGCCCTTAATGCGACGCCGGGACGTTTATAACACACTTTTCTTCGTGGGGAGTCTTTTGCTTTTGTTCAATGCCTATGCGCTTTACGACACAGGCTTTTGGATGAGCTTCATGACGGCCGCGGCCGTCAGTTTCATGTCCGAGCTGCAGGATAAAAAAGAAGGGCAAGGAAAAAAAGGCGGTTTTGTCGCTTCATGTCGCGCTTCGTTTCTCTTTTCCATCGCCGCGCAAACCGCCGTCTTGCCCTACCAGATGATGTCCTCACCCGGGATCCACCTTTTAGCGCCCTTGGCTAATGTCATCGCCCTGCCCTTGGCCTCAATCCTGATGGCTTCTTGTTACCTTTTTCTTTTTCTCCTTTTACCCTTTTCGAATAGCTCGGTCATATATAAAGCCGTAAGCGCGCTCTTTTTATTCTTCTTGAACGGACTTTCCTCTTTATTCCAATGGATCGCAAGGACCGTCACGCGCATGCGATTGGCCTTCGTGCCGCTGAAATATGTCCTGCTGTTTCTGCCCTTGTTCGTTCTTGTTGTTTTATTGATGAAGCGCCGCAATTTTGTTTTGAAGTATAAAAAAATTCTCCTTTTTTCTTTTACACTATGTTTGGCCTTTGTTTTATTATTTTTCGTCTCCTTTTCAAAAACAAGCTTCCTGTTTCTCGACGTGGGACAGGGGGATGCGACCCTCTTAGTGAAAAAAGGTCACGCGCTCCTGGTGGACGGCGGTGACAAGGGGCATGGTTACCATACGGTCATCCCCGCGCTTCGCATGCAGGCCATAAGCGCCATCGACCTTGTCATCCTGACGCACGCGCACAGTGACCACGCTTCGGGTGTCATGGAACTCATGGAGGCTGGCGTGGTGAGGGCGCTTTGTATGCCTATACGTTCGGATGAAATAAACCGATCACCTTCCCAGGAAGAAGATATGAGTGACGCCATAGAAACGCTCGCGTCGGACGAAGGCATCGCGCTTTATCATTTGAAAACGGGCGATGTCATTGACTGGCGCGGCGTACAGATCGAGGTGTTGTCCCCGGATGACAAGCTGCGAGGCGATCTGAACGACCGCTCGCTCGTGCTGTCTATTTCGTTAGAGGGAATACGAGTGCTCATGACAGGAGACCTTACCGAAGCGACTGAGCGCTATTTGCTTCGAAGTGATTTTGACTTTTCCGCCGATCTTCTCCATGTGGCACACCATGGGTCACGCTACGCCACGACGGATGCTTTCCTTTTGGCCTGTGACCCTGAAACAGCGGTCATCTCGGTCGGTGCCCATAACCGTTACGGTCATCCGCATCCGGATGTCATCCGGCGTTTGGAGCGCCGGTCAATCGAGCCGATAAGGACAGATGAGAGCGGCTGTGTATTCTTGAACATACGGCGGCAAAAAGGTACGATTAACACGTGGATCCGATAATGACAAAAATAATCGATCAATGGCTGAACTATAAAGAGGCCGCCAAGGCGCTGGAACAGGCCCCGTATCGCCCCGCGTATATTCTGACAGGGGAGGAGCGCTTTCTTCTCAAGCAGATTAAGACGCGCCTTTTAGCGACCCTTTTAACGCCGGGTTCTGAATCCATGGACCTTGTCCGGATCACGGGGAATGGAAAGCTCGCGTCAATCGACGCCGGTCGACTTCTTTCGGAAATTGAGACGCCGCCCTTTTTCTCTGTTACCAAGGTGATCGTGGTAGAAAGAAGCGGCTTTTTTGAAAAAGCGTGGCAGATGGACGGTGACGAATGGAAACGCTTAGAACAGGCGCTTTTATCCATCCCGGACCGCTGTTCTTTGATTTTCATCGAGGACAAAGTCACCCACAACAACGCGCTGTTAAAGAAGATGCGCCAACAAGGCGCCCTGTCGGTGAAGCTTGACATTCAGTCCCAGCAAGACCTGCTCGCGTGGGTGTCAGGGCTCTGCCACCGCGAAGGCTACCGCATCACGCGGGAGGCGGCTGATTCCCTCATCGCGCGCTGTGAACTGTCCATGTCCGACATCATGAATGAGCTGAACGTGATCTTCTTGTACTACGCCTACACCCGCCAAGAAGACATCACCTTGGAGGACATCGACCTGCTCTGCCGCGAGGATATGACGGGCAAAATCTTCGATCTCACGGACGCGATCGCCGCAAAACGCGTCGATGAGGCGCTCATGCACCTTGACATCCTTTTGGCCAGGCGTGAGGCCCCGTTGTTTATTCAGACGATGTTGGCCCGACAGGCACGCGACCTGCTCGTCGCCAAGGAATTGAAGACCGCCGATCGGATTATAGGGAGCGGGCTCACGGCCAGCCATTTTTTCGCCCGTAAACTGGCAGGACAGGCCGGACGTTTTCAGACCGAGCAATTAGAACGCATGCTGGAGGACGCCTTTCAGGCGGACTGGGCGGTGAAAACAGGCAAAATCGATGGAGAGGACGCGCTCTCCCTATTGGTGATTAAGGCCTGCGAGGCGTAAACTTCAGGCTTTTGTTTTTCTTATTTTATTTCAATTCGCGAAAACAAATTTTGGAGGTTGAAATGAAAAAGAAAGAACTCTTAACGATGAAAGAACTCCCCGAAAGTGAAAGGCCTTACGAAAAGGCTGAAAAAGAAGGCATCGGACGTCTTTCCCACGCCGAACTATTGGCCATCATCCTGACCTCGGGACGCTCGGGGGAGACCGCCATCCAGATCGCTCAAAAGCTGCTGGTAAAAACGGACGGCATCAAGGGGCTGTTTGACGCAAGCCTTGAAGAATTGCAAGAGACCCCGGGCGTCGGCCGAGTAAAAGCCATCCGCACGCTTGCGGCCGTGGAATTAGGACAGCGCGCCGCCTCACAGCGTCAGGCCGAAGTGCGCGAATCGGCTGAGGGTCCCGATGACGTCATCCGCCATGTGGAGGCGACGATGCGCTACCTGCCAAGAGAGGAGTTCCATGTACTCCTTTTAGACACGCGGAACCGGATCATCAAGCAGGTACAAATATCACAGGGGGGACTGGCCGCCGCCGTCATCCATCCGCGAGATATCTTCCGGGAGGCCGTGAAAGCAAACGCCGCCTCCATCGTGCTCGTCCACAACCACCCGAGCGGTGATTCAAAGCCTTCTCGAGCCGATATCGAGTCCACCCGCCAATTTACAGAACTGGGCAAAATGATGGGCATTCCGGTCCTGGACCATGTGATCGTCGGCGCGGAGTCCTCTTCGAGCTTCAGCCGCCTGGGGCTTTGTTAAATCGTCTCGCTTGCTCCCTTATGTTAAACTGATGGCGTCATTTCTGAGGTTAAATACTCTGGGAGTGGGGAAGGAAATCACAGCCTGTGAAGCGACGCGGTCCTCGCATCATGATCATTGTGCTCATCTCAGTGGCGCTCCTGGCGGCCGCTATTTTGACCGCGCTTCCCGGGACGACGCGCTCGCGTATCGGCGACGCCTTCGGCCCTGTTTTTGACCCCGTGCTCCAGTTTTTTCAAAAGACAAGTGACACGATCACAGGTTACTTCGGCGCCGTGTCGGAGAACCGAAAATTGCGTGCTGAAAAAACAGCGTTAGAAGAAGAAATCGCGCGGCTGAACCTAGAGATCATGGAAAATGAAGATAAGGTGAAAGCTTACGCCGAACTGAAAGACGCACTCCATTTGGTCACCTCCTTTGAAAAGAGCTATATCACGGGCGCCTCCGTGTTAAATCGCGACATGGGGCCCCTATTTGATTTATTTCGCGTCCGCGCCGGACGCCTTCACGGCATCATGGTGGAGCCGGGGCAGACATTGCCCGTGGTCGATCAGGACATGGCGCTTATAGGGCGCGTCCATTCCACGGAATTGTCATCGAGTAAAGTCATGCCGCTTGTCCATGAGGCCTTTGCGGTCAGCGCGCGTGTGGAGGGGACGCATCGCTCCTCTTTTCGCGTCAGAGGCGACCTTGAACTCGGTGAACAGGGTCTGTGCCTTGCCGACCATTTTGCGGAAGGGACGCCCGTCGCGGTCGGCGACCGGCTCGTGACCTCCGGCGAAAGCGGCGTGTACCCGGAGGGGATCATCATCGGTACGGTGATCGAGATCCGCCGGGACAGCCAGGGGAGGACCTTGAGCTGTGTCGTACAGCCTACCGCCCAGTTAGTCGACGTATCCTATGTCTTTATCTTGACGGAGCAGCAGGATGAATCTTGAGCTTGGTGCAAGAAGGCGCATCCTTGTCTACGGCGCGGGATTTATCGTACTCTCGCTCGTCCAATTGACCATGACCGTGGGCGACTATTTTCTTTTGCCTGACTTTTTATTTTTGATCCCGCTTTTAGCGGCCATGTGGACACCGGGCTACGACGGCTTCGCGCTCGGCCTTGCCGCGGGCTTCCTGCGCGATTACGCGGCGGGGAGGGGTTACGGGCCCGGAATGCTCGCGGGACTTTTATTGGGCCTTTTAGGGAATGCTGTGGCCCGTTCAGGCTGGCGTCAATACGCCATCCGGGGCAGTGTGCTGGTGGTGCTGTCAACCGTGTTCCATGAACTGTTTCTATCGCTCTTTTCTTGGATACTGCCTTTTTTGCCCACTGAGACGCGTTTTTTACAAGTGCTTCGCGTGTCCTTTTCAAGGATGCCAAGGCTCTTGTTGTCGAATATGGTAGGGGCCCTGATTCTGACAGGCTATTTTACCCTTTGTTTCCATGACTGGAAAAGCAAATTGAAAAAACATAAACAAACACCCACGCTTTCCGAGGCGCAGCATGGCCGATAAAGCATCGATCCAAAAGGCCGGGAAATTAAAGGACCGCGAGTTCTTTTCCGGTAGCCGCCGCTTTGCGCTCTTGGCCGGCCTGATCAGCATGATTCTGTTGGTCGTGCTCTTTCGCACGGGATCCTTGCAACTATTCGGGGATCACGATGTCGCCATCCCGGAGACGGTCGGGCGCATGAGCGAGATCAAGCTGGACGCCCCGCGCGGTGACATCGTCGACCGAAACGGCGTGCCTTTGGCGGTGTCGGACGCAGTGAACCGCGTCGAAATGGTGTCGGCTCGCATGACCAACGAACAGTTGAACCGCTACCTGCTTGACATCGCGCGGCTGTTTGACGAGTACGGATGTCCCTTTAACAGTCCGCTTCTAAAATGGTTTGACGTACCCTCCGAGTACCGCAGTCTGAAGCTTTTGGAAACATCAGAATCACTGCCCTTTGTCTTTCGTCAAAGCTATGACGAGATCTTTTTATGGCAGACGGACAGAGACCTGTTTAACCTGACGGATCCTGAAAAAGCGACGACAGAGCGCCTGAGACGGCGGATGGTACGCGAGGATCCGGACGATTTTTTTGACTACCTCCTCTATGACTTCTTTGTCATCGAGCCTGACCGCAGTTCGGGTAGTAGGCTTTACACGGACGGGGAAGCCTTTACGATTATGCAGTTGCGCTACCTGCTTTTGGAAAACAACTGGCTGTTTGTGAGCGGGCAGCCGCTCGTCCTAGCCGACGAGGTCCCGGAGTCATTGTCGGCCCGACTGGTTGAGCAAAACTACCGCTTCCCGGGCCTTGTCGTGACGCGCCACTACAAGCGTCGCTACACCGACGATGCGCGGTATGTGGGCCATGCCTTAGGCTATGTCGGCCTGATCTCCTCAAACGAATACAATCGGCTGAAAAATGACGGTTACGGGATCAATGACGTGGTGGGCAAGACAGGCGTCGAACAGGCGGCTGAGCGCTACCTGCGCGGTGAGAGCGGGCGGATGACCTTAAACTCCTGGTACGGGGAGGGGGCCTCAGACCCCGTGACCTATCCCGGGGATAT
>Ga0123335_1005392_pt1 | contig 15650 bp, 14 predicted proteins | sample BiotimSIPDNA_2_FD_89707 | JGI IMG/M metagenome (GOLD analysis project Ga0123335, IMG submission 89707) | Anaerobic biogas reactor microbial communites from Washington, USA - Biogas_R2 time_0 SIP DNA | ecosystem: Engineered > Bioreactor > Anaerobic > Unclassified | place: Washington, USA...
AGGAGATTTATGGACATTATATCAAGACCGGTTTTGGAGCGCACAGGGATTAAACCAGCCTCGCTGCCTTCAGCTTTTTCATGAATCCCGAACATCTTTGGAATGGACGGCCCAGTTATATCCGCATCGAGTATCGCGGTGTTATTCCCCTGACGCTGCATGGAAACAGCCAAAAGAGAGGTGACCAGTGATTTTCCCACCCCGCCTTTGCCGGAGACAATCAAGATCACTTTTCCCATCTGTCTTTCCTCAGGGCATCAGCTGATTGCCCGGCACCACCGGCATATCCCCGGTGAACTTGTTTTTGTCCTTCATCCACCACTCGATAAAGTCCCGGGCCGCCCGGGTGGCCTCAGCGCCGGACTTGCCGTTGGGGATCAGTACCACTACTGCGATTTCAGCCGGGGTGGAGAAGGGCGTGAGTGCGACAAACCAGCCGTTGTTTTCCAGATCCAGCTTGATGCCCCCGATGGTGACCTGGGAGGTTCCCGTCTTCGCCCAAATTTCGTTCCTGTACTCCCATCTGTCAAAATAGCGCTGGGCAGTACCCTGATCATCAACCACGCCCTTCATCCCCTCCCTGATGTAGGGGAGATATTGCTCAGAACCCTCCAGATACCCAAAAATGCTGGGCTGGTATTGGTTGAGAATTTCACCTTCGGGCGAGATGATGGAGTCGATGATGGACAGGTTGTACACCACACCGCCATTGCCCAGGCTTGCCACATAGCGAGAAACCGCCACTGGAGTCAGAAGGGTGATGGACTGACCGATACCCATCTGCACCTCCAGGCTGCCGCCCCATTTGATGTCATTGAGATAAACCCAGATATCCCCTATGACCGCCTGCTGCCAGACCATGTCCCGGCTCATGTTCAGCTCCGCCATCAGGATAGGGCGCATAGCATCCGCCCAATTATCCGAGGGCGTGGTCACCGCCATGTCCATCAGCTGCTTGATGCAGGCGTCCAGGCGCACCTCATCATAGGTAACGCCATAGCTGGAGCCGATATTGGTCAAGTGCTTCTTGATGGAAGCGGCCACCAGAATGGGCTGAGAGGTCTCCTGTTCTCCCAGGGAAACTGTGGGGTCATAAAGGGAGGTCTGGTTTCCCACCACGCTTCTGGCCTCGCCCGGCAGCTGGATGCCTGTCCGGGTGGTCAGCCCCATTTTGGCAGAATACTGGTAGAGCAGGTTGCTTCCCGTATCACCATACAGGTAGCCGGTGATCGTGTAGAAGAAATAGTTGCAGGATTTTTGCAGCCCGTCAACAATCGTCAGGTTGGCATGCTGGCTGCGCTGGCCCTTGCTGATCCAGCACTGGGGTGCGTCCTCATCCTTGGTGGTGTAACGCTTGTAAAGCCCTTCATCAGAAATCTTGGTTTCTACTGTCAGACGGTTATTGGTCAAAGCCGCCAGGCCGGTAACCATCTTATAGATAGAACCGGGCTCTGCTCTTTGCTGGATGGCGTAGTTCCTAAGGGGACTGCGCTCATCAAGCAAAATCTCCGCCACTTCCTTGCCCCCGGCCACCATGGCGTTCAGATCATAGGTGGGATATTGTGCCATTGCCAAAACGCGCCCAGTGCTTACATCTAAAACCACCATGGTTCCGGTTGAGGCCAGCTTCAGCTTGTATTCGTTAAAATCCCGCTGTTCCAGTTTGGCCTTGTTGGTTTCCCGCCAGCGGTCCCGGAACATCTCCGCCTCCTGAACTCCCCGGGTGAAGGCCACATTGGCCGCGATGGCGCGCTCCGCCTGTTGCTGGTAGCTGGTAATCAGGGTGAGTTTCACGTTGTTGCCGTCCTGGGGCGGGGTTACGCTGATCTGGCGGGTCAGGCGGCCCTGGTTGTCCCGCTCCATCACCCGGCTGCCGGTGCGGCTGGAGATGTTGGGCGTCAGCCAGTTCTCCATGGAGCGCTCCACCCCGTCCTTGCCGATGGTGTCGTTAAGCGCGTAGCCCATGGGCTGAAGGTCCGTCTGATAGTTATCCGATTCGCTGATGGCGCCCACATAGCCGATCACCTGGGAGGCCATGGTGCTTAAGGGATAGACCCGCTTCTCCCCCACCTCAATGCCCATGCCGGCCAGGGCCATGCTGCGCCCGGAGATTTCGCTCACCGCGGTATAGGGGATGTCCTTGGCGATCACCACGGGGGTGGAGTTAAAGATGTTCATCTTCATCTCCGAATACACCGCCATCACCTTAAGGGCGGCTTCCTCATCCACATTATGCTGATCCAGCTGATACATCTCATACAGGCGGTTATAGCAGTCCTCCGCCGTTGGGTATTTGGTGGCGGACAGATAGTGGTTGCCCCGCCACTGGCTTTCACGAATGGCCCAGGCCCGGTCGGATATGCCCTTGCCAAAGTCAAACACCCATTCGGCAGTCGTCTCGTCCCGCACAATGACGAATTTGTTGGCAATCTCCCCATCATACTGCTCAACGATCCGCTTGGTCTCCAGGATGGACGGGGTGAACTTCGCGTAGTGGGACGCGGTATTCTCGCTGCTGGTCATATAAAAGGTGACATTGTAGATATCGTCGCTGCGGGCTAAGACCACTGAGTCAGCGTCCGTGATCATCCCGCGCTTGCCGGTGACCCTAAGGGTCTTCACCCGCTTGGTGTCCGTGGCGTCCTGGTATTGATCCGCGTTAACAATCTGCAGGTTGTAAAGGCCTGCGATAAGGGTGGAAAACAAAAGCACCGTGACCAGCGCGAAAATGGCATAGCGCCTGGCAAGGCGTTTGTCCTGTTTCATTCTTCAGCCTCCTTTGCGGCTTCGTCCTCCTGGGGCGCTTCGCCCGGTTCGTCTTCGGGGGACGCTTCATCCCGGGGCCGCTTCTCCTCCTCTGGACGCCGCCTGAAAAGGGCCTTCAGGCGGGAGGTTTTCTCCTGGGGAACTTCCGCTTCGTCCGGCACGATGGCAAGCTGGCGCAAAAGCTCCGCGTCCGTATTGATGTCAAGCTCTTCCTCCCGCAGCTTTGCCTTAAAGCGCCTGCGCCTGTACATCCCTAAAAAGGCCCGCGCCGGAAACATGAGCACGCATGCCACTCCGGTGTACAAAACGCTCGCCAGGGCACGGTTGATATGCCCGATTCCCACAGCCACTCCCCCCAAGGCCACGTAAATCAACATGATGGTCTCGTACATGGCGCTTAGCATCAGGGCGTTGAGCAGGATGCGCAGGTGGGGCTCCATATCCTGGGAGGAATTGCGGCGCAGGGAGAGCCGGAATTTCCGGCGTGTGAAGGGGCTCTTGATCTCTGCCGCCACCTCGCTTTGACGCTGGGCCTCCCGGATGCGGCGCATCTCCCGCTTGATATCGGACATGTCCGCGAACACCTGGGCGGCCAAAAGAGCCAGCACCGGATAAATGATAACATAAAACAGTGGGATGGACACAGCCATAGCCTCTAAGATGATGCCAATCACAGCCCCCGCGATAAAGGCATACTGCTTGCCAAAGGACACCGTGATAATGGCAATCGCCACCATCAGCAGGTTGGGCATGACGCCAAAAACCTTCAGATGGGGCGTCACCGAGGATTGCAGCAGATAAAACAGCAGCAGCAGCGCCAACACTTTCAGCAGCTTGACCCCGGCCGCGATGACGCCGTTTGCGCGAACACGCCTGGTCAGGCTCACGGGTCTTCCTCCACCGTCATATCCTGGGGGGAGAAGGTGGGCGTGGGTTCCGGGGTGGGGGTGGCCTCCGGGAACAAATCCGGGGTGGCCGTCGCCTCGGTCATATCCGGGGCATTGTAAATGAAGTCATCCGGCACCTCCTGGGTTGGCAAGGGCGATTCATCAGGCCCTGGCGTCTGGCTGGGCGCAGGCGTTGGGCTGGGCGTCGGGGTCTCCTCCGCTCCGGGGGATTCGCTCACCCCCGGACTTTCAGCCGGCGCCGGCTGCCCGATGAAGGTGGGCACCGGCTGAAGGCTGGGCAGTGGCATAAAGCTGGTCTCCGCCCGGGGCCTTATGTCCTGCTGGGCGTAGTTGGGACGGTGGCGGTAGACGATCACATATTCAATGTGGTCAAAGTCCGCGATGGGCTCGATGACGATAAACTGCTTGTTGTCCTCAAGCCCCCTTGTGCTCTCCCGCACCGTGCCGATGGGAATGCCTTTTGGAAGCTGCAGGCCAATGCCGCTGGTGACCACCAGGTCTCCCGGCCGGGGCAGGGTGGTGTAGGTGAGATAGTACATGCGGCATGTGTTCTTTCCGTCGATGGAAAGGGTGCCGGACACCGTGCCCTGATCCCGGTTGGACTCAATCAGGCCCGCCACCTCACAGCTGCGGTCGATGATGCCCTTTACCAGGCTGCGGTCCTCCGTCACATCATAGGTGATGCCCACCAGGGCCCCCCGGATGCACACGGCCATGTTCTCCTCAACGCCGTCCCGACTGCCCACGTTGATGGTCAGGGTGTAGGTGTAGTTGCTGGTGTCCCGGCCAATGACGCTGGCCTTGATGCCGTCCAGGTTGGCGTTGCGGGTGAGCTCATCGTTTAAGTCCCCCATGGCCAGCAGCTGGCGCTGAAGTTCGCTGGCCTGCATCGCCTGGTCCTTCAAATCGTCCACCTGCTCCAAAAGGGCCTGGTATTCCGCCTCCAGGTTGCTGCGGCGCTTTAAGGTGCGCAGATAGTCCACCACCGCGTCGGTACCCGTGGAGAACACCCTTTGCACCGGGGTGATCACCCGGGCCACAAAGCGGCGGGGCGCCTCCAAAAGCGGCGTGTCAAAAAACTGGGAGGCGATGGTGGTGACGATAATCGCCAACAGCAAAAGCACCACGCCATAGCCCAAAAGCTTGGCGATGCCCCGCTGGCGCTCCGTGCCTGAATCGGGGCGCCTTGTCTGCTTTTTTTCCTGCTTCTTCCTGGCCATCTGGCTTCCCCGTCAGTCCGTCTCGTCCCGCATGAAAGTGGAACGGGTCAGGCGGGGCAGGAGGTCCGCGTTGTTGGCCATGTCCCCCACGCCTGCAGCGGCAGACAGCATCGGGTCCTTGGCCAGCGTCACAGGCAGGTTCAGCTCGCTTGCCAAAAAGCGGTCCAGGCCATAAAGCTGGGCGCCGCCGCCCACCAGATAGATGCCCTTGCGCAAAATATCGCCGCAAAGTTCAGGCGGCGTTTTGTCCAGCACCTCCCGGATGGTATCCAGGATTTTCAGACAGGGTCCGTGCAGGGCCTCATAGATGCGCAGCGAGGAGATCTCCACCGTCTGGGGGAGGCCGGTGATCATATCCCGCCCCCTCACCACCACTTTTCGCTCCTCCTTCACAGGCAGCGCGCTGCCCCAGTCAATCTTGATATCCTCCGCCATCCGGTCACCAATCAACATATTATGGTCATGCTTGATAAAATCCACAATCACACTGTCCATCATAATCCCTGCCATGGGGATGGAGCGGGATACCACGATCCCGCCCAGAGAAATCACCGCCACCTCCGTGGTACCCCCGCCGATATCCACCACCATGCTGCCCTCCGCCGCAAACACCGGCAGCCCTGAGCCAAAGGCGGAGGCGAAGGGCTTGTCAATCAGGTGGATGGCGTTGCGCCGGGCTCCGGCGCTGGAAGCCGCCTCCCGGATCACCCGCTTTTCCACCGGGGAAACCCGGCTGGGCACCGTGATATAGACCCTGGGCTTCACCAAATGGGAGACGCCGATGGCCTTGCGGATAAAATAGCGCAGAATCGCTTCAGTCAGTTCAAAGTCCTTCACCATGCCGTCCTGAAGCGGCCTCACCGCCACATCGCCTCCGGTGGTGCGGCCCACCAGCTGCAGCGCATCCTGGCCGATGGCCTTGATGGTGCGCCGCTGGTTTCCAGCCACCACCAACAGGGTGGGTTCGTTTAACTGGATCCCCTTCTTGCGCACATGCACCAAGGTGTTGGAGGTCCCCATATCTATGCCTAAATCAGGCGCGACAATTGCCATCTTCTAACACAAACCCCATCACATCTCTTATAGTGAATAACCGCTTGACCTGAGCAAATCCCGTGTCAGCGCGGTGGGCAGCCCCACCACATTGCTGTATGATCCCTGGATTTCCGGGATATACATGCCGGCCATTCCCTGAATGGCGTAGGCCCCAGCCTTTCCCAGGGGCTCACCGGAGGCGCAGTAACGCCGGATATCCTCCTGCGTGAGCGCCGCAAAGCGCACCCGGGTCTCCTCAACGCCCACCAGCTCCCGGCCGCGGGCAATCAGACAGACACCGGTATACACCTCATGCCATTTGCCGGAAAGCATCCGGAGCATCTCCGCCGCTTCTTCCAGGTCCCCAGGCTTTCCCAAGGGCCTGCCGGCCACCGACACCAGGGTGTCAGCGCCCAGGATATCATCCTCTGGAAACCGCTGTGCCACGTTTTGCGCCTTTAACCGCGCCAATTGCTTTACAACCACCTCAGGCGCCCCGTCCAGGCGTTCGTCCACCCGGGCTTCGACCACCTCAAACATGAGGCCCATGCCTGCAAGCAGCTCCCGCCTGCGGGGCGAGGCTGATGCCAAAATCAGTCTGCCAGCCACTGCGCCCTCCTTCGCGGTTGTAACGAACAGTATAACATGTTTCTGACAAAAAGAAAGAATCCCGGCAAAAGTATTAACAATAGCGCAACAAAGTTGAAATAGATTTTCATCGCTTGCCGGCTCACAGCCCAAAGAGCCGGCGGGCGTTCTCCCGGGTGATGCGGGCCATCTCCTCCGGCAGCATCTCAAACAGCGCCGCCAGTTGCGCACAGACATGGCGCACCAAAGCGGGGTTGTTCCGCTTGCCCCTGTGGGGTACCGGGGCCAGATAGGGGCAGTCCGTCTCAATCAACAGGCGGTCAAGGGGCACAGCCAGAGCCGCTCTTCGCACATTTTCCGCGTTTTTAAAGGTGATGGTGCCGGAAAAAGAGATGTAAAAGCCCATCTGAAGGTATTGACGGGCGCTCTCAGCGCTGCCCGAATAGGAGTGGAGCACCCCCGCGGGCAAGCGCCCCGCCAGGTCGCCCAGCAGGGAGAGCATCTCCCCTTGCGCCTCCCGCACATGCAGCACCACGGGTTTCTTTTTCTCCCGGGCCAGGGCCAGCTGGTTTAGCAATATCTCCCGCTGCACCGGGCGCGGAGAAAAATCATAGTGAAAATCAAGCCCGATCTCTCCCAGGGCCACTACCTTGGGATGCTGGAGCAATTGCCCCAGGGTTTCCATAACTTCCGGCCCTGCCTTGGCCGCCTCGTGGGGGTGGATGCCCGCCGCCGCGTAGACAAAGGGATACCGCTCCGCCAGCGCGATGGCCGCCCTGGAAGTGGCCAGATCGCTGCCGCAGGTAAGGCAGGCGTCGATCCCCTCTGCGGGCAGGCCCCCGATCAGCGCCTCCCGGTCCTCGTCAAACCGGGGATCGTCCAGGTGGCAGTGAGTGTCAAAAAGCAGCCGCTCCCCAGTCAACTGATCCGGGCCCCGTCCTGAATGTCCCCGTCCACGGTGAGCACCTTGAGCACGCCATCGTCCTCTGTGGCGGCGCACAGCACCATGCCCTGGGACATATGCCCCCGGATTTTGCGCGGGGCCAGGTTCTTAAGCAGCACCAGTTTTTTGCCCACCAGGGCTTCCGGCGTGTAATGCTGGGCGATGCCGGAAAGCACCGTGCGCTCCTCTTCCCCCACCTTAAGGGTAAGCTTGAGCAGCTTGTCGCTTTTTTCCACCTTTTCACAGGCCAGAACCAAAGCAACCCGCAGATCAAGCCTGGCAAAGTCATCAATGGCAATAGGCGGCGCCTCTTCTACAAGCTCAGCCTCCGGGGCCGGGGCAGCATTGCCCTGAAGCTCCGCCAAGTTTTCCGCCTCCAACAGGGGCAGGTCCACAGCAATATCAATGCGCGGGAACAGGGCCTGCTCTTTTTTAACCCGAAGCCCTGGCGTGAGTCCGCCAAAGGCGCTCAGGGAATCCCAGGTCTGGGCCGTCTGATCCCCAAGCCCCAGCTGAGCGAAAATGCGCGCCGGAGTAGCGGGCATCACAGGGGTAATCAGCACCGCCACAAAGCGAAGCGCCTCCGCCAGCACATAGAGAACCGTGCCCAGGCGGGGCTTATCCTCCGGGCTGCGCCCCAATACCCAGGGCTGGGTTTCGTCAATGTAGCGGTTGCTCTCCCCGATCACCCGCCAGATCTCAGCCAGGGCCTGGGAGAACTGCAGGGCGTTCATCTGCTTTTCCACCGCCTGGGGCAGCGCCTCCAACTGGGCGATCAGCGCCTGATCCACCGCCTGATAATCGCCAGGAGCGGGCAGGACGCCCTCGAAATACTTCTCAATCATCGCCACGGTGCGGCTGAGCAAATTGCCCAGGTCGTTGGCCAAATCCGAGTTGATCCGCTTCATGAGCGCCTCGTTGCTGTAGTTGCCGTCAGAACCAAAGGGCATCTCCCGCATGAGATAGTAGCGCAGGGCGTCCGCCCCATAGCGCTTGACCACAGGCCCGGGATAGACCACATTGCCCTTGGACTTGGACATCTTGTCCTGGTCAAACAGCAGCCAGCCGTGGCCAAACACCTGCTTGGGCAGAGGCAGCCCCAGGGCCTTTAACATAATGGGCCAATAGATGGTATGGAAGCGCACGATCTCCTTGCCCACCAGGTGTACATCCGCAGGCCAGTAGGTCTGCATCAGGCGGTCGTCCCCGGACAGATAGCCCAGGGCAGTGATGTAGTTGGACAGCGCGTCTATCCACACATACACCACATGTCCTGGGTCAAAGTCCACCGGCACGCCCCAGGTGAAGGAGGTGCGGCTGACGCACAGATCCTGAAGGCCGGGCAGGAGAAAGTTGTTGAGCATTTCATTGGCACGGCTGGCCGGCTGGATAAACTCAGGATGGGTTTTGATATAGTCGATCAGCCAGTCCTGATACTTGCTCATGCGGAAAAAATAGCTGCGCTCCCGCACCTTCTCCGTGGGCCGGCCGCAATCAGGGCACAGCTTCCCTTCCTTCAGCTGGGTCATTGTCCAGAAGGCCTCGCACTGGGCGCAGTAGTCGCCCTCGTACTCGCTTTCATAGATGTCGCCCTGATCGTGGAAGCGTTTGAAAATCTTCTGCACCGCGCTGATATGCCTAGGGTCGGTGGTGCGGATGAAGTCGTCATACTCCACCTCCATCAGGCTCCACAGCTTCTTGGTGTCCGCCACAATGCCGTCCACAAAGGCCTGGGGGCTGGTGCCCGCTTCCCTGGCCTGGCGTTCGATTTTCTGGCCATGCTCATCCGTGCCCGTGAGGAAGTAGGTCTGATACCCGGTCATCCTCTTAAAGCGCGCCATGGCATCCGCCGCCACGGTGGTATAGGTGTGCCCGATATGCATCTGCCCGCTGGGATAATAAATGGGCGTGGTGATGTAAAATGTCTTCTTGTCCGGCATGTGACCTCCCCCTTCCAAACAAGAGCCATTATACCGTTTAGCTTGCAGGCGGGTCAAGGCTGACAGGGGTTTGACATCAAAGGCCTGGCATGATATCTTTCGCCCATTCAATCACAGGAAAGGCGGGCCTGGCCATGAACCGTGACGCTGCCCTGAATCTTCTTAAGGAATACAATAAGGAAGCCTTCCATCTCCAGCACGCGCTGACGGTGGAGGCGGTGATGCGCTGGTTTTCAGAGGCGCTGGGCTATCCGGAGGAAGCCGATTTCTGGGCCATGGCAGGACTTTTGCATGACATAGACTTTGAGCGCTATCCCCAGGAACACTGCGCCAAATCCGCGGAAATCCTAAGGGAAGCGGGCTTTGACAGCCGCTTTATCCACGCCGTGTGCTCCCACGGTTATGGCATCATGCCCACCAGCCCACAGCCTTTGCACCAGATGGAACAGGTGCTGTTTGCTGCCGATGAGCTGACCGGGCTGATCGGCGCCGCCGCGCTGATGCGTCCCTCCAGGTCCGTTCAGGACATGGAGCTTAAATCCTTGAAAAAGAAATTCAAGGACAAATCCTTTGCCGCAGGCTGCTCACGGGAGACAATCCGCCAGGGAGCGGAGATGCTGGGCTGGGAGCTGGATGCCTTGATGGAGCAGACTTTGGCCGCCATGCGGGCCACGGAAGAGAGCGTCCAGGCCGGGGTGGCGGCGCTTTAAAGCACCCTGATTAAAACCATATAGCAGGCGGTGGCGCAAAATACGCTCAGCAGCGTGTTGCGCTTCCACTTGTGCAAAAGAGCAGCCGTCAGAACCCCGGCAAACTCAGGCAGGCCATAAGGGCTTGCCGTCAGGTTGATAGCCTTCAGGCTGTACACCACCAAAAGGCCAATGATGGCGCTGGGCAGCACCCGGCTGAGGTACATCAGGCCAGGCGGGATGCTGCGCCCCCGCCTGCCAAAGAGCATCACGGGCAGCAGCCTTAAAGCCGTGGTGACCCCCGCCACCACCAAAACAATGGAAAGGTGATACATCTTTCTCTTTAGCCCCCTGCCTCAAGACGCCCTCTAAGCAGCATCAGCACCCCGCAGATTAAAAGCATCGCAGGCACCGTGAAACCATCAGGCCCAAATATCAACAGGCAGACAAGGGCCGTCCCAAGGCCCGCCAGGGCCGGCAGCCGGGCCGCTTTTTTCTGCCAATGCTCCACAAAGATCACCACAAACAGCGCAGGCATGGCAAAATCAATGCCCCTCAGGTCAAAAGGCAGCATTTGCCCCAGAAAGCTGCCCAAAAGACTGCCGATTATCCAATACAGTTGATTAAGAACCGAAACAAAAAAATAAAACCACCGGCTGTCCACCCCTTCAGGCGCCTCATCCGCAGCCAAAAGCGCATAGGTCTCATCGGTCAGCGCAAAGGCCAGATAGGGCTTCATGAGGCCCGTGTTTCTGTATTTTTCCGACATGGAGATACCATAGAACAGATGCCGGGCATTGACCATCAGAGTCATCAGCGCGCTTTCCCAGGGGGTGGCTCCGGAGATAACAAGGTCAATCGTCACATACTGCATGGCCCCGGCGTAAATGCCCGCGCTCATCATCAAAGCCCAGGCGGCGCCCAGCCCCGCCTTGCGCAGCAGCACGCCAAAGCCAATGGCCAAAAACAAATATCCCGCCATCACCGGCAGGGTTCTTGGAAAGGCCGCCTTCAAAGCCTTTAGCCGCACGCCATCCCCTCCATCCAAACAGAAATTAGCCTCCTTTATACCACAAAAAAAGGACTTGTTTTGTTTTTTTCAGGTCCCGGATGGGCCTTAGGCCTGCTGCGCGCTGATTAAACCGTTGATACCGCTGAAGGTGAGGGTGCTTAAGGCGCTTGATATCTCTCCCAGGGGCTCCCGCCGCCCGCTGTTAAACCAATGCTGGAAAACCCCGATCACGCCGGAAACCACATAGTTCACCACCAGATCCGCCTCAAACCCATTGATCAGGCCCTGGCTGGTCATCGAATCCCGATAATCCGCCTGGAGCTGATCTATCAGCTTGGTATACAGCCGGGGGCGGCTGCTGGCCTGGACGATGTTCCCGTAGAAGGAGATGTCCTCCTCAATGGCCTCCGTCAGCTTTTCAAAGAGTTTTTTAGGGTTTTTCATCATCTGGGTGAAGATGATCTCATGAAGCGTCTTTTTAAAGGAAGAGATGATCTCGTCCTCCACCTGCTCTATCACCTGGTAAACGCCGGCGTAGTGGTTGTAAAAGGTCTTGCGGTTGATGTCCGCCTCCTGGGCGATGTCCTTGACGGTGATGTTAGTGATATCCTTTTGGGTCACCAGATACGCCAGGGCGTTGCGGATGGCTTTGCGCGTTTTGACCACCCGGCGGTCCGGTCTGTTTTCGGGCTGCATATGGGCCTCCTATTGCTCTGTTTCTGAATATCCGTGGCATAAGCCTCGTTTCTCAACGATCTTGTCCATTGAATCTATGCCGCACATGAATTATATTATACATATGATGCTTAAGTCAAATTCGAGGTTTATTCTCTGGATCTGGGATCTAAGCCCTGCTGCCCTATCGCAGAAAAAATAATAAGGAGGCGCATTATGAGCGACAAAACCATCACCGAGGCGGCTAAAGCGATCGCCTATCAACAGGCGCTGAAGTATATCAACAAGGACCCTGAGGAAAACATCCCCAAACTGCTTAACCTGCTTGAAAAATTTGATCTTGGCGGCCAGATCACCAACCAGGTGCGCACCGTTCGGTCCGCCATCCAGGACAAGGACAACAACTGGAGCAAGCTGCTCTTCAGCCTGTGGACGGATGTGGACGACGGCGTAAGAACCCGGCTGTTTGAGAACTTCGTTATCAACGCTTCCATGCTGGGCTCTCCGCGCCAGCAGCAGCTCAGCCGCAAGGAGGGCTGCAATATCCCCTGGGCTATCCTGATGGACCCCACCTCCGCCTGCAACCTGAAATGCCAGGGCTGCTGGGCTTCGGAATATGGCGGCGGCATGAACCTCACCTTTGAGGAGATGGACAGCGTCATCACCCAGGGCAAGAAGATGGGCACCTATTTCTATCTCTTCTCCGGCGGTGAGCCGATGGTGCGCAGGGATGACATCATCCGCCTGTGTGAAAAACACCCGGACTGCGCCTTTTTAGCTTTCACCAACGGCACGCTGTTTGACGAGGCCTTTGCGGATGAGATGCTGCGGGTGAAAAACTTCGTGCCGGCGCTGAGCATCGAGGGCTTTAAGGAGGCCACGGACAACCGCCGGGGCGAGGGCACCTATGACAAGGTCATCGCCACCATGGAGCTGCTGAAGCGCAAAAAGCTGCCCTTTGGCATTTCCCTCTGCTACACCTCCGCCAACACCGAGGTGATAGGCAGCGATGCCTACATCGACCATATGATTGAGCTGGGCGCCAAGTTCGCCTGGTTCTTCACCTATATGCCGGTGGGGGTGGACGCGGTGCCGGAATTGATGGCAAGCCCCGAACAGCGGGCCCACATGTACCACACCATCCGCTCCTGGCGAAACACCAAGCCCATCTTCACCCTGGACTTCTGGAACGACGGCGAATACGCCGGGGGCTGCATCGCGGGCGGGCGCTGCTACCTGCACATCAACGCCAACGGAGACATGGAGCCCTGCGCCTTCATCCACTACGCGGACGCCAACATCCGCAAGCATTCCCTGCTTGAAGGCTATAAAAAGCCCCTGTTCATGCAGTACTATAACAACCAGCCTTTTAACGACAACATGCTAATGCCCTGCCCGCTTCTGGATAACCAGGACAGGCTTTCAGATATGGTTACAGCTTCCGGGGCCAAATCCACCGACCTGAAGGCCCCGGAGGATGTTAATGCCCTTTGCGGTAAATGCCATAACGCCGCCCGGCGCTGGGCCCCGGTGGCGGAGGAGCTTTGGGAAAAAGGCGGAAAGCACCGGACCAAAGCCCACGTCCGGGAGAAGGCGAAGGCGCGCTGATTGATCTAAGTTTCCGGAGCGCAGATAAAGCGGTTTTAGCGATTCAACTGAGACCGCTTTGTCTATGCTCTTGAAGGCCGATGTGGGCCTCCCTTTTGGGGCAATATCATTCTGCGGTTCACGGACAAATTTCCACAGAATACAAATCCCAACGCGTGATTACAAAAAACTCAAGGACAGTAATAAGAAAAAGAGAGAAAAGGCGACAGGCGGCGCTACACCTCACTTTAGCCCCATAAACCCCTTGATTTTTCAGGAGGGTTGGACAGCATGTCTGAGAACTCTGCTCAGGTGTTATCACTTTGGCCTCCGCAAAAGAGCGGATAAGCGGGTGATGATCTTCATCCAGCGAGACATCGGCAAGCAGAAAACGCGCCGGCAGGTAAGCAAGCATCCCTTTGGCGCCATCAAGCACGCGGACGGCCTGCGCCGCTTTCTGTGCCGGGACAGGGTGATAACCACGGCAGAGTTCGCGCTGGGCGGGCTCTCCTCCAACCCGCGCAGAGCGATCAATCTGGCAGGAAGTGTAGCGGCGCGCTTCCAAGGGATCCTTATGCGCTTAAGGGCAGGAAAAGCTCAATAAGGGCAAATAGCAAGGGAAAACAGGCGGATATCGGCATCTTCAGCCGTCCCGACCTGTTTTTTTGTTCCCTTTGTGCAAAATGATCAGCAAGCCCCATAATCAAACTGAAAAATCGCCCGAACCCCTTGATTTCTCAAGCGTTTTCAGACGATTTGTGGTGGTGCTTACTGGACTCGAACCAGTGACCCCATCGATGTGAACGATGTGCTCTGGGCCATCGGTCAAGTTGTCAAACTGAAATATGGATGTGAACACACCCCGGAAGCCCTTGAAATATGGGCTTTTTCACGTTTTGGGCTGTGTTCACTAAGCCCGTGTTCAGGGGGTGTTCAGCTGTGTTCACGGGCTTTGAACACGGGTGTGTTCAGGTGTGTTCAGGGTGTGTTCACGGCTTTGCTGTGTTCATTTATCGCTGAACACGGGCATGGAAAAAGCCTGACGGTTATTAGCCGCCAGGCCTTTTTTTTATTTGTCCTGAAGTTCAAAATACAGCTTCTTGGCGAGCTCCTGAACCTTGGGGACGGTCTCATAGACCTGGCTCTTCCCCAGGCCCAGAGCCTTTGCGATGTTCAGGGGCTGCAGGTTCCCCTTCAGGAGTTCCTGGAAGATCGCGCCGTACTTGGGCCGGATGGCGGTCAGCCGATCAACCAAGATCTGCATAATCTCGGTGTAGGCCTCCTCCTTCTGGGAGTCTGCCGATTCAATCGACGGATCCTTGATTCCGGGGATATCCTCCCCAGCCAGGTACAGATCCTCTTCCTGTTCTCCGTAGAAGTCCTGCAGAGCTTCATAGCTGGTCGGATGGTTGGTGTCAAAGTTGAAGGACTTACACCGCTCGCACTGGGAGCACTTATGCTTTTCTTCATCGCAGCGGATGAACCCACCACTGCCGTCAGGGAGCCAGCACCGGGCCTCCCTCTGTTCCTGCTTGGCTTCATTTTGCTGGAGCCTCTTGAAGCCCTGCACCTCGTCTTCCGGCAGCAGGTAGATGGCACAGGGGTACTTCCATCCCCCGATCTTCACCATCCGGATGGAGATCTTCTCTTCCTGATCCGCATACAGTTTGCGGAGCTCGTCAATGGTCTCAGGGTTGATGCGCACGGCAACCTTGACAATGCGCGGGTCGGTCGTGGGGTTACTGCTGTTCTGATTGCCTTGTTTTTTCATGGTTTGCCATATCCCTTCCCAGGGCGGAGGCAAACCATATGGAGTTAACGCGCAGCGCTTTTCGCAGTTGACCGCTCATTACGGAGTCCTCCGTCCTGTTGGCGGTCAGCTCGCTTCGGTAAAGCTGACGATTGGTTGTCTGTGCCTGTCACGTATCGACCGATGCATCCCCCGTGGCCACAAGAGAGACCCGACCGTTGACAGTCCCGCATTGTCCGTTTGGACTAATCGGATGAATTTGGGCTGGCATCCGATATCGGCAGCGATGCTTGAAGAGCAGACTTCTCCCGACACTGGCAGTCTATCAAACTTCAGAATTTCAATAAAATTGCCATGTTCAAAATATGGTGGAAAAGTATTGATTTAAATAACTTTAGCTTGTGATGTTCGATTTATGGTGGTATAATGGATAAAACAATGGAATATAGTAAGGAAGATTTAATGGAAGCAAAAAAGCAAATTTGGGGAGTGGGAGAGAACATGGGAACAGAGGAAAGTAAAAAAATCTGGGAGGAG
>Ga0123335_1005393_pt1 | contig 15649 bp, 12 predicted proteins | sample BiotimSIPDNA_2_FD_89707 | JGI IMG/M metagenome (GOLD analysis project Ga0123335, IMG submission 89707) | Anaerobic biogas reactor microbial communites from Washington, USA - Biogas_R2 time_0 SIP DNA | ecosystem: Engineered > Bioreactor > Anaerobic > Unclassified | place: Washington, USA...
GCTTGCTGTTCATCTCCGTAAATACAACAACTTCCCTATGCGGCCTCTTAACTGGAATTCTCCTAAAACGACTCTCTTTAATTTTTTGCCTCTCGGTGTAACATATCATTGACAAACCAACAAATCTAAAAGATGGTAAGCTGCTCGGTTTTAGGCATATCGCTGAGCGCTCCGTGCAGCTCAAGCGCAGCGACAACAGATTTCGACACCTTCGGGCACCGCAGCATCATATCTTCCACACTCGAGAAGCGTTTCTTTGCGCGTTCGGCAACAATATCGCGCGCTGCCTGCTCGCCGAAGTTTGCAATGGACGTAAACGGGATACGCAGACTGTTGCCCTCGATGACAAATTCCTTGACCTCGGAGCGGTAGATGTCCGGCGGCAGAAACGAAAAGCCGCGCAGGTACATCTCATAACACACCTCAAGGTTATTCATCGTATCCTTTTCGACGGACGTGACCGGCTCACGTTTCTCCAGGCGTTCGGATATCTCCCAATATTTGTCGCGGATGGCGTCGATGCCCTGAACGGCAAGCAGCGGGTCGAACCCGGTGGCTCGGATTGTATAGTAGGTGGCGTAGAACGCGAGGGGATAATGGACCTTGCAGTACGCGATGCGGAAGGCCATCATAACGTAGGCTGTGGCGTGAGCGCGGGGGAACAGGTACTTGACGCTGTTGCAGGAGTTGATATACCAGTCCGGGATGCCGTGCTCCTGCATCAGCAGGATCCAGTCCGGCTGCAGCCCATAGCCTTTACGGACAGTCTCACTGATCTTGAAGCTCTGTTTCGGCGCGATTCCGGCAGATATCAGACGCGCGGTGACGTCGTCGCGGCAGCAGATGACGTCATTGAGCGTTCCGAGACCCTCGGCGATGATCTTCTGCGCGTTACCAAGCCAGACGTCGGTGCCGTGGGACAGGCCGGAGATGCGCACGAGCCCCGCAAAGGTATCGGGCTTGGTCTCCAGCAGCATCTCACGGACGAATTTTGTGCCGAACTCAGGGATTGCAACCGCACCGGTCGGACCGATCAGCGGGTCGTTCTCGTAACCGAGCACCTTGGAACTCAGAAACAGACTCATCGTATCGGGGTCGTCGAATGGGATGTTGAGCATGTCCAGTCCCGTAAGATCGCCGAGCACTCTGATCATCGTCGGGTCATCGTGGCCTAACAAGTCGAGCTTGAGGACGGTTTCATGGATGGCGTGGAAGTCAAAGTGGGTGGTGATAATCTCGGAGTCGGGATCGTCGGCGGGATGCTGAACGGGGCAGAAGTCGTAGACCGAGTGGTCGTTGGGGATGATAACAAGGCCGCCGGGATGTTGTCCGGATGTCCGCCGCACACCTGTGCAGCCGAGGGTCAAACGGTCGATCTCGACCTTTGAAACGTTCTTTCCGCGCTCCTCGAGGTACTTGCGTACATAACCATAGGCGGTTTTCTCTGCGAGGGTGCTGATTGTACCGGCGCGGAAGACGTGATCGGCGCCGAACAGTTCGATGGTTTCACGGTGGGCTTGGGATTGGTACTCACCGGAAAAGTTCAGGTCGATGTCCGGCTGCTTATCGGCATCAAAGCCCAGAAATGTGGCAAACATGATGTCGTAGCCGTCCTTATAATACTTTTCGCCGCAGACCGGACAGGTACGGTCAGGCATATCGATGCCGAAGGAATAACCTTCCGGAACGTTGAAATCCGAGTGTAGGCACTTCTTGCAGCGGTAGTGCGGCGGTAATGCGTTGACTTCGGTGATGCCGGAGAAGTACGCAACGACGGATGAGCCGACCGACCCGCGCGAGCCGACGAGATATCCGGCAGCATTGGACTTCGCGATGAGCTTCTGAGCGATCATGTACATGACATCGAAGCCGTTCTTGACGATCGGCTGCAGTTCGGCTTCGATGCGGTCTGAAATATTCTGCGGCAGCGGATCGCTGTAGATTTGCTTTGCACGGGTATGTACGATCTGCTGCAGCTCCTCGGCGGAACCGGGGATAGACGGCGGGAAGACCCCGTCGGGCACGGGCTTGAGCTTTTCGCACCAGTCGGCAACCATGTTGGTATTGGTAACAACGACCTCATAAGCGGTCTCGGATCCGAGGTAGGAGAACTCGTCGAGCATCTCGTCTGTGGTCTTAAGATAAAGCGATGCCTGTTGGTCGGCATCGGAGAAGCCCATGCCGGCCATGATGATCGCACGGAACTGGGCGTCATGCGGCTCGAGGAAGTGGATATCGCCGGTCGCGCAGACGGGTACCTTTGCGGAGCGTCCCAGCCGCACGATCTTGCGGTTCAGTTCCCGCAGCGCCTCATCATCCGCAACAGTGCCGTTTCTGACCATGAAACGGTTGTTATCCAGCGGCTGAATCTCGAGAAAGTCATAGAACTGCGCTATCTTGACAAGCTGCCCCCATGGTTTATCCTTAAGAACAGCCTGAAACAGTTCTCCCTGCTCACATGCCGATCCGATAATCAGCCCCTCACGCAATTTCATCAGCTCCGAGCGGAGAATACGCGGCTTTCTCTTGAAATGTTTCAAATGCGACAGCGAGATCAGCTCATATAGGTTGCGAAGCCCTGTGCGGTTCTTTGCGATGATGATGATGTGGTGCATCTCGCCGGCGTCTTCGGCGTTATCGGACAGCAGCTTCCCGATACACGGGTTGATGTCGCGCACCTTCTCAACCCCGCGCGCTTTCAGCATATCAAGCAGGCGTGTGAGAATAGTCCCGAGCACGGCGGCGTCGGCGTCGGCACGGTGGTGTCGGAAGTCGCCGACGCCGAGTGCGTCCGCGACGGCTTTGAGGTTGTGCTTGCTCTGGTTCGGAAGCAGCGCGCGTGACAGCTCGAGCGTATCCATATAGGTGAAGTCCCGCTCATAGCCGCAGTAAGCACACGCCGCGCGCAGGAAGCTTGCGTCGAATGTCGCGTTGTGGGCGACAAGGATGTCATCCCCAATGTATTTCAAGAATTCCGGCAGTACACCGTCGATGAACGGCTCATTGGCGACAAGCGCGTCGCTGATGCCGGTCAGCTCAACGACCTTCGGCGGGATGGGCTTGCCTGGATTGACAAGTGCGGTGAAGGAATCGATAACCTCGCCGTCCTTCAGGCGTACGGCGGCGATCTGTGTGATGCGCTCGGATGCGGCGGAGAGTCCCGTTGTCTCGAGATCGAACACGACGAACGGTCCGGAGAGATCGATGTCACCCGGGTCATGTCCGAAAACGGCATTGGAGTTCGGGAGGTCGTTGAGGTCATACCCCTCGATGCCGTAGAGGACCTTGAGACCGGTCTTCTCGGCGCCCTTTGCCGCGTCCGGATATGCCTGTGCGACGCCGTGGTCAGTGACTGCAATGGCGGTATGGCCCCATTTCGCCGCACGGCCGATCAAATCCTCTACCGGCGTGAGACCGTCCAACTCGGACATGTTCGTGTGCATGTGCAGCTCGACACGTTTCTTATCCGCCGTATCCATGCGGGTTTCCTCATGCGTTTTGATGACGGCGCTGGGGGAGAGGGTCATCTCCTGCTCGAAGCGGTTGAAGACGGGTTGCGCTTGTACAATCAACGTGTCGCCGACGTGGATGCCGTCAAGCAGCGGCCGTGCTTTATCCGGATGCATCGGACGTGAGACGCGGATGGAGCTTTCGTGGTCGGTCATGTCGAAGCTGATGATCTCGAGGTTGCGCTGTGGAAGGGATCGGTGGTTGACGGCGAAAACGACACCGCGGATGGTAACGCTGACGAAGTTAAGGTCGAGCGCAGAGATCGGTGTAAAGTCCTCCTGCATCGGCTTGCCGAAAATCAGCTCGTCTCCCTGCGCAAGCACCCGCGACTTACGCCGGAACGTCGGACGCTCGTTTTTATTCTTAACTTTCTCCGGTGTGGTATACTTCGGCTGATCTGCACCCTCCGGCAGCTTCTCAATATGAACCGGACGGCTGCGCAGCTCCCGTTCCAGCGCTTCTGTATCCACGCTGTCGCACTCGAAGTGTACAGACATGGTGAGGTCGAAGTCTTCACGGATCATCTCAGACAGCACACGGTCGAGTTGTTTCTCGCGCAGGATCTCCTCGCCGCCGTGCCGCAGCCGGATAACAAGCGCGTTCCGGTTGAGCGCATACGACGCGTCATCGAGGAAGCCGTTTGCCATCGGATGCAGCATCTTGAGCTTTGTGAACAGCACATCGAGATACTCGTCCGACAGCAGATGGGACGGGTACCTCACACGGATGACGAAGTCCTCTAAAGCGTAGGCAGCTTTCACGGCATCCTGCAGTTTTTGAATATGCTCACAGGAGACGAATTCCTCTGCTTCACAGCGCACGGTGATGGACTTCGTCGCGCGGTCTCCGTCCAGATTCGCAATAGACAGGGCTTTGGCGAGATCTAAAAGCGCACCTTCGACTGTCAGCTTATTAAAAATGTTGAGAAACGGTGTATTCAACCTTCCGCCTTCCTTTCTGCCAGCGCGCACAGCGTGTCAGCCAGCTCGTTCATCGGTACTTTTCGGAGGATTTCGCCGCGGGAGAAAATCAGCCCGCAGCCGTCGCCGCCCGCGATGCCGATGTCAGCCTCCCGTGCCTCGCCGGGACCGTTGACCGCACAGCCCATTACCGCTACCCGCAGCGGCTTGCGGATATGAGACAGCCGTTTCTCCACTGTGTCGGCGAGTTTCATCACATCAATTCGGCAGCGTCCGCAGGTCGGACATGCGATGACTTCGACACGGTCGCGCAGCAGCCCTACCGCGCGCAGGATATCGAAACCCGCGCGGACTTCTTCAACCGGGTCGGCAGTCAGCGAGACCCGCAGCGTATTGCCGATGCCCATCGCAAGTAAACCTCCGATTCCGGCAGCAGCCTTGATCATCCCCATATGGAGCGTCCCGGCGTGTGTGACGCCGAGATGCAGCGGGTATTCACAGCGCGCGTCCAGCAGTCGATACGCAGCGATTGTCGTCGGGACATCGGATGCTTTGAGCGAGATGGCAATGTCTGAGAAGTCAGCCTCTTCGAGTAATTTCACGTGACCGAGCGCGCTCTCAACCATCGCCTCGGGGGTCGGAGAGCCGTACTTCTGCAGCAGCGGTTTCTCGACCGAGCCGGAATTGACGCCAATGCGTATGGGAATCCTGCGCAGCCTGCACGCTTCCGCGACTGCCCGCACGCGTTCGGGCGCGCCGATGTTGCCGGGGTTGATACGGATCTTGTCCACACCCGCGTCAGCCGCCATCAGAGCAAGCCGGTAGTCAAAGTGGATATCCGCGACAAGCGGGATGGGGCAGAGCTTGCGTATCTCCCGCAATGCCTCGGCAGCTTCACGGTCAGGGACGGCCACGCGGACAATCTGACACCCGGCATCGACAAGGCGGGCGATCTGCTCAGACGTCGCGTGAACATCGCGGGTATCGGTGGAGGTCATGGACTGTACGGAGACGGCGGCGTTTCCTCCGATGGAGACGCCGCCGACGTAGATCATCTTTTTCATATTTATACGACCAGCTTCCAGATATCATGAAAAGTCACAAAGAGCATCAGCCCCAGCAGGAGAAGCAATCCCACGGCGTGGATATACCCCTCGACTTTGCGGTTTACCGGACGGCGGAAAATGGCTTCATACAGCACGAATATCAGCCGAGCGCCGTCGAGCGCAGGAATCGGCAGCAGGTTCATCACTGCCAGGTTGATGGAGATCAGCGCGGTGATGAACCAGAAATTCCCCATATCCTGCTTGGCGTACTCGGACATGGCGGCGCTGATTCCGACGGGGCCGGAGAGGTCAGTCACCTTGACTGCGCCGGTAAAGAGCTGCTTGAGGCTGTCAATGACCAGACGTACGACGTTGACTGAACTGAACCAAGTCATCCGCAGCTTCAGCCCGAGTGTCGCCTCCTGTGTCTTGAGGTAGAACCCATAGTAGTGAACCTCCTGCCCGTCGAGCTCATAGGGCTGTGGGGCAATGTAGACATTTTGCAAATGCACACGTTTCCCGTCACGCAGCACCCAGATGTCGAAATAGTCGTCATCGCCATGAGAGAGTGCCTGTGCGATGTCCGACGAGACATAGACGTTGTAGCCGTCGATCTCGAGAAAGGTATCGCCCTCCTGTACGCCGTTTTCACCGCCGCCGGTGAATTTCTCCATAAACGCATCAACGGTGGGCATGACAAACGCCTCGGCAGGTGAGTATATGCAAAACAGGATAACAAAGCCCATGAGGAAATTCATTGAGACGCCTGCCACGAGGATAATCGCGCGCTTCCAGAGTTTTGCGTTGTTGAACGCGCGGGGATCGTCGGAGCTTTCGTCCTCACCCTCCATGACACACTGACCGCCGAAAGGCAGCGCACGGATGGCATAGGTGGTCTCGCCCCACTTCTTCTTGAAGATGGCGGGACCCAAACCCAGCGCGAATTCCAACACACGGACTCCGCACGCCTTCGCTGCGAGAAAATGTCCGCCTTCATGGACGAGGACGAGCAGCGCAAATACGAGAATGGCAAGAACGATGGTCATACAGAAATCCTTTCAGGGAGTCCCGCGCGCGTCTCACGGTCGAGCGCGAGAACATCTGCAGCGGAGGTCAGCGGTTGGACGGGACGACGGTCGAGTGCATAAGATACCAGCTCGGCAATGTGTCCGAAGGGAATCTCGTCGTTCAGGAAACGCCGGACGGCTTCCTCGTTGGCAGCGTTGAGCACGCAGCACGCGTCATCGTCACGCGCGGCGTTCCGTGCAAGTTCAAGACACGGAAATGCATCAAGATCGGGGCGCGTAAATGTCAGCGGACGCGCGGTCAAGTCGAGCGGCTGCACGGGACAATCAACGCGTACGGGGTAGGTGAGTGCGTACTGGATCGGCAGACGCATATCCGGTACCCCAAGCTGTGCAAGCATTGCGCCGTCAGTCAGTTCGATGAGCGAATGGACAACGCTTTCTCTGTGGATGAGCACCTCAACGCGGTCGATCGGCACATCAAACAGCCGCATCGCCTCGATGCACTCAAGACCCTTGTTCATCAGTGTCGCGGAGTCGACGGTAATTTTCGCGCCCATCGACCAGTTGGGATGCCTCAATGCGTCTTCCTTCGTGAGCATATAGGTCTGCGCGTGTGACATGCCATAGAATGCACCGCCTGAACAGGTCAACAGTATGCGTTTCAGATGCCGTTCGTTTCCCTGCAGGCACTGGAAGACCGCCGAGTGCTCCGAGTCGATCGGCAGGATACGCACACCCATCTCTGACGCGCGGCGCATCACAAGGTTTCCGGCACAGACAAGCGTCTCCTTATTCGCAAGCGCGACGTTATGCCCCGCATCGATCGCAGCGAGTGTGGGGAGCAACCCGCGAATGCCGACAATGCCGTTGAGCGCGGTATCGCCCATGCGCGCGGCTTCACAGACGCTCTCCTCACCGGACAGCACGCGGATATCGGTATCAGACAGCCGAACGCGGAGGTCGCGCGCGGCATTTTCATCCGCAAGCGCGCAGACAGCGGGATGATGCAGCCGAGCCTGCTGTTCAATGAGTTTGACATTCCGGTTGGCTGAGAGTGACGCTATATGCATCCCGAGCCGTGAGATCACATCGAGCGCCTGGATGCCGATGGATCCGGTGGAACCGAGGACGGCGATAGAACGATCGGTAAACAAATGATGATACCACCAATGAATCAATTTACGTGACGGTCAGCAGCAAGCCGCCGGTGATCGTGAGGATCAGCTCAACGGTCGGCGCAGCGAACAAGAGACTGTCGCAGCGGTCGAGGACGCCGCCATGACCGGGGATGATGCGTCCGTAGTCTTTGATACCGAACTGACGCTTGATATAGGAGAAGCACAGGTCGCCGAACTGCGCGGCGGCGGAACCGAAGACCCCAACAAACGCGAGAATTGCCCAGTTGACAGCAAATCTGAACGCGAGGTTCAGCAGCAGCCCATACAGGAACATCCCCGCTACACAGCCGGCCATGCCGCCGACGGAGCCTTCCCAGGACTTTTTCGGGCTGATGCCGGGTGCCATTTTAGTACGTCCCAGGAAGATACCCGTGAAGTAGGCACAGGTGTCGGTCATATAGGCGCAGATAAAGGGGAGCAATATCAAGTATATTCCATGCTCGGCGAGTCTAATCCGGATGATCGACGAAAAGGCGAGCGGGATGAAAATTGCGGCGAAGAATGCGCCGCCGATCTGTTCGAGCGTGACCTGTCGCTGCGACCCGAGCGCGAGAGCGAACAGGAATGCCGCGAACAGGAAGACCGCGATGTTGGCGGCAGTATAATCCGCGCCGCGATAAACCCACGGAATCACAAGCGTCGAGAAAACAACTGCAGCAATGAGCATCGCGCGGTTTTTGACAAACTTCGTCGCGGCGAGAAACTCATGCACTGCGATGACGTTCAGCACCATCAGCGCCAGAGGGATTGCCCATACCGGGCACAGATAGAGGATACAAAAAAGCAGAGCGACTGCAATGACGCCGGATATGATTCGAACGAACATGTCAGACACCGCCGAAACGCCGCTGTCTGGACGCGTACCAGTCAAACGCGCGATTCAGCTCCTCCACAGTAAAATCGGGCCAGAGCGTGTCGGTGAAAAAAAGCTCCGCATAGGCGGACTGCCACAGAAGGTAGTTGGATAAACGTTTCTCCGCACCGGTGCGGATGATAAGATCGGGGTCGGGGAGCCCGGCAGTGTCGAGCCGCGACGCAAGCAGCTCCGGCGTGATGGATGCGGGGTCGAGCTTTCCCGCCGCCGCGTCAATTGCCAGAGATCGTGCGGCGCGTGTAATCTCATCGCGTCCTCCGTAGTTGAGACAGACGTTCACCCGCAGCCCATTGGTCTTTTTCGACAGCTCGTCGGTCTCTCGGATGAGCTGCCGCAGCGGTTGCGACAGACGCGTCTGATCACCCAGGATACGCAGTCCGATGTTGTCGCGCACCATCTTCTCGCACGCCTCGAGCAAATAGGTACGCAGAAGTTCCATAATCGTACGCACCTCACTCTCCGGACGGTTCCAGTTCTCGGTAGAGAAGGCGTAGACTGTGAGATAGGATAGGCCGATATCGGAGCAATGGGTGGCGATACGGCGAAAGGTTTCGGATCCGGCCTTATGCCCGGCGGTACGCGGCAGCCCCCGCGCGGTTGCCCAGCGGCCGTTCCCGTCCATGACGATGGCGGCATGGACGGGCAGCTTCATTGGCGCACTCAAACCTCGAGAAGCTCCTTTTCCTTCTTCGCGGCTAAATCGTCGACCAGACGCACATAGAGGTCGGTCAGATCCTGCACGTCCTTTTCGGCGTTGGCGAGGTCGTCTTCTGTGATCGTGGACATATTCTTTTGTTTCTTGTACACATCAACGGCATCGCGGCGGACATTGCGCACGGCAATCTTGGCATCCTCTGCGTACTTTTTGACCTGCTTGATCAGTTCCTTACGACGTTCCTCGGTGAGCGGCGGGAAATTGAGACGGATAACACGGCCGTCGTTCATCGGATTGATGCCGAGGTCGGAGGTCTGGATGGCCTTTTCGATGGCGCGGAGGGTAGAGGCGTCCCAGGGCTGGATGACGAGCTGACGCGGCTCGGGTACGGCAATGGACGCGACCTGGGTAAGCGGGGTCTGCTGGCCGTAGTACTCAACGGTCATACGATCGAGGACGGCGGGATTGGCGCGTCCTGCACGGATGGTTGCGAATTCGGCCTCGAGCACCTCGAGGGTCTTCTTCATACGCGCCTCATGTTTGGCATGGTCGTCGCTGAAACCGGAGTCCTTACCAATCTCGTTCTTCGGAATTGCGCCCTTTTTATCGGCAGATTTCTTTGCCTCCCTCCTGTTGAAATCACCTTTCACCTTAGCCATAGGATAATCTCCTTTCGAAAATAAAATATACTCTCAGGCGTGCATGAGGGTGCCGGGGGTGGCACCGAGAAGCACCTCGCGGATGTTGTCCGGGTCTCTGAGCGCAAACAGACGCATCTGCAGACCGTTCTCCTCCGCCATACAAGACGCCTGCAGGTCGATGGCGTGCAGACGCTTCTCAATGGCTTCGGAGTAGGAGAGGTCGCGGTAGAGTACGGCAGCGGGGTTCTTCATCGGGTCAGAGTCATAGACACCGTCGACGTTCTTTGCCATAAGGACGATCTCGGCCCGTAGCTCGAGCGCACGCAGGACAACGCCCGAATCGGTGGAGACGAATGGGTTGCCGGTACCGCCGCCGAGAACGGTGACAAAGCCGTCGTCCAGGAAACGGCGCGCGCGGTCGGGGGAGTAGGTTTCGCAGTAAGCGGGCATCGGTGTCGCAGAAAAGACGATATTCTTACATCCGGAACGCTCGAGGGCATCGCCGATGGCGATGGCGTTCATCGTTGTGGCAAGCATACCCATGTGGTCGGCGCGGACGCGGTCGATCTTACCGCCGCCGTCTTTGACGCCGCGCCAGAAATTGCCGGCGCCGACAACGACGCCGAGCTGTACGCCCAGCGCAGCGCAGTCTGCAAGTGTATGGCAGACACGGTCAAGCATATCGAAATCGATACCGCGCCGCTGGCTCCCGGCCAGAGTTTCTCCGGACAGCTTCACGATCACGCGGCGATATACGGGCTTCATAATACTCTCCTCGGTTCTTGACAAGTATCCCGAAAGCGGGTATAATCCAATGCGTTACCTATTATACCACAGGATGTGCTCATAAGCAAGAAGAATTTATATATTTAGGAGGACAACCGATGATTCAAACGATGAGGATCGGCGGCGCGGTATATTCAAAGGTGATTCTGGGGACATCGTACTTCGGCACACGACAGCCGGAGGAAGACGCGTTCGCGCTGCTGGACAGGTATTACGCGCTCGGCGGACGAAGCGTGGACACGGCGCGCTGTTACGGCGCTTGGGACGGTGACCTCGGCGCCGCGGAGCGGACGGTCGGACGCTGGCTTGCGTTACGCAAGCCGGACGATGTGACGGTGATCACGAAAGGCGCACATCCGGAAGCCGGGCATATGGACATACCCCGGCTCGACCGTGAGAGCATCTTTGCGGACGCGGCTGCAAGCGTTGAAGCCCTCGGACGTGTGCCGGAGCTGTGGTTCCTGCACCGTGACGATGTGACTCGCCCGGTTGAGGAGATTGCAGAAACGCTGACGGCACTGTATGAGAGGGGTTATGTGAAGGACGTCGGTGCATCGAACTGGCACACCGTGCGCATCGAAGCGTACAACACCTACGCACAGTCACACGGGCTGCGGAGTTTCGCAGCGAGTCAGATTCAGTGGAGCCTTGCAAGGACAACCCCGGAAGCGTACGGCGATCCGACGCTTGTGTGTATGGACGACGGGGAGTACGCGTGGTACAAGGCACACGCGTTCCCGGTTTTGGCGTTCTCGTCGCAGGCAAAGGGCTTTTTCTCGAAGGCGATCGCGGGAGGTCCGGAGGCGCTGTCAGAGAAGGCACGCGCCCGGTTTGCGACACCGGAGAATCTTGAGAAGCTCGCGTGGGTACGGGAGGAATGTGCGCGCACCGGGGAACGTCCGGCGCAGGTCGTGCTGCGGTATTTGACGGACAGCGAGGTTCCGACATGCGCGATCATCGGATCGTCGCAAATGGAACAGCTTGTGGACAGTATCGGCTCGTAAAGACATAAAGAAGGACGGAATACGCGATATTTCGTCCTTCTTTGTACTCAATTCTGCGTGAACAGCCCTCTGAGGGAGTAGTAGCTGAGGAACAGGTCATACCAGCGCTCGATGTAAATCTCCCGCCTGGAAAACTCGTCAAACAACCGCTCCGCCGCGTCGGACGCTCCCTGATCATTGCCGACCGCCTTACACTTGACAACCTCCGCAAGCATATCGGCATAAACCCCGAAATTCTTGAGAAGCTGCCACGACACCGCTGCCGGACGCTTAGGCTGGTTGATGTTGGCATCGATTACCGATGCAAACGCGCGGGTCAGCTCGTGTACCCCCGCGGCTCCTTCAACAATGCCGGGGTTATAATACCTGCCCTTCGTCTCATCCGCCGACATCATCCCCGAGAGGTACGCAAACGGCAGCGCGTCGCGTACGGCGTTGAGGTAGCTGACGACGTCGCGCCACTTTTCGCCGAACGCGTGGGAGAAATAGTCCTCCTGCAGTGTCTCGAACGATACGGACGCGTCGTAGAGCGTCTCTCCGTAGACATAGAACGGGAAACCGGTGGGGAAGTAGCTGCGCTGCGAGCCATCCTCGACAATGCCCGAAAGCCCGCACTTGCGCTGTGCGGTGATGTCGTCATACAACAGTCGCGCAAGGTACATCCCGGACGGGTCGAAATACTGATGCCGCCAGAAGTGGTACTCATAGCAGAAACAGTCGCCCTTCCAATGCTTCTTCCACGCATCGAGATACCCCAAGCACGCAGACATCCCCTGCGGGTTCACGTTGTTGTTGAGTGAAAACGGCTTGACGGCAGACGCGTCGGGTGTTTCCCCGTAGGTCTCTGTGTACTTGCGGAAAATCGGCGCGTAGAGCATCGTGAAGCGCGATGGGTTCTTGAGCTTCGTTTCGATCGGCGGCCAGAAGGTCTCGGTGTAGACGATGAACACCAGATGGGTATCAAGACCGCGGCGCGTCAGCTCGGCGTCAGCCTCGTTGAGCATCATCAGGTACCAATCGGCAACGGGCTTGGGCTTACACATATCGCACTCGCAGTGGTTTCTGGTTGCGTCGGCGAGCCATATGTGCAGGAAATCGACGTTGTTCTGCGTCTGTGCATAATCCGCGATGTAGTCAACGACAATCTTGCGGTTTTCGGGATTGGACATACAGAAGTTGGTGTTGATGGGGGATCCGAAAATCCCGCGCTTGCCGTTGATGAGCGCGAGCCGGTCGAGCGTTTCCTGCGGGACATTCTCCTGCATCTCGCGCAGCTTGCTGTCCAGACCGAACGGCTCGGCCGTCCAGCCGTGACCCATGTCGTGGAACTTCAGCCCGCGCTTCTGGATCTCCACCTCACACTGACGTTTCCACTGCAGGATCAGCTCGTCGGTGATCGGTTCGGGTTCCCGGACCGTGCTGGCCTTATGCAGGTAATATTTATCATAATAACTGCGCGGAATGTCGAACTCGAGCATGTAGGTATTCATGCCGATCTTTGGTGTGAAATCAATCGTCTCGATCATATTCGACTGGAACTCGGCACCCTCATTGCACTGGCCACGGTAGCGGTGGTCGGCGAGCTTGCGGTACGAGACCGGCGCAAGCGTAGTGCAGACGGGAATCCACTCACCGTCAACACCCGGGAACAGCCAGCGGCAGCCTTGTGCGCGGAGATAGCGGTAGACCGCGATGAGCAGCGCACCGGGGTTGCTGCCCGCGATCAAACCGCCGCATGCATCGGTGGAGAGGTAGATTACATCGTCGAGCTTCGGGTCGGCGGCATCGGAAAGGTCAAGGCCGAGTGGTTCCATCAGTCCGAGCCGAAAGCCGTCGGTCGCGGAAGGGTCATAGGAGATCGGGATGTCACCTGCGCGCGGAAGCATCATACGCAGGTATTTCTTCAGTTCCTCCGCCGCAAAGTCAACGGTCGGATGCGCGAGAAGCTTACGGATTGTATACATATCATGACCACCTTTCTTTCAGAAATCAGTATATCATGCTCACGTGATTTCGTCAAGTACAAAACGCCCTCCCTGAATCAGGGAGGGCGTAAGCAGTTTCAACTCTGGATTGCGGAAACAACGCCGTGGGTTGCAAGGAATACAATTACCCCGGCTGCGATCACACCTCCCGCGATGGCTGCAAACGCGGGCCAGCGCTTGAGCCGCAGTACGCTTGCGATAAGCGCGCCTGTCCACGCTCCTGTACCCGGGATGGGGATCGCGACGATGATGAACAAACCCAACAGGCTATACTTGCGCACCAGTTCCCCTTTGATATGCGCACGGTCTTCAAGCTTATGCACGAAGTTCCTGAGCTTAGGGATGCGCCTCAGCAGCATGAAGATTTTTTCCAGCAGAATCAGAATGAACGGTACGGGCAGGATGTTCCCGATGATGCCGGCGATGAATGCCTCGACGGTCGTCAGACCGAGCGAAACTCCAAACGGGATCGCGCCGCGCAGTTCGACGACCGGCACCATTGCCATTCCCATCGTCATGAGAAATTTTTGCAGGGTACTCAAGCTCACCGGCATGAAACCTCTCCCAACACTCCGTAATTGTTGTCTCTCTGAAAACGGTGAAGAACACCCTGCGGTTTGAAGATACCGGCGGCATGGTCAAAACGGTCCTTAGGGTTGAAGCAGTATCATAGTGACAGACACCGTAAAGACGTCGGATGCCGGACAATCAGAATACAACCGGTGTGCCGGCATCTACAGAAGCGAACGCTCGCTCAATGACGCGCAGCACGCGGCGCATCTGCTCGTGGGTGACGAGCTGCGTCTCACTGCCCTCGATGGCGCGGCAGAAGTTGCGGTAGTAATCGTGGACGTCGGACGCCGGACGTTCCAACTCGTAAGTATGTGTCGTCACTTCGTCACGCGGAGCCATCGTCTTGGTCAGACCTGCCGCTGTCTGAACAGGCAGCACATCGTTTTCATGCCAGTGAAGGCACTTCACAACTTTTGCGCACTCGCGCCAGTCGGTGATCATCGTCGTGCCGCTCTCGCAGCGCATGTAAAAACGCGGCATCGCAATGAAGTTCAGTGTACCTACTTCTATATAGGCATTCGCACCGTCCGCAAACGAGAGATCCAGCCGGAAGCCGTCGTCGACCTCCTGATTGGTGATATGGTCAAACCGACAGTAGACATTCTTGATATCGCCGGTCAGTATCTGCAGCACTTGGTCGATGAGATGAACGCCCCAGTCATAGAGCATTCCGCCTCCGTGAGCACGCTCCCCACGCCAGTCGCTTGGGATGCCACGTGATCCGTGGATGCGCGACTCAATGTTAATCACTCGCCCTATCTCTCCGGATGCGGCAACCTGCTTCATTGCGAGAAAGTCTACATCAAAGCGCCGGTTCTGGTGTACCGTAAACAGCTTCCCTGCTTTTTTCGAAGCCGTGATCATCGCGTCGAGGTCGGTCATACTCAATGCAACCGGTTTCTCGCAGATTACGTTATGTCCGGCAGCAAGAGCCGCTTCACACAGCTCACGGTGGACATCGTTCGGTGTCGCGACCGTGATGATGTCGACGCTTTTGTCCGCGAGTGCTTCCTCGAGCGTCGCATATGCATGGATTCCGTTGGCTTCAGCTGCCGCACGGCGCTCCGGTTTGATGTCGTAGATTCCCGCCAGATCCACTACGTCGCTTTTCATCGCGTAGCGCGTATGCCAGCCACCCATGCCGCCGTATCCTATCACACATAGTCTATGCTTCATCGGTTAACCTCTCTTCCGCGGGCAATGTCCAGACATTCTTTGCGCCCGTATTTATGTTATGATACCATATGTTTTGGATAATGTCAACAAGATAAATATTTTTTCTTGGCAATATTTTTTCTTTTGACAGGTTTTATTATAAATATGGTATTTTCTGATGCCTTATCGGGTATTATTTTACCTTTATGAATTATAGATTCTTTTGTCATGGGTTTTGTAAAAACACCACTTGACAAAAGGCGGATTGTATGTTATCTTAATCGAGCACTCAAA
>Ga0123335_1005394_pt1 | contig 15646 bp, 13 predicted proteins | sample BiotimSIPDNA_2_FD_89707 | JGI IMG/M metagenome (GOLD analysis project Ga0123335, IMG submission 89707) | Anaerobic biogas reactor microbial communites from Washington, USA - Biogas_R2 time_0 SIP DNA | ecosystem: Engineered > Bioreactor > Anaerobic > Unclassified | place: Washington, USA...
CCCGCGGTTTCAACCCCGGGAGAACCGTCTCCGAAGTCCCACACAAATCGATAATCTCCCTCCGGCCGGGCCACCGCTTCAAACGTGTGCTCTACACTCTGAGCGCCCTCAAGCAGCTCATACAGCATGATGCGGGGCGGCTGGATCACCACTTCCGCGCCTTCCTCTTTATAAACCCAGGATTCGCCTGTGATTTTGCGCCCGCCCGCCTCAATTGTGACGCTCAGGCTGTCGCCATCCTGGATCATGAAACGCTCAAACGCCAGCTCTTCCGGGAATCCCCGGGGCGCAACCGCCTTCGTATTCTCCGTCACGGCATACATCATGATCGGGCCGATGATGGAAGAGAACTCCTCTCCTTTTTCGGAGGTCCTGATGCCGGCCAGAATCCCATCCTCATAAATCAGGTCCGCGATCTTCTCTTTGTTCGCTTTCCGCTGCCGGTACAGCTCGCCAGGACCGGAATAATCGATTGACAGCCTTGCTTCTACCCAGGCAGGATCGTTTTCCCGTTCATGTACCATTGCGCTGGAAAGGAGAACCTTGTGGGTGAAGCCCAGGCGGGATTCCTCTTCCTCAAGCTCTTCAATGGTGCCGGTGATACTGAGACGCAGTGTTGGAAGGAATTCATACATCATGCGATAGCTGGCTTTGATCGCCAGTGGGACCAGTTTGTCGCAGTAGTAAGGCCCCAGTTCTGGGGGGACACTGAACGAGGAGACCGTTTGCAGAAGCTTATGAAACGCTCCAAGATAGAGAACCTGTTCCACGATCATCGGCACAGAGTGGGGCCATTCTGAAAAAAGCTGGTAATAGGTCACCCTGTTTCCGTCCTTGACTGGCTTCAGGTCAGACAGCCGGGGGCTTTCATAGTTCTTCTCTCCATTGCGTGGCGTCACGCCCTTTTCCGGGATGTAGATGGTGTCGTCCGTGTAGAAATGAGCGTTGGTATACTCTGCCAGCGTGATAAAATTCTGCATGGGCGTCCTGCTCAGGTCGACCGGCTCCGCGCTGTAGGCGGAGGATGCCGTGATCATCTCCGGTCTCAGGGGGGTCTCGATGCTTTCAAAATACGGGTGTGAGTCGTTGCGCGTATGCGCCGGCATCGCCATGTCCGAGATCATGTGCATGGACTCACCCAGTGCCCGGAACGCCTTGCCCAGGTAAAACCTGCGCGCGTGTTCGCTGTGCTCGGGCGTGAACGCCAGGTCCCTGAAACTGCCGTCCCCGCCTGAGGCCGGGATAGCGGCGGGTGGTTTGCCGTCCTCGGGGATCTCCATGGCCTTCTTATAGTATTCCAGCCCTTTCATGAAGCTGAACGCATTGTCGGGATGGGTAAATCCCCACGCCAGGGCGGAGACCGCATAGTCATAAAAGCCGTGCAGGTTCTCCTGGTCCGTCAGCTCGGGATGCCCGCCCGCTTCCGTGGGGTCATAAAAATGCCGCACCGAAGCGTACATCTCCGGCTCATCCGCGGAGTAGCCTCCGTGTGTCACCCATCCCCGCAGGGTATGAAACTGGGACTCCACCGTGTAGTCCGAAAAATCGGCCGAATACCCGAGCGTTTCCGCGGCGCTCTTCGCCGCGCCCAGGGCAGGGATCGCCAGCCCGGCTGCTGTGACCACGGCGTCCGCGGTGTTCCCGCTGGCGAAAAGGGAGGCGCTGGTTGTATACGGACCCGGGTATCTCATGCCTGTGTCGATGGGAGATAAACGGAATTTTTCCGATGCGGAGTAGAGGGATATAAACTTCTCATAGGCGATCCGGTTGATTTCCATGTGCTCGTCCTGCTCCCAGGCAAGTGATGGCAGGGGCGTGAAACACAGGGATGCCAGCACGCATGCCAGCAGGAAGGCCACCCGCGGCTTTCGGTTTCCTGGCGTGGTGCCGGTACGTTCTTTCCTTATCCTTTCCATGACCCGCTCCCCATCCTGTCCGGACTCCCCCGATGTCATTCCGCAGCATCCCTCAGGCGGGTGCAGCGAAGAAACTATAGCCTGCTGATATACCAGTCCTTCCCAATCCTTAACAGCTGGATACTGTACTCATTGCCGGAGAAGGCCGTGACGGCCTCTGCAGGCCGCGCGCTGTAGCCGTAGGCGCTTGTATACGCTTCCCCAAGCCTGATCCCATTGACGTTGCCCAGGAACTGGGCCATCGCCTCCATATACCCTGGCTGGTTTTGAAACAACGCCCTGATTCTGTCGGCATTGGGTGGGAATACGTACCCACAGGCAGCATCGACGTCCCCGCTCTTCATGGCATTGGCTGCAGCATCCAGCGTGTCCCGGATTTTCTTTTCATCTTCCGCTTTCCCTTTGGTGAAGCGCCACTGGTTGCCGAAATAGAAATGAGCAGCGGCATATACAATCTGCTGTCGATAGAAAAGGCCCGCGCTGATGCCAACCAGGAGCAGCAGGACAGCGGTGATTCTGATGAGCCGGACGGACTTCCTTTTTTTTCGGGGCGCTCCCTCACGCACGGCTGTGTTTGCGGAAGGCTGTACAGTTTGATCGTCTCCCCTGGCAGGCGCTTCATCCGTCCCTTTCGCGAGGGCTATGATGTCCCCGGGCTGTGGGCTGCTGTCTCCTTCTGCCTGCGCGGGTTGAAGCTCCCCTTCAGTTTCGTTTGCACTCTCTCCAGTCGATGCCCCGCATTCCTGGCAGAAATTCTGCCCCGGCCGGATGGGAGCCGCGCAGCTGGGGCAGCTGGCAGACGTTCTCCTGAACCGGATTGCCTTCAGGGATGCCGGCTGCACCGCCAGCTTAGATGCAACCGGCTCAAGCCCTTGCCCTGTTCGCGCGCCGCTAACCATTTCCTCGCCGAAGGGGTCACGGGTACCGCACCCGGTGCAGTATCTCGCTGTGCGCGGGAGCTTTTGCCCGCATGCCAGGCAATACTGCCGCCTGCGTGATGCCGGCTGAAGCCGCCTTGGCCGGCTGGCAGCCTTTGGCTGCGTCTTCACCTTCCTGCGCTTCCACGGGAGCATCAACAGGGCGATCAGGAGGCCAACGGCGGCTGTCCCGCCGTTAATGAGGCGGATCCCTGCGTCATCTTCCAGTGCGCTGAGCTGGGGAATTGTATTTATCCGAAAGGCTTCTGCCGGATCACCTGCGTCAAGCAGGCCAAGGGCCGGGGACAAGTGCAGGGAGTAGCTGGTGACGGCTCTCCCATCTTCCCCATTGAACATGAAAGCAACGATCTGGAGGTTGTGGTGCTTGAAACCATCCTGCAATTGTGGCAGAGGCCTCATGACGCCAGTGATCACTGCCTGGGTCTTTGTGCCGATAAACGGCAAAGTGATCAGCAGGATGCCATAAGCCCCCAGGAGAAGGCCGGCGAGGAATATGATTGTCTTCAGCAGTTTTTTCACGATTGTTGCTCCATTGTGACCTGTCAGCGTGTCAGCATAGGACAATCGGCCAGGAAATTGAAACAGCCTTACACTTCCGTTTGAAACCAAAGAACAATCGGGCAGCAACCATACAGTACTATTTGACGTAAATGTATCGTCAGGGAGCAGATATGTCAAACACGATTCACTCGCCTTTTCCCACGCACCGAATGCATTTGTCCATGATCCTTGTTTCCAATCACAAGCTTTCTCCAAACTCAGTCACCAGATCGGCCATAGCCTCCAGCAGGCACAGAATACTATCCAGCTCGCTTCGTTTGGTGCTGCGCGCCGTCATTTCCTTCCGCGCTGCTGCCAGACGCTTGTTTGCTTGATTCGATCGCCCGGCCAAAACACTCGCCTTAACATGAACGGCCTGTACGCGCCCTTGAGCACTTTTCCGGCCTGTGATACGATGCGGCCAAACCCAGGAAGAGAGGCTTGTGCCAAAGAACGGCCCCTGCGGGCTCAGGAACCCCGTCCAGCGGCTGGGGCAGGCTGCTCATCCTGAATCCATGGGAGGCATGATCATGAAGACGATCGGACTCATCGGCGGAATGAGCTGGCAGAGCACCATCCCGTATTATGCCATCATCAATGAATCCATCAGGGAGAAGCTCGGCGGATGGCACAGCGCAAGGATCGTCCTTTACAGCCTGGCCTTTGATGAGATCGAACAGTGCCAGTCCAGCGGTGACTGGGAAAAGAGCGCGGAGATCCTTGGCGATGCCGCGGAAAAGCTCGAGCAGGCGGGCGCTGATTTCATCCTGATCTGCACCAATACCATGCACAAGGTCTATCCGCAGGTTTCAAAAAGGGTTCAGGTGCCCCTCATTCATATTGCGGACGCAACAGCCGAACAGCTGGAAAAGGATGGCTGCAAAAAGGTGGCGCTGCTTGGCACCCGCTATACGATGGCACAGGATTTTTACACATCAAGGCTGGCTGAACGCGGTTTTGAAGTGCTGATCCCGCCGGAAACGGACATCCCGCTGATCAACCGCGTCATCTTCGATGAGCTGTGCGTAGGCCAGCTCAAAGAAAGCTCCCGGCAGGCGTTTTCAGGGATCATTGCCGGCCTCAGGGCCAGGGGCGCAGAAGCGGTGATTCTGGGCTGCACAGAGATCGGGCTTCTCATCCATCCGGAAGACTCGGTTCTCCCCGTCTATGACACGGCATTGATTCACGCGCAGAAGGCAGCGCAGCTGGCGCTGGAGAATGATACTCAGGGATAAACGGAATTTCTGAAAACAGCGCCAGGTGATTCCCCCTGGAAACGGGAACCCTTGGGGAAGGCAAAGGGCTCCCGGCGCTGGGCGGTGGCCCAGTCGTTCAGGATGCCCAGGGCACAGGCACCAGGGGCCCGGGTATCCTGCCCATCGGGCCCCCTCCTCCCGCGGGGCCGGCCCGTCAAAACGCCATGCCCTTCATCTGGACCGCCGTGCCCAGCATATAGAACGCGTGCATCCCGTTGGCCACATACAGGGGGTAGCCCGGGCTGCCGGCATATGGCCTGGCGAAATCCATGTACTTCAGGTAAAGCTTCAGGCAGTATGCTGACGCTTCCTGAAGGCTCAGGGGCATCAGCGGGCCCACAGTGGCCGAAATTCCGGCCCGCAGGAGCCTCAGGTGGAAATCATCGGCCTGGTAGGCGGTGGACTGCTTGTCCCACAGGTAGGCATGATACGCGCCCGCCTGGAAAGCATGCCAGGCGATCTTGAAACAGTATTGGGACATGTCATGCCGGTTGCTTTCATAAAAGGGCCTGTTGGCCATCAGGGTATACACGAAGTCCACGCCTGGCTGCACCAGAAAATACATAAAGGGGACCTTTTCGTCAATATAACCCCTCTGCCTGGCGTCTTCAAAGAAACAGCCGAGGATGTCCTGCCAGAAGCGCTCGGGCGAGCCTTCCTCGAAGGCAATCCCCCATGTATCATAATCGGGGGAGGCCCTTTCCACCGGCTGGAGCCACCTTTGCGCGTCTTCTGGAACAGGCTGGCCGCCTGCGGCCTGCGGCGTCTGATCCATTCCCGCCGCCTTTTCATCCAGCGCCAGGGTGTGGGCCCTGATTCCAGGAAGAACCTGGAGAAGGCCTTTATCCTCCGGAAGCTGCTCCCCCTCCAGCCCCATCCCCCGGGCGGAGATGGAAACACTCACCAGGAAGAAGGCATTCAGGCCATAGTGAATGCAGGCGTGCAGGTCCGGGTGTTTCACATAGGGCTCTGTCCGCTGCGCGAAAATATCATAGAGGGCTGAACAGAACGCTTCCGTTTCTTCCCGGCCCAGGGGCAGGACGGGCTCCGCCAGTGCCCGTGAGCCGCCCCGCAGGAACTTCATCGCGAAATTCCGGTCTTTGATGGAAGCGTGATCCTGGCCCCAGCGGTGGGTGTAGTACGCGCCGGCGTAAAAGTGCAGCTCGGCCATATCATGGCAATAGGCAGCGTGATGGCCCTTGTATCGGCTCCGCATCCTTTCGTTCAGCAGCACGGCATTGGTAAAATCGCCGCCTGCCTTTGTAAGTTCGGGCACAATCACATCCAGGCCGGTGTAATATCCCCTCCTCCTGGCTTCCTCAAAAAAGGCAGCGGCCATCTCAGCATAAAAATGGAGCATGGGGCCGTTCATCTCGTTTTCATTCCCGGCTGGCGGCATATTGTCCCCTTTCAATTAAGCAGTTCTCCGAATTCTTCATCCTCATAGAAATCAATCAGCAGCAGGCAGGCCTGCCTGCAGCCATGCCCATTGTCGCTTAATATTGAAGGGCGGCTGAAGAGATTGCCGAACCCGGATCCGGTGGAGGCATAGCTGTCCACGCTGAAATCGTTGATACGCCACTGGCCGCCCTGCTGGTTGCCCTGGAAACTGCAGGCAAAGCAGCGCGTTCCCCTGTTGGCGGTGAGGTCAAAACCGCCCTGGAAACTTTCATCGGCCGGATCATGCCTGAGCGAAAAATTGATCCCGTCGAGAATCGGGAAGGCATCGTCCGGAACCCGCCCGGCGCCGCCAGGGAACCTGTTCGCAAGGTGCCTGGGCAGGAGGGCGCCTTCCGGTGAAAACGACTCGGGCAGCCAGCGGCCTTTGAGGATCATGGCCGCGTCATGCGCCAAAAAACGGGGCATCCCCCCCAACCGCCTCGCGTCCAGCGGCAGGATGTCCATGATGCGCTTGGCCCGCGGGGGTTCCTCCTCATCCCAGCCTTCCCCATCCTCATCTTCTTCATCATCACCGCCGCCTGCAGCCTCCGTTTCATCCGGGCCTTCCTTATCACCCGCTTCCCCGATGCCGTCCACATCCATTTCACTGCCCCCATCCGCGGCGAAGGAACACAGGCGGATGCCCAGGATGAAGCAGGCTTCCCGGCAGCACTGGTCCAGGCCCACGCTGAACGTCTGGTACCAGATGTTTTCCGCTTCATCGGCTTCTGAAAAAAGGCGGCGCCTGTCCGGCCGGTAGTCCCGCCCCTTCAGCAGCGCCATCGGCGCCTGGTGGCCAATCAGTATTTTCCCCAGGCCATCATTGGCAAATTTCATTCTGTGTCCCTCCCGCGGTTTTTTAATGGGCGCAAAGCGCTGTTTTGGCTTAGGCGATTGGCATCCCTCCGTTCCCACCCTGCTTCCTTTATGATAGCGGAAACCGGGTGCCCCGCGGTCGTTTGGGAAGCGACATTGCCCGGAAAATAAAGACAAATCCCATCCGCCTGTGCTAATATGTGAGGCAGCAAATGGAAACCCGACACGCAGCATAAGGCGGGCAGAACAATGTGCTTCAAGAGGCTTTTTAGCAGGAAAAGGAACCAGGCCAAAACCCCGGCCCGCTTATGGCAGGCGAACAGCGCAAATGTGCCCTCAAGGCAGGCCTTAGAGGCGCTGGCCGCTCCCGTGGACAGCCGGCCCATCCGGGAGCAGATCCTGGATTTCCTTCACCGCGCGGTGCGCCCCCAGGGCGAAGTTGTCCATTTTCGCCGCGTGGCCAGCCGGCCGGGCAGCGGCTCTGCGCCAAGCCCAGGGACGGAAGAACCGTCAAGCAGCCTAAGCGGCATCCCAGAGGAAGGCAGCGCGCGGGGCGATGTGTCCTACAGCCTTCCAAAGGCCATGCCTCATGCCGGCGGGCAAAACCGCCTGCCTGATGAGTGGCAGAAGGAGTATCTGGCCTGGCAGGCCGGGCAAGGCCGGAAGCAGACTTTCCGGGAATTTATCCTGGACGCGATTGGGGAAAAAGGGATCAACCCGGTCAGTTTTTACCAGGCGGCGGATATTGACCGGAAGCTGTTCTCCCGGATGAAAAATGAGCCGGGCTATAAGCCCAGCAAGGAGACCGCCATCCGCTGCTGCCTGGCGCTGAAGCTGGACATCCAGAAGGCGGAGCACGCCCTCGGCCTGGCGGGGTATTCCCTCTCCTGGTCACTTCGTGAGGACCTGGCGATCCGCTGGTGCATCCAGCACCGGTTCTTCAGGGTTTACGAGGTGATGGAAGTGGTTGAGGAACTGAAGGAATCGGTTCACTGAATATTGGCCGGCTGGCAGCGATGGGCAAGCCTGGGCAGACTTGGCAGCGGCGCGATGATAAACCGCCCGGATTTGGGGACAGGCCCACCGGGCACAGCGCAATGAAGGTGTCACGCAGGCCTATGCCCCCTCCCCCGCGCCTGCCGCGCCTACGCCTTTCCCCTGGCGGGCAGGCACTGCCCCGGGCTTTGCCAGGGCTTCACCCCGTCTGGCGCCGAAGAAAAAACATCCAAAAAACAAAAATGGGTGCTTGATTTTTGAACTTTTTCGAAATATAATCAGGGCAGAAATGATACTGGGTAACTTTTCTTCCCATTCCGCCCGGCAAAGGGCCCGTCCGCCCGACATGGCATGAAAACCCCGTTCTCCGGCATAATAAGCCCTGCTGACTGACCGTTGCTGAACCCTTCGCCATAGACCGACATGCGCCTGCGCTTTTCCGTGATGTGCCGGATGCGTTTTCTGTGCGCGCGGAAAGCAGGGGCAGAAAAGAAAGGAAGACGCTGATGAAACGGTTCCTGGTTCTTGGCTTGGCCCTCCTGCTTGTGTTTGGCTGCGCAAGCGCTGCCGGCGCAAAAAATCACCATGGCAATCCTGTGAAGGACAATCTCCCCTCTGTTTCCTCCGGTTCAGTGGATGGCAGCGCCTACATCACCGTGGCCTTCCTGACACCGGCAAAGGTGACATTCCGCTGCGGATGTGACATTTTGCCGTACTATGGGCTGGTGAAAAGCTATTCCATCCGTTTGTACAATGCCACCAGGCAAGAAGCCGTGATGCAGGCAACAGGGGTTCTGAAAACGGATGAGGGGTTTTTGGAACTTGGCTTCACGGAAAAGCTGTTTCCCAGGGATGAATACCGGATCGATTTTGAAGCGCGTACGGTATCTCCTCCGAATTCCATCTTCAGCCTGACGCTGGCCCTGCCCTGAAATAAGGCAGAGGATATCCCCTCTCATTCCACTGCTGGCAGCAGCCGGACCGCGTGGCCCGCTGAGGATCCCGCCCGGCCGTTTCCGGATGATCACAAGGCTTTACGGCCACAAGGTTTGCCCGACGAGCACTAAAACGGACATCCCCCCCGGAGCTCCGGCACCGCCTTTTGAATGGATGCGCCGGATACCTGCCGGTATGAACAATCAGAAAGAGGTAAGCCCATGAAAAAGAGCCTGTTTTTCCTGCTGGCCCTGGTTATGGTGTTCAGTTTCACCCTGGGAGCCGCCGCGAACCCTGTTAAGGATAACCTGTATTCGACCATCCGGTCCAGGAACATGTATCTCACTGTCACGCATCTGACGCCGGGCCTGATCCGGTATAGCTGCGGCTGGCACATGGACAATGATTTTGTTGCTCAGCTTCATTATGTGACAGGCTTGAAAAACCTGCGTACGAGTGAAAACATTCTTTTGGCTCAGGGCGTTATGGAAGGCTCCGAAAGGGATCTGGACCTCAGTTTCAAACAAAAGCTCTTTCCGCATGATGAATACAGCATCTTCTTCAATGTTGTTTATATGAGTGCCAGCGGCTGGAGTCCTGTTTGTTCCATAGCGCATGAACTTCCCTGAACCCTGCCGGCAGCGCCGGGGGACGGGCAGTTGGCGATTCACCCTGCTTCGCCCGGGCACCGCGGGCAGGCATCACAAGATCGGCGCAAGAGGGGCGCTTGCCTGAGCAAACGCCCCCCTTCCCCGCCTCCTGCCGTTTATTGGTTCAGCAGCGCCTTGGCGATGGGGGAATCCGGGCCGATGATCAGCGTCTTGTTCGGGCCTGTCATGGTCGCCTTGATGGCGTCCAGCGCCAGGGTGAAGTTGTAGAACGCCTGTTTCTCAGGGGTATTGTAGGCTTCCGCCAGCCGCTTCATGTACTCCTGTTCGCCTTCGGCGACCAGCTGGGCGGCTGTCGCGTTCGCGTTTGAAACGATGATGTTCACTTGCTTGTCCACATTGTTGCGGATGATGGACGCTTCATACTCGCCGTCAGCCATATACTTCTCGGCAATCTGGTTGCGCTCGGAGACCATGCGCGAATAGACGGCCTGCTGGTTGGCTTCAGGCAGGTCAAGGCGCTTGATCTTGATGTCCACGATGCTGATGCCATAGTTCTTGGCGATGGTGGATACATTCCTGGCAATGGCGTCATAAATTTTGTTCCGGCCCACGGCGTCATCCTCGTTGATGATGTCCTTTTGCGCCACGGTGCCCATGATGTTCTTCAGGGCGTTGTAGGTGAACGCGTCCAGGCGCTGCTCGGCCACCGGAAGGCTGCCCAGCGTCTGGAAAAACAGCTTGGGATCGTCTATTTTCCAAAGCACATAGGAGTCCACTGTCATGTTCTGCTTGTCGGAGGTGAGCACTTCCGAGGGCTTGATATCATAGAGCATGATCGCTTTGGGGAAAGAGCGCTGCGTGTCAAGGAAAGGCACCTTCAGGTGAATGCCGGCTTCCGAGGTTGTTTCGATGATTTTTGAGAAGCGCACGATGGTGGCGTACTCATTTTCAGCGACGATATAGACGGATGAGAACAGCAGGACAACCACCAGAACCACGATAATGGCGGTGCCGTAAAGCAAAATCTTTTTCTTCATTTTGAGCCTCCTTCCAGGCCGGCGGGATCCGCAAGCCCGGCTTCATCCAAATCGGCAAAGCTCTCAATGGGCAGCAGTTTCTGCACCCCGCCCTGTGAAAGGTCCACATAGAGCTTGACGCCCGGCAGGGTCTGGGAGAGCGCTTCATAGTACATGCGTGAGCGCGTGATGGCCGGATTGAGCTCATATTCCGTATACATCGCTTCAAACATCGCCACCTGCTGGATCGCTTCGTTGATGCGCCGCTGCTTGAGATACTCGGCGTTCTGGATCAGCTGGTCCGCGTTGGCGTTGGCGGCGGGCAGTTTGGAGTTCTGATAGGCCCGCGATTCGTTGATGACCGTCTCAGCGTTCTGTTTGGCTGTTTCCACGGCCTTGAAAGCGAAGACGACCTCCTCTGTCGGCGGCTCACTGTCCTGGATCTTGACGTCCGTGAGCATCAGCCCGATGTCATACTGTTCCAGCAGTTCCACGATCAATTCCCGCACCTGCATCTGGATGGCTTCTTTTCCGTCTGTCAGCACCGCGTCCACATTGGTGGAACCCACCACATTGCGGATCTGGCTCTGGGACAGGTTGCGCAGAATATTCTCCGGCTCGTAGGAAGAATAAAGGTATTTGACCGGGTCTGACACCTTGAATTCCACAAAAAACTCCACGTTGACGATGTTGTAGTCCCCGGTGATCATCATGCTTTCGTTGCCAACCAGCACATACCCGGCGGGGGTTTGCGTGCTGGTCCGGTAGCCCAGCTCTATGCGCTGGAACACATTGACATCCACCTTGTGCGCCTGCTGGATGCCAAAGGGCAGCATGAAATGCACGCCGGCGTCCGCGACGCCGGTCACCTTTCCAAAGGTTGTGATCACCGCCTGCTGTTTGTCATCCACCGTGAACCAGCTGGTGGAGCCAATGGCGATAACGAGCGCCGCGATCACACCGATGATGATATAGCGTTTGATTTTTTTGGGGTCATAGGATGCTCCGTACCCGCCTTGGGATCCCGATGGCCCGCCAAATCCTTTTCCAAAGTCCATAGATATCCTCCTCATGTCAGGGTCCGCTCCAAGACTAAAGAAAAAGCATTCTCTTGTCAATGAGGCAAAGCCCGGAACAGAAGATGGAAGGGGCAGCCCCAATGGAAAGGCGAAGTCTGTTTTGCCGGCTGCTCTGGTTTAGCAAGCAGGCGGACGGGGTAATAATATAATATAACCGGCTTATGTCGTAAACGAAAGGGGAAATACCATGGAAAACACAAGCACTGTTACCTACAACCGCATGCCGCTCATCGGGGATATGGCGCCCGCATTCACCGCCGTAACCACACAGGGGACCCTCAATTTTCCGGAGGATTACAAGGGGAAGTGGGTCATCCTGTTCTCACACCCTGCGGATTTCACCCCGGTGTGCACCACGGAATTCATGACCTTCGCCACGATGGCGGATGAGTTCAAGGCGATGAATACCGAGCTGATCGGCCTCTCCGTTGACTCGCTGTACGCCCACATCGCCTGGCTTCGCAGGATCCAGGAACTGGAGTGGAAGGGCATGAAGAACGTGGAAGTCAAGTTCCCGCTGATCGAGGACATCCGGATGGACGTCGCCAACAAGTATGGGATGATGCAGCCGGGCCAGTCCAATACCCAGGCTGTCCGCGCCGTATTCGTGATCGATCCGGAGAGCAAAATCCGCACCATCCTGTATTATCCCCTTTCCACCGGGCGCAATTTTGATGAGATCAAACGCATCATCCAGGCGCTGCAGAAAGCCGACGCGGATAAAGTGGCCACCCCCGCTGACTGGCGGCCCGGAGAGGATGTTATCATCCCCACCGCCGGGTCCTGCGGCACCGCCAAGGAGCGCATGGAAAGCAAGGACGAGGACAAGTACTGCCTGGATTGGTTCATGTGCTTCAAGAGGGAAAAGAAAGCATAAGGCGTTCCTTCAAAGAAGGGCCCCTTTCCGGGCCCTTTTTTCGTTTCATCCCCTCATGCTGTGGCCTCCTGCGGCCGCGCTTTCCCGTGCCGGCAGGGCATCCTGAAGCGCGCCCCCCTGCCCTGACCATGCGGGCATCGGCAAGCCGCCGGAGGCCCCTTCGCCCAGAGGGGGAATCCCCCGCACTGTAAGCCGCGAGCGCCGGCCGCGGCCAGCCTCAGGGATCACCGGGCATCCGGACAGCCCGGCACGGCAGGCGGCGCCCGGGGTTTTTGGCCTGGGCCGGCCGGTTTCTTTGAATTTTCTTCATATTCGTGATATGATCAGGGAAGTGCATATATCACCCTAGGGCCTTTGGGCAAAAAAGGCGATGGGAGGGTTGGCTGTGGGGAGCATGGGCTATTGCATGAGCGGAACCGCTGATGCTGAAAATATGCGGGCATGCGGCAGGCGCGTGTGTGATGGCACAGGCAGATGTCCCCGAAAGAAGGTTCAATAATATCCTATGGAGAAAAGACCAGCGGGCGGCAACAAGGCTGATCCAGGCCCCCTCATCCACTACCCGGACTTTGAGAAGCTGAAGGCCGCGGTGGGCAAATTGCGCACCGAGCTGAGCATGCTGGTGCTTGAAAAGGATGAGCTTCTGCTGGTGGAATGCCGGAACATCGAGATGTTGTATATGCTGGCGGTTGGCGGGCTGGAGTACAAGGCCTTCCGGCTCCAGTGCCGGGTGCTCAGGCTCAGGCGCAAGGCTGAAATGATCCAGGCCAGGAAAAACCGGCAGGAAAGGGTGTCCCTGCCCGAAATTGAGGAAGCCCTGGACGCCCAGTTCGCGGAATACCAGGCCCGGCTGGAGGAGAAGATCGGCCGTGTGAACGCGGCCCTTGAGCGCAGCCGCGGGCAGCCATTGTCTGTTGAGCAGGCCCGGGAACTGAAGAAGCGCTACCGGAACATCGTGAAGGCCCTGCACCCCGACCTGCACCCGGAGCTGGGCGGAGCCAGGCTGCAGCTGTTCTATAACGCGGTCACGGCCTATGAAAACGGCGACCTGGACGGGCTGAACCTCATCAGCGCCATGGCCGGCGACACCGCCCCCCCGGATGCCCGGGAGGACGGGATAAAAGCCCTGGCCAGGGAAAAGGCACGGCTTGAGGGCCTGCTGGAGGGTCTGAGGGACCGGATTGCCCGGATCAGGGCGGAATATCCCTACACCATGAAGGCGTTTGTCCGGGATGAAAAACAGATCGGGGCGCGCAAGGCGGAGCTTGAGGCCGCCATCGCGCAGTGGCAGGAGGCCCTGGCCGCCTGCCAGGCCAGGATCCGTGAAATGACGGGGTGAAACGATGAATGAGCTCTCAAAAAACGAAGGAAGCGACGTGGTCAGCCTGCTGCATGGCAAAGGCGGCCTTCCGGGCATTCCCAGGCCGTTTGAGCGGGACATCTTCCTCTTTGACACCCATGTGGCGGGAACCAGCCATGTGGAGGGCATCGGGGAACTGGCGCCCCACCTGAATGCGGATGACCGGCTGGCGTTTATCCGCGAGCCGGCCAACCCGTATGACGGCATGGCCATTGCCATCAGGAACGCCGACGGCGTGAAAATCGGCTATGTGCCCCAGGCGGACAATGCCGTCTTCGCCCGGCTGATGGACGCGGGAAAGCTGCTGTTCGGGAAGATCACGGCCAGGGAGATGCGGGGAGGCTGGCTGAAAATCGACATCAAGGTGTTTTTGCGGGAGTGAAATGAAGCTGGCGTATGAATCGCAGTGCGGAAGGGAAACATCGCAATTGATGAATGCACCGCTGATTCCCTTGAGCGCTCCGGCACCCTGTGTTAGAATGTGCGCAAGCCTTGGAAGGAAAATAAGCGCCTTGAACAGCCCTGACCAGTTCACCAGCTGGCACAAAAGCCAGGGGCGGGCCAAACAGCCAAAGCGGCACCTGTGCTTTTGGCCGCGCTGCTGAACAGCAAAAAACCGGCGGAAGAAGGGGGCCCAGTTTTGTTCTACCTGAATGAAGATGTGTTTGTGGTAAGCGGCCCGGTAAGGCATGCCGTCTACAACCTGGCCACCGGGAAACTGTACAGCATCACCGACCAGGCGCTGGATGTGCTCAAGCGGCTGAAAGCCACCGATGACACCGGCCAGGTCCCGGAATTGTCCGAAGGGGAAGCGTTGACACAGCGTTTTCTGGAAATGGAGCGGATCTACCCGCCCGCTTTATGCCGGAAGCCGGAGGGGCATGAAGCCCCGGGAGACACGCCCGATTTGGGCATGGATTTTGCCTGGCTGGAAGTGACCGACCGCTGCAACCTGAAATGCCTGCATTGCTACGAAGAAGCCAATGACGGCATATCCGGCAGGATAATGGCCTGGGAGGACTACCTCCACGTGATTGCCCAGCTTAAAGCGGGTGGCATAAAGAAGATCCAGTTCATCGGCGGCGAACCCATGATGCATCCCCGGCTGAGGGACATGATCACGCTGGCCCGCCCTGATTTTGAATTTGTAGAAGTTTTTACAAATGCCACTTTGATCAGCGGGGAATGGGCTTCTTTCTTCAAGGAATTTGATATCAGGATCGCCGCTTCGGTGTACTCCTATGACGCGGCTGAACATGACAAGGTGACTGGTGTTTCCGGCGCGCACGCCCTGACTGCCCGTGGCCTTGCCCTCCTCAAGGAAAAAGCAGTGCCGTTTCGCACCGCGACTGTGTGCATGGACGGCGTCCGTATGGGCGAAAAGCAGGGCGATTTGTTCAGCCTGGAAGGCAAGCAGGACCCGGTCCGCCTGGTGGGCAGGGCCAGCCTGAAGCTTCTGAACAAGGATCTGATCGCGCGGAAAATTGTCACCAGGACGGGCTGGTTCAGCCGCCCCCTGCATAAAGGGTCGGTGCAGGGGGCCATGAAGCGGCACAACTGTTTTGGCACCAAACTGTATATCGCCGCTGACCTGGAGGTGTACCCCTGCGTGATGGAACGCAGATTCAGCCATGGTAACCTGGTTGGCCACACCTTAAGAGAGCTTCTGCAGGCGGACATACTGGAGATGACCAAGGACAGGATCGAAGGCTGCCGCGATTGCGAATACCGCTACGCCTGCTTCGATTGCCGCCCCGATTCCATGGGCCGTGGGAGATTTGACAAGCCCTGGTACTGTGCCTATGACCCCACGACCGGCCTGTGGGATGATTCCCTGGCGGACAAGCTGCTGGCACAGAAGGAAG